>Ga0070741_10016571_pt1 | contig 12259 bp, 10 predicted proteins | sample Coa_R1_4_FD_66440 | JGI IMG/M metagenome (GOLD analysis project Ga0070741, IMG submission 66440) | Surface soil microbial communities from Centralia Pennsylvania, which are recovering from an underground coalmine fire - Coalmine... | ecosystem: Environmental > Terrestrial > Soil > Unclassified ...
CACCCGGCGTCCCCAGCAGATTGCGCGAAGGTCGCGGCAGCACGCACAGAGGCGTAACTTCTCAAGGGAGCAAACATTAAGAATAAAGGCGGAAAAGCGGGGGTGTCAAATGGCGGTTTCAGGTGCGAACCGTTCTACCTTCCCCAGGTTAGCGCCAAAACCGGGGGCGCGAACCTGGGGCACCGGGGATGACTGCTGACTACCGCTACTCACTACTGCGTTTTGCAAGTTTCGCTGACATGCTCGACTTTGCTTACGTTCAAGTCCGCATGCTGCTTGTCGCCGGCTTCGGTCTTTTCGTGAGGCTGGCTCTTCTCCTCCTGTTTGGCGGAGCGATGGGCCTCAGTTCCGGTCACCGTTACGGTGTGGCCGACGTGTCCGTCTAGTGAAACCCCTTTGCCGGGATACAGCTCCCAATGCTTGTTCTCTGTGCTGATGACGTAATGCCCTCCCGCCTCTTCGCCCTTCTGAAGGCATCCGGTGACGGTCTGGCTGCCGGACATCTTGTCGTCTTTAGTCTTGGGGGCAGCGTAGAGCAGCCCGGCGGTGAGTCCCACGAACAGAAGCATGCCTGCAAGTTTCTGAATCATGAGTTGCGCTCTCCTTTGGCGTGACCGGGATATGGTAGCGCGTTTCACGCCCGATTTGGAGGCATTCGTGCTCTGCTGGCTAAGACGTCATCATTCGTGACGGCCGAAGAGCTGAGTCGCACAAGCACAATTAGCTGTCCTTTTGTCTTCCTTCCTGTCATTTGTGGTGAGCCTTTCTCCGTTCCGCACGTGCTGACACCCCGGTAATCTGGTCACACGCCCCCCCTTGCCCCAGACTTAGCGCTGGTCTGACCTATGGGAAAGGTACTCTTCATCAACACCAACCGCGTGAACGGTGTCGCCGGAATCCTGGTCTGTCTCGTCGCAGCGGGCATGGGCCTGTTCGCTGTCTTCAACGGAAAATACGCCGGCATTGTCATCGTGCCGCTCGCCGTTTATTGCGGTAAGTTTTGTCTGAAGATGGCAACCCAAACAGCGGTGCTCTATGAGCAGGGTTTCATCTGTAAGAATATTTTCGAGACCCTCGCCGGCCGCTACGCTGACCTGAAGGCCATCACCCGCGGTGCTGTATCGAGAAACGGCGTACTTCAGACCAACATCAATCTGGTGATGCAATCGGGAAAGCGCGTCACCATCAGCAACGAGCGGTTTCTCAAGGGCGACGACAAAATGGAGTTGCTCCTGGATCATGCCTGCCGAGCCCTTGCGCAAACCTGGGCCAGCACGGTAAAGCGCGAAAACCAAGTCGTGTGGCTCAGCCGGGGCGACAAGCCGCTGCTCACCATTCGCAAAGAGGGCGTCCTGATTGACGGCAAAACAGGCGACGCCGGCTTTATCGCTTTTGCCCAACTGCGGTGCAAGCCGGCTTACGGCCTTGACGTCGACATCTGCAACGGCGATAAGAAAATTCTCACCGTCAGCTCCGCCGAGCCAAACTATTTCGTCGGCCCCACGCTGATCGAGATGCTAGGCAATCAGAAGGCGATCGCCGCAACCGCTCGCGGCTAGTCACGCCACCACCGCTGCGCCTCTGGATTCCTCGCTACCCTTATCTGACCCACACCGACGCCGCATTCCCGAGGTTACCGCATCTGATATCCGGCCTCACGGCCTACAGAATCCACTGTATTTGTCAGATGCCGGACACAACGTACAATCCTTTCATCTGGCCTGCCCGTAGCCTGTTCGCCTGGAGAGGGTCGATTTGCCGAGGATTATCAAATTCCCTCGGCGTACTCTTGAGCGCGATCTACTGGAATCCCTCAAGAAAAGCCTCGCCTCTCTTGAAAACATTCGCATGTTCTCCAGCCCCGAAGAACTCCAGCTACTTGCGGAGCTTAAGGCAGCCATTCGTGCCCATATCAAACGGTTGGAGAACCCCGGCCTCATGGCAGCGGACTGAATCTTAATTCTCCACCCGGTTGGAATCCTTACTGCCTCGCCAGCATCTCTCCTTCATGATCCCTTGCCAGCGTGAACTATTCGACGTTCCCGATGACGTCACGTATTTCAACTGCGCGTACATGGCTCCGCTGATGAAGACAGTGGTCGAGGCGGGGACGGCAGGGCTCGCGCGCAAGGTGCGCCCCTGGGAAATCAGGGTTGACGATTTCTTCGACCACTCCGAGCGGCTGCGCGGGCGGGCGGCAAAACTATTCGGCGCGTCGGCGGACGATGTCGCGATCGTGCCGTCCGCCAGCTATGGCATCGCGACTGCCGCGCTGAATCTGCCGGTCAAGCGCGGCCAGAAGATCCTCATCCTCGACGAGCAGTTTCCTTCGAATTCTTATCCGTGGTGGCGCGTGGCGGAGGAAACGGGCGCGGAAGTAGTTACCGTCCCCTGGCCCGAAGATGGAGACTGGACCTCCGGCGTGGTGGCCGCGTTGCGCGACGGCGTGGCCGTTGCCGCGCTGCCGCATGTCCAGTGGACCAGTGGCGGATTGCTGGGCCTCGTGAAGATCGGCGCAGCCTGCCGCAAGAATGGCACCGCCCTGGTGCTCGACCTGACGCAGTCGCTGGGCGCTTATCCGTTCAATGCCGCGGAAATCCAGCCGGACTTCGCCGTGGCAGCGGCATACAAATGGCTGCTGGGGCCTTACACACTGGGCGTGATGTATGTCGCGCCCAAGCGGCAGAACGGAAAGCCGCTCGAGGAGAATTGGATTCAGCGCGAGAACGCGCGCAACTTTACCGATCTCATCAGCCACACCGACGCGTATATGGCAGGCGCGCGACGCTTCGATATGGGAGAGCATGCGAACTTCGCGCTGGTTCCGGCGGCGATTGCGGCGATCGAGCAGATTCTGGACTGGGGAGTCGAGGAAATTGCGGCGACGGTTGGAGGATTGAACCGTTCAATTGCGACCGCAGTTTCGGAGTTCGGATTGATGCCGTGGCCCGAGGCGCATCGCGCGCCCCATTACTTGTGTCTGCGAGGATCCGTTCCACGCGATTTGCCCGAGAAGTTGGCGGCCGCGAAGGTGTTCATCAGCCTGCGCGGGAGTTCCATTCGGGTGACGCCGCATGTGTACAACTCGGCCGCGGACGTGGAGAGATTTGTGAGTGTGTTGCGAAAATCTTAAAACCGCAGAGTACGCCGAGTCCGCTGAGGCATGGGGTAACTGCAGATTCCTCGCTTCGCTCGGAATGACAAACCGTAATTTCTGGGCGCTCTCGGCGGTGAAAATCAGCTAATCACCGGCAAGGCGCGGATACGTTTCTTCGTTGCCGCGTAGATCGCGTTACACAGCGCCGGGGCGAGCGGCGGAACGGGAGGCTCACCGATGCCGGTCGGCGCTTCCGAGCTCTCCACGTAATAGGCTTCGACCACCGGCGCTTCGTTCATCCGTATCGGCTGATAGTCATCGAAATTTCCCTGGACGACGCGGCCTTTATCAAAGGTGATCTGCCCGCGCAGCGCGTTGGTCAGCGCGTAGATGACCGCGCCCTGGATCTGCTGCTCGAGGATATTGGGATTTACCACCTGTCCGCAATCGGCGGCCGCGACCACGCGATGAACGCGCGGCGTGTCGTTCTCCATCGAGATCTCGACCACTTCGGCGGCGTAGCTGCTGAAGCAGGCGTGGCAGGCGACACCCTGGTAGTGTCCCGGCGGCAGCGGCTTGCCCCATCCGGCCTTGTCCGCGGCGAGTTGCAGGACAGCACGCATTCGGGCCGTATGCCAGGTCGCGTCGAAGTACTTGATGTCTTCATCTTTGGACAGCAGGTGCAGGCGGTATTCGAGCGGATCTTTGCCCGCTGCGGCGGCCAGCTCGTCGATGAACGATTCGTTGGCGAACGCCGCCTGCAGCGCATACACCGACCGCATCCAGCCGAGCGGTACGGGAATTTCCGTCGCGACGTAATCAAGTTGCGCGTTGGGGAATGGATAGACGAGCGCGGCCTCATCTTTGAGGTCGGCATCTACGCCATCGGTTGCGGGGAATCCCTTTTGGCCATTGATCGACGGCGCCACAATCCGGTGCGAGAACGCGATCGGCCAGCCGCTCCCGTCGAGCACCGCGCTCATCTGATGATGGCTTGCAGGACGATACGTGGAGCAGCGCATGTCGTCTTCGCGGCTCCAGACCACTTTTACCGGCGCGTTGATGGCCTTTGAGACCAGTGCGGCTTCGACAGCGTAGTCATGCTCGAGACGCCGGCCAAAGCCGCCGCCCATCAGCGTAACGTTGACCTTCACCTGGTCGGAGTCGAGCCCGAGCGCTTGCGCGACCGAATCGCGTACGTCCTGCGGTACCTGCGTGGGCGCCCATAGCTCGCAATGCGATCCATCGAAACGCGCGGTACAGTTCCCCGGCTCCATGGGAGCGTGCGCCATGAATGGGAGCTGGTAGGCAGCTTCGATGCGTCGTCCGCGAGCCTTCGAGACATCGCCGGTCGAATATAGGGTTGCGGGTTTTTTGTTGACCGCGTTCTTCAGGATCTCGAACACAGCTGCCGAGGTCAGCCCGCCGTTAGGGCCATCATCCCAAGTGACGTTGAGCGCGCGGCGTCCTTCCATTGCACTCCAGGTGTTGTCGCCGACGACGGCAATCGACGCGTCGGTCATCTTTCCGACGTAGCTGACGCCGGGAACCTTGCGCGATTCCTTGTCGTCGAAGCTGACGACCTTGCCACCGGCGCAGGTGCAGCGCGCGAGCACTGCGTATTTCATGTTCGGCACGCGGAAATCGATTCCGTAAACCGCGGTGCCGTCGACTTTGGAAGCGGTGTCAATGCGCGGCAGCGGCTTGCCGACGAGCTTGTAATCTTTTGCCTGCTTGAGCGGCGGATCGCTGGGGATAGGCAGCGCCGCAGCTTTCGATGCGAGTTCCCCATAGGTGAGGCGGCGATTGGAAGCGGTGTGGATCACCGTGCTGTTCTCAGCCTTGCATGCGGACCGCGGAACGCCCCACTCATTTGCGGCGGCGCTGATCATCATTTCGCGCGCAGCCGCGCCGGCTTTGCGCAAGGGATCCCAGGAGGTGCGAACGCTCGCGCTGCCGCCGGTAGTCTGATCTCCGAACAGGGTGGTGGCGCCGGCTTGTTCGATGGAAATCTGCTTCCAGTCAGCCTCGAGTTCTTCGGCGAGGATCATGGGAAGGGACGTGCGCACGCCCTGGCCCATCTCGGAGCGCGCGACGGTCACGGTGATCTTCCCGCCGGGAGCGATCTTCAGGTACGCATTCGGAGAGAACGTGCCCTTTTCTGCTTTCGAACCGTGCGGGAGATAAAAGCCGACGACCAGTCCCGCTCCAGCGGCGACGCCGGCGGTGAGAAATTCGCGGCGAGACAGAGGAGTCATCGTGCACCTCCTGCGGCGGCGCGGTGAATCGCGCGGCGAATGCGATCGTACGTGCCGCAACGGCAGATGTTGCCGGACATCGCCTCGGTGATCTGCTGGTCGTTGGGTTGATTCACCTTCGCTAGCAGCGCCGCGGCGGTCATGATCTGTCCGGGCTGACAGTAGCCGCACTGCGGAACTTCTTCGGCGACCCACGCCTGCTGCAGCGGGTGTGGACCTTTGGCGGACAGCCCTTCAATCGTCGTGATGTTTTTCCCGGCGACTTGCGACACCGGAGTGGAACAGGAGCGCACCGCTGATCCGTCGACGTGCACCGTGCATGCGCCGCACAGTCCAGCGCCGCAGCCATATTTGGTTCCGGTGAGTTCGAGATTGTCGCGCAACACCCATAACAGCGGTGTTTCCGGCGCAACGTTCACCTTGCGCTCGCTGCCATTGACACGAAGGGTTAGCTCAGCCATAGGAGGTCCTCTGGAAGCCAACATGGTAGCGGAAATTAAGCGAGGCGGGAAGCCAACACGGCTAGGATCACACGGATTTACTTGGATAGGGGAGACCGTGTTATTCGCTGCGTAGAGATCCGTGTCATCCGCGAAAATCCGTGGCTGCTTTTACTTCAAATTCTGCAGTTTGGCCGACGCGATCTGGGCGGCGTCAGTGGAAGGATTTTCCTTCTGGATCTGTTCGTATATGCGCTTGGCTTCGGCAGGCTGTTGCGCATCCTGATAGGTTGCGGCCAGTTGCAATTGCGCCATTACTTTGCCCACTGTGCGAGTCGGTTTGCTCGCGAGCTGATTATAGAGATCGATCGCGTCCTTGGTGCGATTGCTATTGCGGTACACCGAAGCCAACGCGAATCTGCCGAGCGCGGCAAGATCGTCGTTCCGCATGGATGCGACCTGCTGCAATTCGCGCTCAGCGGCAGCGTTGTCGCCCAACTGGGCGGAGGTCACACCGAGGAAATAGCGCGCCATATCGGCGGAGCGGGTGTGCGGATACTTGTTGACGATCTCCTGGAACTGCTTTTGTGCTGCCAACGCACGCTCTTTCAGCGATCCAAAACTCGGAAAGTTGGGTTCGGCAGGAATGCCTGCGGGGCGAACCGGAGTATCCAGAGTGCGATTAGCCTGACTTAGCAGGACGCTAGCCTTCTGGTCCTGCTGGTCGAGATAGAACCATGCGCCGAGTGTGGCTCCGACAACCACAAGCACTACGACCGCGGCGACAGTCAGCGCTTTCTGGTGCTCGACAGTCCAATGGACGGCACTTCCTGCGGCATCAATGGTGAGGCGGCTGAAGCGGTCCTGTTTCAGTTGATGGCGGGTTTCTGCGCGCACGAACTTCCCTTCTGAGTTGAACTAAGGTGGGCTGACGAAGCCTCAGTTTAACAGGCGAAAAACGGCAGCGTCAAAGCGGAACAATGAACGAGATTCCTTGCTCCGCTCGGAATGAGAAATCGGGGAAACGACTAAGACGTCGGTTATAGCGGCTGCTCTTCCAGCAATCCCTGCTCGAGTTTCTCCTGGCATTCGATGCAGCGGCGGGTCCAAGGCACGGCTTCGAGACGCTTGGGATTGATTTCTTTGCCGCAAGTGATGCACTCGCCGAAACTCCCCTCACGAATACGATCAAGAGCGGTCTCCACCATGTTCAGCAACTGGCGGTCATTATTGCTCTGATGAAAGAGGAACTCTTTGTTATAGGAGCTGGCGGCGCGATCGGCGATGTCTTGCGTGGCTTCGTCGTCGGCGGTGCGGCCATCCTGTTCGGTGCGGGACACAGTCCGGCGCAACTCCTGTTGGCGGGTTTCCAGCCGTTTTCTAAAGTAATCGAGCTTCTTTTTTTCCATGGACAACACAATCGGGCCCTGAGGCCGTTTCCTAGGTGCCTACCTATCTGGTTTTGGTCAAACGCAAATAATATGCGCTCAAAATAAGATGCGTCAACTGGCGCAAACGACTCGGGGCATGGCTTTGGTGCGTGGTGAGGGCCAGATTGGGAAGAAGCTATGAACCGCGTCGTCGCGCCGGTGATGGCCAAATTTGTTAGCTCGCACGTCAGCGCGGGGACAGCAATACCCTCCCCCAAGAGCCAACGGTGCGGCACTCTGCGAAAAAGTTTCTGCTGCCCGTCCGGGACTACGGTTCCATTTCCGCGTTATCCGGCGCTTGCGCCCTGGACTGCATTCCGGCGCCGCTACCCGGCTGGCGGTCTTGCGCCTTCACAATCCGCGCGAGGTCGCCTCCGCCCAGATTTCGGTCAAAAAAAAGGGCCCCATTTCTGGGGCCACAATTCAAAGAGGCGAGGGAAAGGAGGGTCAATCTGAGAGGCGGTGCAAGGTGCCGTTCCGCCAGTTGGAACGGCTAAGCGGGAGATGTCGAGAACATCGGTAGAGAGAGAAGGTCATCATATGCCTTCGTCGGCGGCCTCTTTCTTGCCCTGAGACGGAGCACTTGCCCGGCCAAAATCTTGCTGTCACATATTGCTGTGATCCGCATCACGCAAGCTGCTGGAAAACAAAGAGATGATTCGCGAATCGGAAGGGCGCGTAGGGCCCCATGCGGGCCCGTGTAAGTGAATAAAGCTGCACATTCGGTGCAGGGCAAGGACGTGGAAAGGGGAGCAAAGACGTAGCCGAGCTACGTCTCGACGAAAGAGTTTGAACCGGCACCGCGCAAGCGATGCCGGATGGCAACCGCAGTATTGTTAAAGCGGCGCGAGACCCAGCGAAGCTGCGCCTCTAGGAGTTACCGGCAACCGTCCGGATCTTGCCGGGCAGAAAATGATAGGGTGGCCACGGTCCGCTAATCGCCAGCTCGCAATTCTTCAGCTGCTTGGCGGCGCTCGAGTAGCGGTTCTGATATTTCTCGACCGACTTGGAATCAATCAAGTGGGCGATATCGATCAGCATGCCGTCCGCGTCAACCCGTTTGCAGCTGATTTCCTCTTCCAGCGGATTAAACAGCTTGTGAACCTGCACGGAGAGAGCGCGCGCCTTGGTCTGGCGCTCGCGGTCGCGTGAAGCCTTGACCCGGAGCTTGGCAAGATATTCGCCGCCCACTGTGTCGGGCAAAGTGATTTCCTCCATAGCCTCGCGCAACGAGCCACCCCGAACAATGACCTTCAAATGCATCTCGGCCTTGCCGCGTAAACGAGCGACGCTGAGACCGAAGGTGCGGCGGTTGGCGCGCACGGCCTGGCGAAGTGCTTCGTCAGTGTCGAAGATCGTCCCGAAGCGGAAGGGCAGGACGGTACCACTGCGGAAGCACACGCTCACAACGCGCGCATGCTCCAGCACATGTTTTTCGTCAAGTTGCGACCCGCTGGCTCGGTCGTACTCGCTCACAACGACGGCAAATTCACCACTGGGATAACTAAGGACTGCCGCTCCGTTAACGCCTTGCACGCCATCAAGAAGGAACGGACGCCGCGCACGTGTGCCGTTCGTGGTCTGTTGCTCAGTGAGACAATACGCATACCACGCCATATAGGTTTCTCCGAACCTTGTGAGAGGCGAGAGTGATCACCTCAAGCATGTGTGAGTTTGGCAACGACTCTGAACCTTGGAAGAAAGGGCGGTGTGACTAGATCGAACGCTAACTGTCGCGTTCAAGGTTCATCTTACTGCTGACCAGAGGCAAAATGCAACTTTTTCGTGGCAGCAGGCATCCTCGGGCCGATTATTGGGGTAGTTAAACAGGCTGCCTTTGGCTCTTGCTGTGGAAACCTGCCGCCTTTCTACCTACTTCTGACCGTTATTGCCGGACGAATGCCGGTGTTTCGCCCGGTCCTGCATGGCTATTGTGACTACCCGCAGCATTTCGTCCCAGGGAGCGGGCTTGCCCGTCCAAATCTCGAATTGACGCGCCGCCTGGTGAACGAACATTTCGATGCCGGGAATGATCTGCGCCCCCTGCTCTCTGGCCAGCTTCACAAGACGCGTCTCGGGGGGGTCGTAAACCATATCCAACACGTATTTAGCCTTGATTTCATTCTCATTCAGCGGGGATTCGCGAGTGTTGCCCATGCCCACCGGAGTGGCGTTAATGATCACGTCAAAGGTAAGTTTCTTCAGATCGGAGCGCTTGATCGTCCGGGCCCTAGCCTGACGGGCAAGCTTCTGAGCTGGCCCGGCGGTGCGGTTTAGGATCCAGACCTCGGCACCGCGTTCTTTCAGCCCAAACACAGCAGCCCGCGCTGCACCCCCGGCGCCTAGGACAAGGATTTTTGCGCCCTGCAGGGTGATACGTTGCTCGATGGGCCGGACTACCCCGGCGGTGTCGGTATTAAACCCGTAGAGCTTGCCGTCCTGTGCGCGGACCACGGTATTGCAGGCGCCGATCTTACTGGTGTGGGCGTCGCTATTGTCCAGGTGGGACAGAATCGATTCCTTGTACGGCATGGTGATGGAAAGCCCGTGAATCGGAATATCCCGGACACAGGTAAGTAAATCCTTCAGCGTCTTTGCGTGTAACGCCAGATAGACGCCGTTCACGTTCTCGCGCCGGAGGGCCGCATTCATAATCGCGGGCGAAAGGGAGTGCGCCACCGGATCGCCGGCAACGCCGTAAACGCGGGTCGCGGCGTCCACCTGCTCAATGCGGTACGTGCTGCGGAGTTCCTGGGCGGTGATCTGGCCGGGAGCGGTACGCTCACCTTCGCTGGTGGCTGCAAAGGTGAAAACGCTTCCGGCGCGAACCCCCAGAACGCGGCTAATGATTCCCTGCTCACCCATGCATAGCCCGATCAACGAATGGCTGTCGCTGTGCTTCTCGAGAAACTTCATCATGGTGACGTTGTCGGACAGGGTGGTGGCCGTGGTGACGATCTTGTAGAAATCCGCCGGCAGGGCAGTCATTTTGCCGAGCGTCTGTTCGAGGTTGCGGGTGGCCCGGAAATCGTGGAACGAAAGGATAAGGGCGGCGCGCGCGCGGAGCTTGTTGAGCTTATCCGCTTTCAAGTGCGAAGCGCTCTGGATTTCAAGATCAACCAACTGGCATCCTGCGGCAGCCGCTTTGCCCAGAAGGTCAAGTTGAGAGGCAATTGAACCGCGAAACTTCCCCCCACTCGCAGCCCGGCGACAGGTCGCGATGGCGACCGCCTGGGGGTGGTAGTCCATAAACTCCTTGATCTTGGGCAAGGCCAGCGCCGGACGGGGGAGATAGTCCAACCTGAATTCCAGCAATGGGTTATCGCGAACCACGCTTTCGGCTTTGTCCACCAGTTCGCTGGGATCAGAGCCCGTCAGGGCCACGCACACCCGCGGCATCCGCAGGGGCAGCAGGCGCGCGGCATAACGGTTCGGAGCGACGGGTAAGTTGCTGGACAAGTCGGCGCGATATTACAGGCGCTTAACTCCACATGCAACAACGGATTAACGATTTGCGCCACCAAAAACTTTTTAGCGTACCGCGCATAACACCTGCGTAACCTTGACCCCCTCTTACCCCCTTGTTACTGTCCGACTGAAAGCCTGTTCATTTTGCAGCAGTTAGCTATATCTTCCCCGCCGCAGGCTACGCGCCATTATTTCGGAGGTAACATGAAGAAAACAGGATTGTTGCTGGTCCTGCTGCTGGCTGTCGCTGCGTTTGCGCAGCAATCCGATAGCGCCGCCGCAAGCTCCGGCGACCAGAACACACCCTCGGGCACGATGTTTACCTCTGCAAGCTTCCCGAGTGAACGTGTCCAAACCCCGACTAACGCCGATCTCTACTGCGCCGGCTTCGTCAGTAAGCCTGTACCGAATGCCAAGTTCGTAGCTGGCGGCTTGCAAAGCCCCAATACCACCAAATTCGTGAACGGCGACATGATGTACCTCGCGGGCTCTGGCTACCAGGTGGGTCAGCAGTACACGGCGGTGCGTGAGTTGCGAGACCCCAATCAGTACGAATTGTTTCCCGGACAGCACAGCATGCTGAAAGCCACCGGCCAGCCCTACGCCGAGTTGGCTCGCATTAAAATCGTCGATACACGCAGCAAGATGGCTATCGCGCAGGTCGAGTTCAGCTGCGATCCGGTGAATCCCGGCGACGTTGTGATTCCCTACGCCGAAAAGCAGACGATCACGTTTCATCCTCCGGTACATTTCGACCGCTTCGCTCCTATGAACGGCAAGGTAAATGGCCGGATCGTGATGGCGAAGGACTTCGACTACGAGTTGGGCACCGGCATGAAGGTGTACATGAACGTAGGCTCCAGCCAGGGGGTGAAAGTGGGAGACTACTTCCGGGCGGTGCGGTCCTACTCACAGGATTTGAAGGACCCGGTGGACTCGCTCTCCTTCAAGGCGTCGACTACCGAAGATACGCAGAAAAATCCTCCAGCAATCGAGCCCAACATGCTGACTCACAGCAAAGGCCCGAAGATCCACGTTGAGGATTTCCCGCGCCGCGGAGTTGGCGAGATCGTCATCCTGAGCACAACGGCTTCCACCTCCACCGGTATGATCGTTTTCGCCGTAGAAGATGTTCATCCCGGCGATCGAGTGGAACTCGATCCGCAGCAATAATCCAAGTTCACAGCCCGAACAGCTGAGGGGAGGAGCGAAAGCTTCTCCCCTGATCTTTTCTGGGGTCATACCGTCTTTAACTCCAAAGGTGTCCAAGGGCAGGCGGCCAAGCGCACAAAGCGACATTTGCCATAAGGAACTGAGCCGCTATCGATTTCTCACTCCTTGACTCTGAATGCCGCCGCCCGATATGTTCAGCCTCGATGAGCGACATCATTGAGAACAACCGCGGCACAATCATTGCTGCACTGGTTCTGGCAATTGGATTCATCCTCGGCGGATGGGCGCTGGGCGCTCAGATCAAGGCCACGCGCCTGAGTGACCGTTATGTCACCGTCAAGGGATTAGTCGAGCGCACCGTGAAAGCTGACTTAGCCATCTGGCCTCTCAGCT
>Ga0070741_10016572_pt1 | contig 12259 bp, 12 predicted proteins | sample Coa_R1_4_FD_66440 | JGI IMG/M metagenome (GOLD analysis project Ga0070741, IMG submission 66440) | Surface soil microbial communities from Centralia Pennsylvania, which are recovering from an underground coalmine fire - Coalmine... | ecosystem: Environmental > Terrestrial > Soil > Unclassified ...
TTGACGTTCGCCATCGGGCCTTCATTGGCGGCAGCCTGGAGGCGCCCTACGGTTTCCGGTTGAGTCCCTTTGTCATCATCAATTCTGGAATGCCATATAACATCACCACGGGGCAGGACAATAATGGGGACTCGATCTTCAACGATCGTCCGATATTCGTGGGGCCCGCCTCTTGCCCGGCAGTTACGCTGCAGGGAAGCAGCTACTGCACGCCCCTGGGTACGTTCGATCCTAATGTCAATTCCTCCACCCCTGTGTCCAGCCTGGTGCCGACTAATTCCGGCACCGGGCCGGAAAATGTGACCCTCAATCTCCGCCTGAGCAAGACGTTTGGATTCGGCCGCGAGTCGAAAGGCGCCGGAGTTGCGGACTTTCCGCGTGGCGGTCCGCGCGGCGGGCCTCCGGGGGGCGGGCTCGGTCCTCGCGGCCTGAGCGGAGGGGGAGGCAATCCATTTGGTTCTGGCTCTGCCACGAACCGGCGCTACAACCTGACGTTCAGCATCTTTGCTCGTAACCTGCTCAATAGCGTGAATCCGGGCCCCCCGGTCGGGACCCTGAGTTCGCCATTTTTTGGGCAATCTATCGCGATCGCCGGTGGACCTTTCTCCTCCGCCTCCGCGAATAGACGAGTGGACATGCAGGTGATGTTTTCGTTTTGACCCTTGTGGGTCTTGCGCCGTTCGCTTCCTTCTCGTATGGAAACGCGATGAACCCTGCCACTTGGGCCGCCAAGGCCGCCCGCACTCAAGCGTCCCCAACGACTACTGGCAATTGACGCCCTGCGGCGAAGAGAGAGAAGTGAGCACGCTCTGGTTGGGATAGCTATAGGCTCCGCCCAGCGCAGTGGAGGGCGACTGAAACGCGAACCACTGCAGGAGAGCGACGTTTTGCGGATGATAGGTGCGGCCATTGGTCCGGATGGCGATGGTCGCATCGGGAAGGCCCTCGATGGCGTCCCCAACTTCGAGATCGTTTTGGCAGTTGCCATTCGCAGAGAGCCACCAGGGCGTAATCCCGTAGACGCCGTCGCTGCCAACGAAGGGATCGTGCAGGCTTTCCGTGACCTCGTGGCTGAGCGCGGTCACATCTTCAAATCCTGATCCGAACAGTCCGGGGCTGATCCAGCTGGAGAAGTTGAGAACATAACGTTTTTCCCGAAAGCCATTCGCGGCATCGCCGGGCGCGGAATCATACGTGTGAAATCCGAGCACGCAGCAGCGGTTAGGATTTCCGTTCAGATAAAGGTATGTGTTGGGAAAGAGAAAAGTGGAAATACTTCTCGTGGTGATCTCCCCCGTGCGCTCCGCTGCGCGAACCGGACTTCGCGAGTCCGGCGGGCTGGCGGGAAACATTAATTTCGAGAACACTCTGCTGTCCACCAGAACGAATGCGCAGCAGGAGCCGTCATCCTCAAGAGCGAAGAAATAAGAGCCGCGCGGGATGGCGAGCGTCCGTTCGGCTTTCACCGACGGGCGCAGCAGTGTGTGCCAGTCGTTCTGCATGGTGTTGTAGAACTCAGCCCGCATGACCGCATCGGCGAACTGGGTAGGCACGTCGCTGCTGCTGTACTCCGCGGTTTGAAACACCGGAGAATTCACCACCGGACGCACGAAGGGCAGCACGGAATAGTGGAGGCGATGTCCGTTGACCACGCGCACCGACCCGTCGTAATCGAGCAGGTCGAGCGACACCGGGACGATGGGCGCGTCGAAGACGGTAGTACCGCCCAGTTCAGGACGGCCGCCGGCCATCGCATAGAACCATCTCTTTTGCGGCGCGCCAGACGGACCGACGCCGGCTGCCTGAAATTCACCCCGGAAGGCCGGTACCGAATCGCTTGCCGCGCTGACCGGCCGCTGAGTTGGTCCCGCCACAGCCGCGCCGTTTCGCGGCGCGAACGCTGTAAAGCTGCGGCGCGCGCGAGTAAGCGTGGGAGCAATCTGGTCTCGGGCCTGGGCTGACGCGGCATAAGGCGCAAGCGCCAGGGCGAGAAAAACCAACGCCACGGACCTCTCGTAAGCGCGCAAAGACAGCACCATCTCCAGCCAACTTACTTGGATGCGCAGGCACTTGCAAATTCTGTTTGCGGCAATATGTCACGAATCTGTTACTAACGGAACGGTGAGGCCCGCGGGGCGGGCGGGGCGGGCTGGAAGGCCGCCCCTACACGGCTTGCGGGATTGGAAGCCGCCCTGCACGGCTCGGGCGGGCTGGAAGGGGCCGCCCCCGCACAGGCAGCTACTTCGGTCTGGTGATCGCGCCTTCGGATGCCGAAGCCACCAGTGAGGCATACTTCCCGAACACTCCGCTCGAGTAGCGCGGCTTGGAGGGCCTCCATTGCGACATGCGGTGCTTGATCTCGGCGTCGCTGATTTCCACTTCCAGCAGCCGCTGGTTGATGTCCACGCGGACGGTATCACCTTCGCGGACGGCGGCAATGGGACCTCCCAAGGCCGCCTCTGGAGAGACATGACCCATCATCAAGCCGTGCGTGGCGCCGCTGAAGCGGCCGTCGGTAATCAGCGCGACCGATCCGCCCAGCCCTTCGCCCACGATCGCGCCGGTCACGCTGAGCATCTCGCGCATCCCTGGGCCCCCCTTCGGCCCCTCGTAGCGGATCACCACCACATCTCCGGCCTTGATTCGCTTTCCGGTCACTGCCGCCATCGCGTCCTCTTCTGAATCGAATACGCGCGCCGGGCCGCGATGGCTCAGGCGCTCATGCCCGCTGATCTTGGCGACACATCCTTCCGGGGCAAGGTTGCCGCGCAGGATGACCAGGCCCCCGGTGGGCTTGAGCGGCTTGTCCAGAGGAGCGACCACTGCCTGATCGGGGGTTTCTACCGCAACTGCGGCTTCCTCGCCGATGGTTTTACCGGTCACCGTCATCGCATTCTCATGGAGCTTCTTCCCGCGAAGCAAACGGTTTGCCAGCAGCCGGATCCCCCCGGCGCGGTGCATGTCAGCGGCGACGAACCGGCCGGAGGGCTTCAGATCGCAAAGCAGCGGGGTGCGCTCGCTCACCTTCTGAAAATCATCAATCTCGAGCGACACCCCGGCTTCGCGCGCGATGGCCAGCAGGTGCAAAACGGCATTGGTCGAGCCGCCGCTGGCCGCCACCGAAGCGATGGCGTTCTCAAACGCGTGACGCGTGAGAATGTCGCGCGGCTTGCCCCCGCGCTTCAGCAGATCCAGCGCCAGCTCTCCGCAAGCGAAAGCCACGTCGTCTTTTTGCGGGTCCATGGCGGGCACGCTGTTGAACCCCATAGGCGACAGGCCAATCATCTCCATAACGGTGGACATGGTGTTCGCCGTATATTGCCCGCCACAAGCGCCGGCGCCGGGACACGCCCGGTTCTCGATCTCCAGCAGTTCGGCGTCGCTGATCTTTCCCGCCGCGTTGGCGCCTACGGCCTCAAACACGTCCTGGATGGTGATATCTTTCCCACGATAGTTCCCTGCGGCGATGGTCCCGCCGTAGAGCACCAGGCCCGGCAGATCAAGCCTCGCCAGCGCCATGGCGGCAGCAGGGATGGTCTTATCGCAGCCCACGATGCAGACCACCGCGTCGAACAACTGCCCGCGGCAGACCAGTTCGATTGAGTCGGCAATCAATTCGCGACTGACAAGCGACGCACGCATACCCTCGGTCCCCATAGTCTCGCCGTCGCTGATGGCGATGGTGTTGAACTCCATGGGAGTGCCGCCGGCTGCGCGGATGCCTTCCTTCACTCTTGCCGAGAGGCGGCGCAGGTGAAAGTTGCACGGCATGGTTTCGATCCAGGTATTTGCCACGCCGATGAGCGGCTTCGCCAGGTCATCCCCGGTGAACCCGATGGCCTTGAACATGGCGCGGGAGGGCGCCCGATCGCGTCCGTCGGTGATCAGGCGGCTGCGGTGCTTCAGATCCATAAGGTTTAAAGATTACGACAGAGCCGCAGAAAGCGAAAGCGCGAGGTGCGGCGCGACCACCCAGATGTGAACGTAAGGTGTCGTTTGGAAAGCGCGGCTCGAAAGCGATGGGTTTCGCATTGCTGTTCACCCCGGCAATCCTCTTCCGGACTCCGTGCCGGGGCCTATGCCGCTTTCTTCTCTCCCGGCGCCTTGGCCTCCGGATGCCCGCGGCGAGCGGCGGCATGCTCAATCTGGGCGTTGATTTCTCCGCCGATGAGGAAAGCAAAACCTGTGATGTAGAGCCACATCAGGAGGATCATGGCCGCGCCCAGAGAGCCGTAGGTCTTGCTGTAGTTGTCGAAGAAGTGCAGGTAGGCGCGGAAACCGAATGAGGCCGCGATCCAGAGCAGCACTCCGGCGATCGATCCGGGCGTGATCCAGTACCAGTGCTGCTCCTCGAGATCGGGACCGAAATAGTAGATCAGTGAGAAGGAAAGAGTGACGAACGCGATGGCGACCACGATCTGCAGCACTCTCCACGCGATGATGGTTACCTCACGCAGGCCGTACTGCGATCCCACGACGTTTGCCACGTAGCTTCCGGCGAGCACCGCTGCCAGAGCCGAGATGATGAGCAGCGAAATCGCCACCGTGAGTCCCACGGCGATCGCGCGCACTTTGAACCAGGACCGTGATTCGCGCACCGCGTAGGCCCCGTTCAGGCCGGAGATCATGGAAGTCATGCCGCCGGAGGCAAACCACAGGGTGAGAAGTATGCCGAATGTCAGTTTGGCGCTGCCGGCGTTTCGGGTGACTTCCCCGAGGGTGTGCGCGATCACCTGGAAAGCCGCCGCAGGCAGGACCTGGGATAGATAGTTCAGCAGGTTGGTGCGCAGCACGCTTCCGTGCGATGCGAAGATGCCGAAGACCGCGAGCAGAAAGAGCAGCAGCGGAAACAGAGCCAGAATGAAGTTGTAGGCCAGTTCGGAAGCGCGGCCGAGCAGGTTGTCCTCGTCAATGCCTTTATAGACCCGCCTGGCCAATTGGCGGACCGTGAGCCCGCCCATGCTCCAGATGGTTGCCACCTGCTCGCCGGTAGTGAGCTGCGATTCGGCCATGGGGAAAGGTTGCAAGGTTTCAAAGTGCAAAGTTTCCGGCCCGGACGCCTTGAAACCTTGAAACTTTGAAACCTCGAAACCTTGTCTTGGATTCAGGAGGAAAAGCGCCCTGTTGCCCTGGAAAGGCCGGAAAGACGTGGAACCCCGCTAAGCCGCGTCGTCTTCGATCTTGATGCGGAGGGACTTCAGGAATTTCAGGTCCTGATCGCTGACCTTCAACTCAGGATTGCTACTCAGGGTAGTGACCATGGAGGTCTTGTCGGAGGTCTTCTCGCCGGGGCGGCTGACGCCGATGGTGGCTTCAAGCACCAGGAAAATGTCATAGCCGCCGTCTTTGATGCGGCTCACCACGTCGGCAATCTGATCGGAATCGGCCAGCGACTCGTTGATCGCCTCACCCAGTTCCTTCATTAACTGCTTCAGTTGCTGGTCCACGAAATCCCCCGGCCCTGGAGTGTCACTGATCTTAGATGCAGCTCAGAAGCGAACGCCGCATCCTCTGCCGCCATTCTAACCCCAGCCATTGGTAAAATCGAGACAAATGGGACAGGTTTCGACGGCCAGGAAGCTGGGCATTGCGGCGCGAATCGCGGGGCAGCAGGTCAGGCGAAGCCGGACCTATGGGGCTGTGCGGAACGCAGTCCGGACTACTCTAAGCCACTTTGCGGGCGCCCTGCACCAGCTCTGGCTGGAGATCACCGGGTTTATCTTTCTGGCCTTTGCCGGTGTAGGCCTGGTCGCCGTGACTCGCGAGTACGGCGCCTATCATGCCGGGAAGGCCAACACCAGCCACCTGGTCGCGGCGGCGGTCTTCAGCCTGGTCTTTGGCTGGTTCGGAATTAGCTCGTTCTGGCGCGCCCGAAATCGCCGATAATGGTTCCGATGGCCGACCGGCCCAAAACAACGGCGGCGCCAGCCGATCCCGAGACGTCTTCTCACATTCCCGTACGTCAGGTCTACACGCCCGATGATCTGAAGAGCTGGGAATATGACCGGAAGCTTGGCTATCCCGGCGACTTTCCCTACACCCGCGGCGTGCAGCCAACCATGTTTCGCGGGCGGTTGTGGACCATGCGGCAGTATGCCGGTATGGGCGACGCGGAGGAGTCCAACAAGCGTTACCGGTATCTGCTCTCGCAGGGCACTACAGGCTTGTCGGTGGCCTTCGACCTGCCCACCCAGATTGGCCTGGACTCAGACCATCCACTTTCGCAAGGCGAGGTGGGGAAGGTCGGTGTCGCGATTGATTCCATCGAGGACATGGAACGGCTGTTCGAAGGAATTGACCTGACCAAAATCTCTACCTCGATGACAATCAACGCGACGGCGTCCATTCTGCTGGCGCTGTACGTTGCGGTCGCGCGCCGGAAGGGCGCCGACATTCGCAAGCTGTCCGGTACCGTGCAGAACGACATCCTCAAGGAATACATCGCACGCGGCACTTACATCTACCCGATCCCTACTGCCATGCGGATTGTCACCGACCTGTTCGCGTGGGCCAATCAGAACGTTCCGGAGTGGAATACGATCTCCATTTCCGGTTACCACATGCGCGAAGCGGGCGCGACCGCCGTCCAGGAAGTCGCGTTCACCCTGGCCAATGCAGGCGCGTACGTGCAGGCAGCGGTGAACGCGGGATTGAACGCGGACGTGTTTGCCCCGCGCATTTCCTTCTTCTTCAATGCGCACAACAATTTTCTCGAGGAAGTGGCCAAGTTCCGCGCCGCGCGACGCATGTGGGCGCACATGATGTGCGAGAAGTTCGGAGCGACGAACCCCCGCTCGTGGATGCTTCGCTTTCACACTCAGACCGCCGGCTCCACCCTCACCGCCCAGCAGCCGGAGAACAACATTGTGCGCACCGCGATCCAGGCCATGGCGGCGGTCCTGGGCGGAACTCAGTCGCTGCATACCAATTCCTTCGACGAGGCCCTCTCGCTGCCCACCGAGCAGGCGGCGCGGACTGCGCTGCGCACCCAGCAGATCATCGCATTCGAATCGGGCGTGCCCAATACCATCGATCCCCTGGCCGGATCGTATTTTGTGGAATCGCTGACGGACGAGATCGAAAAGCGGGCCAAAGAGTATCTGGATAAGATCGAGGCCCTCGGCGGGGTGCTGAAGGCGATTGAGCGAGGATATATCCAGCAGGAAATCCAGAACGCAGCCTATGAATTTCAGCGCGCCGTGGACAGCGGAGACGCGACTGTGGTGGGGGTCAACCGCTTTGCGCTGGAGCAGGAGAATCCCGTTCCCATCCAGCGCATTGACGAATCACTGGAACGTAAACAGGTGGAGCGCGTGCGCGCTGTGCGGAAAAAGCGCGATCCCCGGCGCTGGGGCCAGACAATTGCTGCGGTAAGGGAAGCCGCCCGTTCCCGCGACAACCTCATGCCCAGAATTATGAATGCGGTTGAAGCTTACGCCACAGTCGGCGAGATTTCAGATGCCATGCGCAGCGTGTTTGGAGAATATCAGGAGACGGTCGTGATCTGAGGTCCTCCTCGCCGCGACAATCTTCGAAAGCTCGAACGACTCAATCCACCGACCCCTGGTCGAGTTGGTCCAGGATCTGCTCGTCCACGTTCCACTTCCTGAGGATGGCGAAAATCGTCCTGGAGCTGAATCCCGCGCGCATCAAATGTCGAAAAATACGCGCGGACTGCCTCCTGTCCGGCGGTTTCTCCAGACGCTTGCGACGCAGGTACTCGCGCGCCTGTCTTTCTTCGTCCACTTCGGAGAACGCGGACTGGACGGCTTCCTCAATTACCTCGCTGTGAACGCCCTTGACCTTCAGATCGGTGATCACCCGCCGCCGTCCCAGTTTTTCGTTGTCGCGGCGGTACGCCGAGTACGCGGCCGCGTACTTTGCATCGTTGAGGTAGCCCTGGTCCTTCAGGCGGCGCACAACAACTTCGACCAGCGTTTTTCCAATTTCCGTGTCCGCTTCCACGCGCTGCCGCAATAGACGCTTCAACTCTGCCACCGAGCGCATTCTGCGCGCCAGCGCGCTGACGGCATATTCGTACAACTCAGCTTCCGTCTCGAGCCTTCGGCCTCGTGGAAACGCCATGCTTGGTACACGTTAGCAGCATTCAGGGCCGGCGGAAAGATTCACCAACGATTCACATTATTTTGATGACTTCGGGAACTTTGCAGCGTCTAAATACGTAACTACCAACAGGAGTGGGTCATGCTTACGGTGAGGACAGAACGCGCTGGAGATGTGGTGCTGGTCCACTGCACAGGCAGGATCGTGCGTGGGCATGAGGCCGAGTTACGCAACGCCGTGCTGGCGGAGAAACTTGCCCGCCTGGTGGTATTGGATTTGTCCGACGTGGAAGCGCTCGATGCCGGCGGACTCACCCTGCTCGTGTCCCTGCACCGCTGGACCGAAAGCAACCGGGCGCATCTCAAGCTGGTGAACCCGCGCCCGTTTGTTCACGAGATGTTGACGCGAACTCACCTTGACTGCGTGTTCGATATCTCATCCTTTCAGCACGCCCTGGCGGTACTTGGCTGCGAATGCAGCCAGGCACACGCCACGGCGTGATGGTTCTTTCTCCCTTTCGACATCTCAGGATTTGCGGCAGAGCTAACGTGGGCCTTACAGCCCCGTCATGCAAAGACTGCTTTCGGACCGGCTTTTGCCGCTGAGGTACGTCGGCGAAAGCCCCCAGTATCATGGTCAGCCTTTCGCGGCTGCGCCACCTCAACTCCTGCGGGCGAGGGCGCGCCACACATCACTTGGGTAAGGGTGTGATCTCGGTAACCGGCAGGTCCCAGTGTGCAAGGAGAATTTCGAACCGCCTTTGCTCTTCGCGCTTGTACGTGTCCTGGTCCGGCCAGAGCTGCTTGATCAAGGCCTCTTCCTGTGGGTCCGCCGTGGTCGCCACGGTTGAATTCTTGAACTTGATCGTGACCCGGAAGTCCCAGCGCGCGTCCTCGGTCATGTGGTTGGCGGGAGTTTCTATCTTTACCGAAAGCATGCGGCCGCTTTCCACGTTCTTCTTCAGCAGAGGGAAGTGGTTCTTGAGAAAGAGCTGCAGAAATTCCTGCTGATGTCCCCATTGCAGCTTGTAGTAATACTCCACCGTATAAGGCTGGCCGGCGGCGCCTTGCGGGGGAGCCCCCTGCGCGGCTGCGGCCATTGTGGTCAACGAGTAGAGCACTACCGCGAGAAGCGATCTCATGTTTCCTCCACGCATAAGTCACAGCTTCCTGGCGATCACATCATAGATTCCCTGATCGGGTGTTGCCGGAAGGTTGTAGGGTTCCCGCATCTGGCAGACACTCAGTCCCAGCTGCTGGAGATATTCGAATATTTCGGCTGGGTTTACGCCCAGGAAAGGGTGGATGTCTACAAGCAAGAGAATCTGCGGATTGGAGCGGACCGTCTGCGCCGCTCCCCGGAGCACCTGAAGCTCAGCCCCTTCGACGTCAATCTTCAGCATGTTGACGGTTGAAACGCCGAGTTCGGGCAGGAGACTGTCCAGGCAGCGCGCCGGGACTTTTACCGCGCCGCGATCGCGCTCGGGCGCGCCGCTCAGCAACGTGTGAAACCCGCTCTTCGTGCCCAGGTGGAGAAGCGCCTCGCCATCATAGTCGCTCAACGCCAGGTTGCACAGTTGAATGTTCTTGTAGCCGTTAAGCTCGATGCTGCGGCGAATCCACCCGAAGTTCGTGGGTTCCGGCTCGATGCAGACGACCTTGCCGCCGGGCCCGGCGACTTTGGCCGCAAGGAGGGCGAAGTCACCCTTGTTGCCGCCCACATCCACAAACGTTTCGTCCGGCTTCAGCAATGCCCGGATGGCTTGAGTCTTCGCAGGTTCATAGAGTCCCAGTGCGCGCTCCAGCATCATCGAGGACTCTTTGACGTTGAGGTAGATTTTGCCTCCCGGGACGGAAAACACGAAGTACTTGTCAGGGATCAACCAACGGATCGCTTGGTGATGATCAATCAGCAGCCGCTTGGCGAAGCGGACGGGCGACTTCTTGAGCAGATTGGCCATGGCTGCCCGAATCTACGCTGCTTTCGTGGCTGTTGACTCAGCTGGCGACCGCTTCCTTCTCTTCGTCTTCCAGAATGCCAAAGGCTGCGTCCATCATCTCCTGGTCTACGGTGCGGTTTTTCGCCGTCGCCTCCGCCAGAGGAATGGAGATGATCTTATTTCCACGCAGCGCGGCCATTCTGCCGAATTCGCCGCGATGCACCATATCAATCGCGCCCAGCCCGTAACGCGTGGCGAGCACGCGGTCGAATGCCGTGGGCGAGCCTCCACGCTGAATGTGACCCAGCACCACGGTGCGGGTCTCGAAGCAGGTGCGGCGCTCGAGCTCCTGTGCCAGAGTGTTGCCGATCCCGCCCAGACGCGCATGTCCGAACTCGTCCTTCTCTCCGCTTTGCGTGACGGGCCCGTTCTTGCCGGCCGCGAACTTCGCGCCTTCGGCGACCACGACGATGCTGAAGTAACGGCCACGCGCATGACGCATGCGGATTTTGGCTGCGACTTTCTCCACGTCGAACGGCTGCTCCGGGATCAGAATCACGTCGGCTCCGCCGGCAATGCCGCTGTAGATCGCGATCCAGCCGGCGTCGCGTCCCATCACCTCGACCACCATTACGCGATTGTGCGCTTCCGCAGTCGTGTGCACCCGGTCTATGGCTTCGGTGACTACGTTCACCGCGGTGTCAAATCCAAAAGTGAAGTCGGTGCCGGCCAGGTCGTTATCAATCGTCTTGGGAACGCCAACCACCTTCACGCCTTTGTCGTACAGCTTGGTTGCCACCGAAAGGGTGTCGTCCCCGCCGATTGCGATCAGCGCGTCGGCGTTGTGCCGCTTCAGGGTGGTGATGCATTTCTCAAGGCCGTCCGGCTTCTTCGCCGGATTGGTGCGCGAGGTGCGCAGGATGGTCCCGCCGCGGGGCAGAATGCCCGCGACCGACTCGAGGTCCAGCGGCATGCTCTTATCTTCTACCAGGCCGCGCCAGCCCTCCAGGAAGCCGACAAACTGGTCGTCGTAGTGGAACATGCCTTTGCGGACGGCCGCCCGGATCACCGCGTTGAGCCCGGGGCAATCTCCACCGCCCGTCAGTATGCCGATTTTCATCATCTGCTCCTTCGAATCGAGTGTCCCCTCGGAGATCGCAATATACACTCCCTCGCCCTCGCCGCACCGCGGAAGGGTTAGATTACCATCCAGGCTCTGGTGGGGGAAGGCGGGAGACCATCACAATTTTGAATAGCGCCAATCGCCCACGCATTCAGCGAGTAAATGCGGACCCGAAGCGGCTTTCCTGTAAACTCTGCTCAGATGCGCGTCCTCGGCATTGATTGCGGAACGGAATGCACCGGCTACGGGGTGGTGGAGATCAATCTTCGGGAGGAGCTGAACTGCATCCATTATGGTGCAATCAGACTGTCCCCCCGTGTCCCGCTTCCAGACAGGCTTTCCACGATCTTTGACCAGCTCCGCCGGCTGGTCCGGGAGCACCAGCCCGAACGGGTGGCGATCGAAGACGTCTTCTATGCCGTCAACGTGAAATCTGCGCTGAAACTTGGGCAGGTGCGCGGGGTCGCGATGCTGGCGGCTTCATCGCATCAGCTCCAGGTTGCTGAATATTCGCCGCTTACCATCAAATCGGCAGTCGTGGGCTACGGAAAGGCGGAGAAGGAGCAGGTGCAGCTGATGGTGGCGAGGCTGCTCCGCCTCGACCAGATTCCTCAACCCGCAGACGCCGCTGACGCTCTGGCGATTGCGATCTGCGATCTGCACACGTGGGCGACATTGAGCAGGCAGCGCGCCGCCGCAAGATGATCTTCCCGGTGCGCGTCCCGGCTGACTCTAGGGTCTTCGACAGTTAAAGCAACGTGATATGCATGGGGGACGCGTGGTTTCACAGCGGCTTAGACAGAGAGAAGAACCGCGGTTTTGGCATAATTAGGTTCGATGCGTGTTCTCTCAAAGATTGCGGCGTTTTTGCTTCTGGGAGTCTCGCCATTTCTTGCCGCCGGTGAGGACCGGTCTGCTTCGGCAACGGCCGGGTTCACTCTCGATTTTCCCGGCGCCAACCCTAGTCATTACGAGATCAGCGTGACGCAAGACGGCGAAGGCACCTACACCTCAAATAGCATGTTGAATAAGGATTCCGAGCCGGCTGACCCTGCGCCGTTGCGCTTCATTCTGTCACCCAAAGTGCGTGACGAGATCTTCAGTCTGGTTGCGCGCGCGAAATACTTTGCCGG
>Ga0070741_10016573_pt1 | contig 12257 bp, 8 predicted proteins | sample Coa_R1_4_FD_66440 | JGI IMG/M metagenome (GOLD analysis project Ga0070741, IMG submission 66440) | Surface soil microbial communities from Centralia Pennsylvania, which are recovering from an underground coalmine fire - Coalmine... | ecosystem: Environmental > Terrestrial > Soil > Unclassified ...
AAACGCACCCTGGACCTCGGTGCCTACGTGGAACTGAAGGGCTGAAGCTGATCATGCAACACCTGCTCACCTGGATCGTCCTTTTGCCGCTGTTCGGCTTTTTCGTCAACGGCGCGCTGTCGATGCGCTCGTCCGCAAGCGCCGGCGCGAATCGCATCGTGGCGGTGGTGGGCTGCGGGCTACCGGCGATGGCGTTTGCCCTCGCCGTACGGACGTTCCTGAATCTTCAGGCCGACGCGTACAAGCCGATCATCGACGTCGCGTACACCTGGGCGAGCATCGCCGGCCAGAGCTTCGAGGTGAGCTTCTATTTCGATCGCCTCACCACTGTCATGGCGCTGATCGTGACCGGCGTGGGCACGCTCATCCACATCTACTCGGTCGGATACATGAAGAAGGATCCGGGGTTCGCGCGCTTCTTCGCCTACCTCAATCTGTTCCTGTTCTTCATGCTGCTGCTGGTGCTGGGCCGCTCGCTCCTCATCCTGTTCGCGGGCTGGGAGGGCGTAGGGCTGGCCTCGTATCTCCTGATCGGCTTCTGGTACGAAGACCCGGCGAATGCGGCCGCGGGCAAGAAGGCGTTCATCACCAATCGCGTGGGCGATGCCGGCTTCCTGCTCGGCATGTTCGCGCTCTTCGCGACCTTCGGCACGCTCGACATCGACAAGATCAACCTCGCCTTCGGCAGCGGCCCGGTGGCGGTGTCCGCCACGCTGGTGGGCATCCTGCTGTTCATCGGCGCGACCGGGAAGTCGGCGCAGATTCCGTTGCACGTGTGGCTGCCCGACGCCATGGCGGGCCCGACGCCTGTGTCCGCGCTGATCCACGCGGCCACGATGGTGACCGCGGGCGTGTATCTCGTCGCGCGCATGTCGCCCATCTACCTGCACTCGACCGATGCGTCGCTCGTGGTGGCGGTGATCGGCAGCATGACGGCGTTCTTCGCGGCAACGGTCGCGGTTGCGCAGTACGACATCAAGAAGGTGCTTGCGTACTCGACGGTGTCGCAGCTCGGTCTCATGTTCGTCGCCCTGGGCGTCGGCGCCTACGGCGTCGCGATCTTCCACGTCTACACCCACGCCTTTTTCAAGGCTTGCCTGTTCCTCGGCGCCGGCAGCGTCATCCACGCGCTCTCCGGCGAGCAGGATCTGCGCAAGATGGGAGGTCTCGCGAAAAAGATTCCGCTGACGTTCGCCACTTTCGTGGTCGCCACGGCAGCGATCGCGGGCATCCCGCCGCTGGCCGGATTCTGGTCCAAGGACGAGATCCTGTGGTTCGCGCTGGCAAGCGATCGCGGCGGTGGCACGGCGCTCTATCTGGTCGCGTCGGCGACCTCGCTCCTCACCGCGTTCTACATGTTCCGGCTGTTATGGCTCGCCTTCTTCGGCAAGTCGCGTCTCGATCCGGAAGTTGCGCATCACGTGCATGAATCGCCGCTCTCGATGACCGGCGTGCTGATGGTCCTGGCCGCATTGTCGGCGGTGGGCGGATTCGTCGCGCTGCCGCATTTCCTCGAGCCGATGCTGCCGCTCCCGGGCATCCAACCCGCGCGCGAGCACGACGAGCATCTGGTGGTCGCCGTGTCCATCGCCCTCGCGTTCTCGGGTCTTGCCGCTGCCGCGTGGCTCTACAGCAAGGACGCCATTCGCGCGACCGCCATACGGGCGCGGGTCGCCGCCGTGCATCGCGTGCTCGCCGGCAAGTACTTCATCGACGAGCTCTATGACGCAGTGCTCGGCCGGCCGCTGCTATGGATCTCGGATCGCATCGTGCTGCGCGTGGGCGATCGCTTCCTGCTCGACGGCTCGCTCAATGGCATGGCCAAGATCGCGCGCGGTGCCGCGGGCGTGCTCTCGCGTCTGCAGGACGGAAGCCTGCAGCGCTACGCCGCGTTCGTGCTGATCGGCAGCACCGCGTGCCTTCTCTGGATCCTGCGTCATGGCTGATACCACGCTGCTCAATCTCGTCCTGTTCCTGCCCGTGCTCGGGGCGGTGGCACTGTTCTTCGTGGCACCTGCGCGCGGCGATGTCGTTCGCGGACTCGCGCTCGTGACGATGCTCGTGCAGCTGGTGCTCACCTCGATCCTGTACCTGCATTTCGACCCCGCCGCGACGGGCCTCCAGTTCGAGACACGCCTGCCGTGGATCGCCGACTGGGGCGTGTATTACCAGATCGGGCTCGATGGCTACAACGTGCTGCTGGTTTTGCTGACCGCGTTCCTCGGTCCGATCGTGGTCGCCGGCGCCTTCAGCGCGATCCGCAAGGACGTGAAGCTCTTCTACGCGACCGTGCTGCTGCTGCAATTCGCGATGCTCGGCACCTTCTTGGCCCAGGACCTGTTCCTGTTCTACATCTTCTGGGAAGCGATGCTGATCCCGATGTTCCTGATCATCGGCATCTGGGGCGGCGAGCGGCGCATCTACGCCACGTTCAAGTTCGTGCTCTATACCGCGTTCGGCTCCATCCTGATGCTCGCCGCGGTGATCTACCTCGTGTACTCGCTGCCGGAAGCCGGAGGTGCGCGCTCCTTCGCCTTCGCCGATCTCTACCAGGTGCACCTGCCGCTTTCGGTGCAGACGATCCTGCTGGTCGCGTTCTCGATCTCCTTCGCGATCAAGGTGCCGATGGTGCCATTGCACACCTGGCTGCCCGATGCGCACGTCGAAGCGCCGACGGCAGGCTCCGTGGTGCTGGCCGGCGTACTGTTGAAGATGGGCACGTACGGCTTCATGAAGCTCGGCTTCCCGCTGTTTCCCGACGCCACGCAACTGCTGACGCCGATCTTCATGACCCTTGCGGTGGTGAGCATCATCTACGGCGCGTGCCTGGCACTCGTGCAGACCGACATCAAGAAGATCATCGCCTACTCGTCGATCAGCCATCTCGGATACGTGATGCTGGGCCTGATCAGCCTCGATTTGATCGGCATCCAGGGCGCGATCATGCAGATGGTGAGCCACGGCCTCGTCGCCGGCGGGCTGTTCCTCATGATCGGCATGATCTACGAGCGCTGCCACACGCGCGACATCGCGGCCTACGGCGGCCTTGCCAAGGTGCTGCCGGTGTACTCGGTCGTGTTCATGATCCTCACGTTGGCCTCGATCGGCCTGCCGACGACGAGCGGCTTCACCGGCGAGTTCATGGTGCTGCTCGGCGCGTTCCGTGCGACGTGGCCCGCCGGCGGAGCCGCCTTCGTCACCAGCGCGAGCGCGGTGCTGGGCGTGGTGCTCGGTGCGCTCTACATGCTGTGGTTCGCGCAGCGCTTCCTGTTCGGCGCAGTCAAGGCACCGCATCAGCCGCTCCAGGATCTCGATCTGCGCGAGAAAACGATTCTCGCCGCGATCGTCCTCGCCGTGTTCGCGCTCGGCGTCTTCCCCGATGAGCCGATGAAAAAGACCGAAGTCGCGGCGAAGCAATACCGCGAGCTCGTTGCCACCGCACGCACGCCCGAGAGCATCGCCAGGATCGACGTCGTCGCCGAACCGATCGCCACCGTCGCAGCCACGACCGAAGCGATCGACGCCACCGCGGCGCTGCCGCACCTCGCAATTTCCGGGAGCAAGCCATGAGCTGGCAGACCGTCCTCACCGCCATGGCGCCGGAGCACCTGCTGCTCCTGGGCATCGTCCTGCTCGTGCTGGCACCGCTCGCCGGGATCAAAGGCGGGGCGGCCACGACCCTTGCCCTGACCGCGGTGCTGGCGGCCGCGATCGCAGCGGCCGCATTGCACGTTGCCGGATACGACGTCGCCGCGTTCCAGGGTCACTTCTCGGTGTCGCCGGCGTCCTCCCTCGCGAAGGCAATCGTGCTCGCGCTCGCCATTCCGGTGGTGCTGATGTCGCGCGATGATTTCGCCGACGGCCCGTTCGCGATCCTGCTGCTGTCGTCACTCTACGGGTTCTGCCTGCTGCTGTCCTCCGAGAGCTTCCTGACCCTGTTCCTCGGCCTCGAGCTCATGTCGCTTCCGGTCTACGCACTGGTGCTGCTCGCCTTCACGCGCACCCAAAGCACCGAGGCGGCGCTCAAGTACCTGATCCTGGGCGGTACCGCGAGCGCGCTGTTCCTGATGGGCGTGACCCTGCTGTACGGCGGCACCAACTCGATGTCGATCGGCGCGTTCACCAGCGCGCTCATGACGGGCGACCTGCAGGCGACCTCGGCCATCGTGCTCATCACGATCGCGTTCTTCCTCAAGGCGGCGATCGTGCCGTTCCACGCCTGGGCGCCGGACGCCTATGAAGGTGCGAGCGTTCCCGTGACCGCCTACATGGCCACGGTGATCAAGGCGGGCGTGCTGCTCGCGGCCGTGCGTCTTTTCGACGTCGTGACGCTTACCGGTCCCGCGGTCGACCTGGTCGCCATCCTGCCGCTCGTCTCGATCGTGTGGGGCAATCTCGCGGCGATGCGGCAGACGAGCTTCCGCCGCATGATCGGCTACTCGTCGATCGCGCACGCGGGTTACCTGTTCTATGCGTTCCTCGGTGCCGGCGACACGCGATATCAGGCGGTGCTGTTCTACGTGATCGCGTACGGCGTGATGAACATGCTCGCGTTCGCGGCGCTGCCACGCAGCGACGACGAAGGCTCGCGCGACAACATCGACCTTCTGCGCGGGCTCTTCCAGCGCAAGCCCTACACCGCGGTGGTGATCGCACTCGCGATGCTCTCGCTCGCCGGACTGCCGCCGCTGCCGGGCTTCGTCGCCAAGTTCCTCATCTTCCGCAACGTCATGGAAGCGGGCTACACGCTCTACGCCGTGCTCGGCCTCGTCGGCAGCTATCTCGGCATCTACTTCTACCTGCGGGTGATACGCATGATGTTCATGAGCGGCGATGTCGCCGTGCCGGCGCAACGCGCGCCCGATCGCTGGTCGTTCTCGGCGAGTGCGCTGTGCCTTGCGGTGGCGCTCGCGCTGAGCGTCTTCCCCGGCTGGTTCATCGGAGCTCTCTAGAGCGATTCCTATGCCCAACGACACCGCCATCATCGCCGGCGCCGGCCTTGCCCATCGCGCCCGAGCCAGCCGCTGGCCCGCGCGCCTCGATTACGCCCAGAGCGCATCGGGACTGGTTCTCGCGCTGTTCATGTGGGGCCACATGTTCTTCGTGTCCTCGATCCTGCTCGGCAAGGACGCCATGTGGACGGTCGCCCGCTTCTTCGAGGGCTATTTCTTGCTCGGCGCGGCGCACCCGGGTGTCGTGTCGATCGCCGTCGCCGGCGTGATGATCCTGATCGCGCTGCACGCCATGCTCGCGGTGCGCAAGTTCCCGTCGAGCTATCGCCAGTTCACGACCTTCCGCAATCACATGCGCGTGCTGCGCCACGAGGACACGACGCTCTGGTTCTGGCAGGTGATCACGGGATTCGCGCTCTTCTTCCTCGCGTTCATCCACCTCTACATCCTGCTCACGCATCCCGATCGCATCGGACCGTTCGAGTCCGCCGATCGCGTCTGGAGCGATGTCATGTGGCCGCTTTACCTGCTGCTGCTGCTCACGGTGGAAGTGCACGGCACGGTCGGGCTGTATCGGCTGGCGGTGAAATGGGGCTGGTTCAATTCCGACGATGCCGCCCGGACGCGCCGTCGCCTCAAGGTCGTGAAGTGGACGATCACGGTCTTCTTCCTGGCGCTCGGCCTCGCCACGCTGGCGGCGTACATCAAGATCGGCATCGATCACGCGCCGTATTATGGTGGCCGGTATGCGCCGTCGTACCTGATGCCTGCCGCGCCCCGCTAACGGTTACGAGCCTCGCATGAAAATCATCCATACCGATGTGCTGGTCATAGGTGCCGGCCTCACGGGGCTGCGTCTTGCGATCGCCGCCAAGCGGCGCGGACACGATGCATTGATCCTGTCGCTCGTGCCGCCGAAGCGGTCGCACTCGGCTGCAGCGCAAGGCGGGATGCAGGCAAGCCTCGGCAACGTGATCAAGGCCTCCGGCGACAGCGAGGACATCCATTTCGAGGACACGGTGCGCGGCAGCGACTGGGGAGCCGATCAGGCCGTCGTGCGCATGTTCGTCAACACCGCGCCGAAAGCGGTGCGCGAGCTCGCGGCGTGGGGCGTGCCGTGGAGCCGCGTCAAGGCCGGCGATCGCGAGGTCGTCATCAACGGCCAGCGCGTGACGATCACCGAGCGCGAGGAGTCGCAGGGGCTGGTCGCGCAGCGCGATTTCGGCGGCACCAAGAAGTGGCGCGCGTGCTACGTGTCGGACGGCACCGGTCATGCCATGCTGTTCGCGGTGAGCGACCGCGCCATCGCGCAGCAGATTCCGGTGCACGAGCGCAAGGAGGCGCTCGCGCTGATCCACGATGGACATCGCTGTCACGGTGCGGTCGTGCGCGATCTCATCACCGGCGAGCTGTCGGCGTATGTCGCCAAGGCGACCGCGATTGCGACCGGCGGAGCAGGGCGGCTCTATCGCTCGACCACCAATGCGGTGATCTGCGAAGGCATCGGCAGCGCGATCGCGCTCGAGACCGGCATTGCCACGCTGGGCAACATGGAAGCGGTGCAGTTCCATCCCACCACGATCTTCCCGGCGGGCATCCTGATGACCGAAGGCTGCCGCGGCGATGGCGGCCTGTTGCGCGACGTCGACGGCAATCGCTTCATGCCGGATTACGAGCCCGAAAAGAAGGAGCTCGCATCGCGCGATGTGGTGTCGCGGCGCATGGAGCAGCACATCCGGGCCGGCAAAGGCGTGAAGTCGCGCTTCGGCGATCACCTCTGGCTCGATATCACGCTGCTCGGCAAGAAGCACATCGAGGGCAATCTGCGCGAGGTGAAGGAGATCTGCCACTACTTCCTCGGGCTCGATCCCGTGACGCAGCTGATTCCGGTGCGTCCGGCGCAGCACTACACGATGGGTGGCGTGCGCACCGATCACACCGGCGAGAGCCCGACGCTGCACGGTCTGTTCTCGGCGGGCGAGGCGGCGTGCTGGGACATGCACGGGTTCAATCGCCTCGGCGGCAACTCGGTCGCGGAGACGATCGTCTCCGGGATGATCGTCGGGGAGTTCATCGCAGATTTCTGCGACAAGGCCGAGAACGATGCCAGCGTGCCCATGAGCCTGGTGCACGCAGCGCTCAAGCGCGAGGAAGCGAAGCTCGCGGCGATCATGGCGCAGCACGGCACCGAAGATGCGACGGCCTTGCGCACACGCATGCAGGACCTCATGACCGAGAAAGTGGGCATTTTCCGCACCGGCGAAGTGCTGCAGCAGGCGGTGGACGAACTGCAGGGCTTGCTCAAGAGGAGCTATGCGATCCGTCTGCGCGATCGCTCGCGCGGCGCGAATCCCGAGCTCGTCACCGCGTATCGCGTGCAGAAGATGCTCAAGGTGGCCCTGTGCGTGGCTTCGGGCGCGCTCGAGCGCACCGAGAGCCGCGGCGCGCATTTTCGCGAGGATCATCCGCGCCGCAACGACGCCGATTGGCTGTGCCGTACGCTCGCCAGCTGGCCGGACCTGGAGGCGACGCTGCCTTCGCTGCGCTACGAGCCGCTCGATGTCATGGGCATGGAGCTGCCGCCTGGCTGGCGCGGTTATGGCGCCAAGGATTACATCGAGCATCCGCAAACGGCGGAGCGCCTGGCGCTGATCGAGAAGGTACGCCGCGCATTGCCGAGCGCCAGCCGGATCGAGATCCAGCGCGCGTTGATGCGCTACGACTTCCTGCTGCCGAAGCGGTATCGCGGTGGCAACGAGCGCATCGAGGACGAGCTCGAGGCGCCCGCTGCACCTGCAAAGCAGATGGTGACGGCATGAAGAAGATCATTCCACTGGTGGAGCATCAGCACGGCCGCATCGGCGATGCACGCCCTCAGGCCGGTTACAAGGAGGCCGGCAGCGCGGCGAGCACGCCACGCGAGCTTTCCATCCGCGTGCTGCGGTACAACCCGCAGGAGCCGGGCAGCGTGCCGCGCATGCAGACCTACCGCGTGCAGGAAGCGGAAGGCATGACCCTGTTCATCGCGTTGAACGAGATCCGCGAGAAGCAGGATCCATCACTGCAATTCGACTTCGTGTGCCGCGCCGGTATCTGCGGCAGCTGCGCGATGGTGATCGACGGGCGCCCGACGCTCGCCTGCCGCACCCTCACCCGCAATCTCGGCACCACCATCACGCTCGCGCCGCTGCCCGGGTTCGAGCTCATCGGCGACCTGTCGGTGAACACCGGCAAGTGGATGCGCGCCATGAGCGAGCGCCTGCGGACCTGGGTACACATGAACGACGAGCCCGATCTGTCGAGGCTCGAAGCACGCATGGACCCGAAGCTCGCGCAGGACATCTACGAGCTCGACCGCTGCATCGAGTGCGGCTGCTGTGTCGCCGCCTGCGGCACGGCGCAGATGCGCAAGGACTTCATTGGCGCCGTGGGCTTGAACAAGATCGCGCGCTTCCGCCTCGATCCGCGGGACACCCGCGACGACGGCGATTTCTACGACGTGATCGGGGATGACGACGGCGTGTTCGGCTGCATGTCGCTGCTGGGCTGCCACGACGTGTGCCCGAAACAGCTGCCGCTCTCGACCCAGATCGCCTTCATTCGCCGCAAGCTCGTCAGCGCTGGCCTGAGGTAGCTGCGCGCGCAACGCCAGCCAGGGCGCGCCTTCAGCCGCTGTTGCGCAAGCCCGCCGCGATGCCGTTGATCGTGAGATGGATCGCGCGCCGCGTGCGCTCGTCCGTCTGGCCCTCGCGGTAGCGTCGCAAGAGCTCCACCTGCAGGTGATTGAGCGGATCGAGATAGGGGAAGCGGTTGCGAATGCTGCGCGCCAGCGTCGGATTGTCGGCCAGCAGCGCATCGCACAACGCGTAGCTCCCCGCATCCTGCGGCTCGGCGCGTCCGGTGATGGCGAGCACGTGGCGCACCGAGCGGGCGTGCTCGGCCGCGATGCGCTCGAAAATGCGATGGCGCGTTTCGCTGTCGGGCACGAGCCCGGCGTAGCGCGACGCGATCGCGAGGTCGGTCTTGGCGAGCACCATCGCCATGTTCGAGATCGCGCTGCGGAAGAACGGCCAGCGCACGTGCATTTCGGCGAGCAGCTCCCCGCCGCCGCGATGGCTGGCCACGAACGCTTCGACCGCCGCACCGAAGCCGTACCATCCCGGAAGCATCAGCCGGCATTGGCTCCAGCTGAATACCCACGGGATCGCGCGCAAATCCTCGATCCGGTCGGATGAGGTGCGCGAGGCGGGCCGGCTGCCGATGTTGAGCCCGGCGATCTCCGCGATCGGCGTCGAGCTGCGGAAATACGCGACGAAATCGGGCGTGTCGTAAACGAGGTCGCGATACGCCCGGTACGCGTGCTGCGAGATCTCGTGCATGGCGCGCTGGTACGCGTCGCCGCGCTCGCCGATCTGCTCGGTGTCGATCGAGCTCGCCTCGAGCGCTGCCGCGACGACGGTCTCGAGGTTGCGCCGGCCGAGCTCGGGGTCGGAGTACTTGCTCGCGATGATCTCGCCTTGCTCGGTCAGGCGAATGCCGCCCGCGAGGCTTCCCGGCGGCTGGGCGAGGATCGCGTCGTGCGCGGGTCCGCCGCCGCGCCCGACGCTGCCGCCGCGACCGTGGAAAAGGCGCAGCGTCACGCCTTCTTCCGTGCAAAGCCTGACCAGCGCACGCTCGGCCACGTAAAGCGACCAGTTCGACGTGACGTAGCCGCCATCCTTGTTGCTGTCGGAGTAGCCGAGCATCACTTCCTGCAGGTTCGCGCGCGAGGCCACGAACCGGCGGTAGCACGGCAGCGTGAACGCAGCGCGCATGACGCGCTCGGCATTGGCGAGATCGTCGATCGTCTCGAACAGCGGCACGATGTTCATGGCGATCGTGCCGACCTCCGCGAGGCCGACCTCTTTCTGCAGGATCGCGACCTCGAGCAGGTCGCTCACCGAGTTGCACTTCGAGATGACGTAGTTCGGCAGCGCGTCGCGTCCGAATTGGCGATGGACTTCCGCGGCCTTGCGCAGGATGGCGAGCTCGGTTTGGCTGCGCTCGGAATAGGTCAAATGCGGCGAGTGCAGCAGGCGAGGTCCGGCCAGCTCGCGCGCGAGCAGCGCCACGCGCTCATCCTCGGCGAGGCCCGCGTAGTCGCTGCAAACGCCGGCGCGTTCGAGCAACTCGGCGACCACGACCTCGTGCACGTCGGCGTTCTGGCGCAAATCCAGCATGGCGAGATGGAAGCCGAAGATCTCGAGCGCGCGCTCGAGCGGTGCCAGGCGGCGGGCCGCGAGGAGCTCGGCGCCGTGGCCCGCGAGCGAGCGATGGATGGTCGCGAGATCGGCCGCGAACTCGTCCGCATTGGCATACGCCGGCAATGCACCATGCGCAGCGCGCGGCGGGGTCCAGCCCGCGAGCGCCTTCGCAGTCGCCGCCAGGCGCGCATAGACCCCGATCAGCGCCTGCCGGTACGGCTCGTCGCGACGGTGCGGACTGTCGTCGTGCGCGTTGGCGGCGAGCGCCATCAGCTCGTCGCTGGGCGTCACGAGGCGCGTCGAGAGCGAGAGCTCGGCCCCCAATCGATGGACTTCGTCGAGATAGTGGCTGAAGGCCACCGTCGCCTGCGCACGTATCGCGTATTCGAGCGTCTCGGCCGTGACGTAGGGATTGCCGTCGCGATCGCCGCCGATCCACGAGCCCAGCCGCAGGAAGGCCGGCAGCTTCCATGATCGAGGCACGTCGAAGCGCTCGCGCAAGCCGTGCTCGATCGCGTCGTAGAGCCGGGGCAGCTCGGCGAGGAAGGTGTAGCGGTAGTAGGCGAGACCGTTGTCGATCTCGTCTTTCACCAGCAGCCGCGACAGGCGCAGCATGGCCGTCTGCCACAGCGACAGCACGTTCGCGAGCAGCGCCTGATCGAAGGCTTGCGTCTCCTCCTGGGTGAACGTCACGCGATCGCGCCATTGCAGCAGACGCGCGATCTCCTGCTCGACGTCGAGAATGCTCTTGCGCTGCACCTCCGTGGGATGCGCGGTGAGCACCGGGCTCACCCGTGCCCGCTCGAGCCAGTGCGTAAGGGCTTGGGGTCTCACCCCGGCCTCGAGCAGTCGATCGAGCGCATCGGCGACGCTGCCGCGCTGGGGTGGCGAGCCGGCGAGCGCATGCGCGCGGCGCCGGCGGTTCTGATGCACGTCCTCGGCGATGTTCGCGAGATGCGAGAAATAGGAGAATGCGCGCACCACGTGCAGGGTGTGGCGGATGTCGAGCGCCTTGAGCAGCCGCTCGAGGTCCACGCTCACCACGCTGCCTTCCGCGGCTACGTTGCGTCGAAAGTCGATCGCCGTGCGGCGGATGGCCTCGACGCGATCGAATCCGTCCTGGCCGGTTTGCGCCCGCAGCACGTCGCCGAGGAGCCGCCCGAGCAGACGCGTGTCCTCGCGCAGCGGAAGGTCCTTGTCGGCCGCGGTATCCATGTGTCCATTGTAGAGGGCGCCCAACGCATCGCGGCGCGAGGCGCAGCGAACTTTACGTAACGACGCGTGGTCGACGCACAGGATAAGCGGAGATCGACATGAGCAAGAGGCGAATCGCCACGCGTCGGGTGACAGAGATCGCGCGCCGGCTCACGAGCCGCCGGCGCAAGGAGCGGATGGCGGGCTCGCACCGGTTCGATCGCGGCTTCGTCTGCGCATTCGTTCGCGGCCGCTGGCGCGGTGGATGGTACGAGACGTGTTTCGGCACCGTGAATCTCGCGTGCGGCAGCGTGTCGGCATGCGCGCAGCGCGTGCAAGGATTACCGTCGCGTTTCGAAGCGCTGTACCTTCTGCACAGGCTGGCGAAATCGCCGCAGTCATAGCGCGCGTCGATGAGGCGCAGGGCGGCGGGGTATAGTTGCGCCGCTCTGCGAATGAAACGCTCATTGGCGCTCGGCTTGCTCGTTCTCGCTGCCCTCCTGCTGGTCCCGCTCGGCATCAGCGTCGCCACGCACACGTCGTCTGCGGTGCCGTGGTATCAGGCATCCATGGCCACGACCGGCCTCGCGCCTGACCCGGCCAAGGTATCGGACGCCGTCGTGCAGGTCTATGCCGCCAAGGCCTTCGGCTGGCGCGGCGCATTCTCGGTCCACACCTGGATCATCGTGAAGCCCGCCGGTGCGGTGGCGTTCACGCGCTACGACGTGGTGGGCTGGGGCGGGGCGCCGGTGGTGCGCGAGAACTACGCCGCCGCCGATGCCCTGTGGTACGGCGGCCGTCCCGAGCTCCTGCTGGATCGGCGCGGCAAGGACGCCGAGGCGCTCGTGCGCGACATCCGGGCCGCGGT
>Ga0070741_10016574_pt1 | contig 12256 bp, 8 predicted proteins | sample Coa_R1_4_FD_66440 | JGI IMG/M metagenome (GOLD analysis project Ga0070741, IMG submission 66440) | Surface soil microbial communities from Centralia Pennsylvania, which are recovering from an underground coalmine fire - Coalmine... | ecosystem: Environmental > Terrestrial > Soil > Unclassified ...
TGGAAGCGTCGGGCCTTCCTTACGACGAATCGCTCGTGTTTCCCGGCGAATACTGGGAATGGTCCGGGTACGAGAACGCGGAGAAGTTGTTGCGGCTTCCCGCAGAGCAGCGCCCGACCGCCCTGTTTTGCAGCAACGGGCGTATCGCGCTCGGCGCGCTGCGCGCGCTGACCGACCGGGGTGTGCGGGTGCCGCAGGAACTCTCGCTGGCGTGCCTCGGCGACAACATGGAGATCGCCAGCACACAGCCGCCGCTGACCGCCGCGCATGTCTCGCTGCGACAGGTCGGAGAGCGCGCGGTCGAAACGCTGTTGGGCCAGATTCATGCGGGACAGCCCTCCGGCAGCAGGACGCTCCTGCCTGCGGAGTTGGTCTTGCGTGAGTCCGTCGCGCCCCCACTCTCGCGCTGAAAGGAGAAACGTCATCCCTTACTTGCATAGTACCGTGTCGTACAGCACTCATTTCAGTCCGATGCGGGCTGAACCAATCTCTTCTAGGAGGAAGGAAAGCCTTATGAGAACCAAAGCTGGTTTTACACTCATCGAACTGCTCGTCGTGATAGCAATAATCGCGATTCTGGCAGCTATTCTTTTCCCGGTTTTTGCGCAGGCGCGGGCCAAAGCCCGCCATGCCACCTGCCTCTCCAACATGAAGCAGATCGGCCTCGGCGTCCTGATGTACACGCAGGACTGGGACGAGGCCGGCCCGCCCAAACGCGACTTCCTGGACAACTCCGCCTGGTTCTCCGGCAAGGAACTCATCTGGAAGGACGCCATTCTGCCCTACATCAAGAGCGGCGGCCGCCCCTACAACAACGGCGAGACCTATACTACTGCCGGGAACGGCGGCATCTTCCAATGCCTCGAAAATAGCGCCTCCTGGTCGAACCAACCGGCGGTCTACTGGGGTTTCGGCCCGACGACGCCAGGCGACGAGACCAGCCGCTATCCCCGTTCCTACGCCATCAACGCCCATGCCGGACACAACGAGGGCAATCGCGAGGGCGCTTTCTTCCCGGAGATCACGCCCGGCCCGACGGTCAACCCCGGCGGCTCTCTGGCGCTGCTGCAAAAGCCCGCCGAGACGATCATGATTGCCGAGACGCGCATGTTCTTCCCGGAGATCTGGGACAGCGCGATGGCCTTCATGTGTACTCCCGACGGTATCCCGGCGGGCGGCCAGCCCACGGGCTGTATTCAGGGCCACCATAGCGGCCTGACCAACTTTACCTTCTTCGACGGGCATGTGAAGGCCGTTCGCCTGCAAAAGTCCGTGTCGGACGACCTGTGGGACGCCTTCGCCCCGAATACCGACTGGGGCGGCGGCTACACGGGCGCGCAGGCCCAAAAAGACATTCTGAACGGCATCAACCAGATTCAGGAGTGGACGACCGGCATCTAGCCGGAGCCGAAACGAAGGGCCGTCCGAGGCGCACTGAAAATCGAGTGCGCCTCGGACGGCCCCTGTTGCGTCAACACGGTATTCTATCAGGAGGTAGTCAGAATTATGAGTCTATCATCCGGCAAAACGACCCGCAACGCGCCGAAACCGCAGGTCTCGCCGGTGGTCGTGGCGGCGCTGGTCATCGCTCTGCTCGCGTTCGTCATCTGGCGCGGAGTGGCCGCGTTTTCCGGGCCGAAGGCCGGCCCGCTCCCGCCACCCCCGACTCAGGACATCGCTTTCCTGCAACAGAAAGCGAAGGAGTGTCAGGGCGACTTTGCGAAGCTCAGCCCGGCGGATCAGACGAAGGTACAGCAGCTTACGCACGGGTTCGGAGCGGCAGCGATGGCCTCGAACTATCGGCAGCTCTCGCAGGGCGCGCACTAACCGTCTTGCCAGGCGCTTTATAGGCCCGGCGCGTTCGGATCCCAGATAGTGGCGGCGACATAACGTTCCGGCCCGGTCTTCGCATCGCTGAAGTAGTAGACGGTCACGACCTTGCCATCGGGCCGCTGCACGCTGCGCGGATAGCCGATGTCCCGGCTGGAGCCATCCTCCCGCAACACGATCTCCCGGCTCCAGGTCTGGCCGTCATCGCGGCTCAGTTTGGCGCACATCCGATAGGGCGCGGCGCGCACGCCATACGTCAGGCAGAGGCGGCCATCCCGCAGGCGGATCAGGCTGGCCGGGTTGCCTTCGCCCGTATCCTCGACCGGCCTGTTGAGAAACTGCCAGTGGCGGCCCCCGTCCTCCGACCGATAGGCTGCCAGCCAGCTTTGCGCGCCCTCCCGGCAGCGCACGACGACGAGCAGGCCGTTGTCTGCCAGCCGCGCGGAGGCGGGCATGATGGCATAGCCCTTCGGCTCCGGCCCGATCCAGGAGAGGAACTCCCAGGTCTTGCCGCCGTCGGTCGTGCGGGCGCAGAACGGCCTGCCCTCTCGCTTATCCCGCTTGCCCGCCGTGAGGAAGCACAGCGCCTCGTGCTTCCCCGCGACGAGCATATCGGTGCGCGCTGCCACGCCTGGCGTTCCCATCTCCGGCAGCCGGAACGGGCCGTCCCAGGTCTTGCCCCGATCATAGGAGGTATAGAAGCGTGAGGGGCCGATGTCGCTGTCGGTCATGCGCAGCGTCATCGCGAAATCGGGGTGCGTGAACTCGATCCCGCCGGGGCAGTCGCGCCATTGCAGTTTGACCACGCCGGGCAGTTCGGTTCCATGCAGCATCCTGCCCTCCGGCAGCAGGACGCCCTGTTTCGCAGGGTCTTCGATCTGCCAGGTCTCGCCCCCGTCCAGGCTGCGCGCGAACAGATGCGATTCGGGTTTCTCGCGGTCTATGTTGTGACGCTCCGGCCCCAGGTCTTTATACTCCCCCGCGCTGAACCCGACCAGAATCTCGTTGCCCCACGCCCAGATGCCGTGATTGGCGGGCCACCCGCCAAAGCGACCGGGCCGATAGTAGACTTTGATGTGCTTGATTCCCCTGTCTCCCTTCTTGATAAACCTTCACATTTTGCCCGGCGAATGAATTCGCGGCTGCCAAAGCGCTGTCTGAACTGTGATTAGATGGATTTTGAGATGGACTAGGATGGGTCGTAGTAAAATCATAGTCCATCCTATAATCCAATTCATCACAGTTCAGACAGCGCTTTGGCAGAGGCGGTTTCAACGGACGCATTCCCTCGTCTCCTCTCATTTTGGCGCGTAACGAATTCCCCGCTGCAAGAGAAGGTTCCTGCGCCGATTTGCAGAGGCGCGCTACAGAAGCGCCAGGAACCGGGCCGCCTTATATCCCGTATTCCAGGCCAACACGTGTCGCAGGAATCGGCTCGATGCACCGCGAATGGAAGGGCTATCCTTGCGAGATAGAGCCAGACAGGAGGCGTGCAGTGGCGGCGTCAGCGTTTATCCGAACGGTTCCGATGAGGCAGCGCGTGCAGGCGTGTGCCGGATGTCTCCTGCTGCTTGGACTGGCGGCGCTTTATGGCGGCAGCAAGCCCCGATCTGCGGCAGGCGGGCCGGTCGTCATCCGCTCCTCCTTCTGGGGCATGGCGCAGGACGCCCAGGTGTGGCAGGAGTTGGCCCGCCGGTTCAACGCGCGTCAAAACCGTATCCGCGTGAAGCTCGAACACATCACCGGCCAGGACTACCATGCCAAACTCCTCGCCATGACCGTCGGACGCTGCGCCCCCGACGTGATGGCCGCCGATGACGAGCCGTTCCGCAACCTGGCGATCAACGGCCTGTTTGAAGACCTCACCCCCTATCTCGCCCGCGACAGGGAGTTCGCCCGCAAGGACTTCTATCCGCCTTTTTACGACACCTTCCAGGTGGACGGCCACCAGTACGCCCTGCCCTACCTCGGACACTGCCTGCTCATCTACTACAACCGCGACCAGCGCCGCGCCGCCGGGCTTTCCCCCGACCCCAAGCCGGACTGGACCTGGGACGACTTCACCCACGACGCCATCGCCCTGACCCGCGATCTCGATGGCGACGGCAAAACCGACCAGTTCGGGATGAACCAGCTCTCCTGGTTCTACTGCCTGCAATGGATATGGAGCGCGGGCGGCAGGGACATGGACACGGCGATGACCCACTACCTGTTCGACACCCCCGAAGCGCGGCGCGGCTTCCAGTTCCACTACGACCAGATACATAAGTACCACGTCTGCCCGCGCGCCAGCGAACTGCCGAACATGAACTGGGAAGCGATGTTCCTGACCGGCAAGGTCTCCATGTTCTTCACCGGCTCCTGGTGGCTGGTGCAGTGCCGCCAGGCCAAAAACATAGACTGGGACATCGCGCCTCTGCCGCGCGGCCCGGTGACTCGCGCCACGCGCTCGACGACGGAGGGGCTGACGATCTCCGCCGCCTCCCGCCATAAAGCGGAAGCCTGGGAGTGGATCAGGTTCGTGCTGAGCGACGAGGGGCAGGCCGTGTTCGCGCGCTATGGGCGCGGCATTCCCAGCCTGCGGCACGTCGCCTGGCAGACGTTCCCCGACCCGAAGACGCCCCAGCACGAGGAGCGTTTCCTGGAAGCGATGGACACCTACGCCCGCAAGAGCAGCCTGCACAAACACTGGCTGGAGACGGCGCGCGTCTTCGACCGGGAGTGGGATCGCGTCCTCCTGGGAAAGAGTACCATAGACGACTTCGTGCGAACCGTCGTGCCGGAAGCCAACGCCATCGTGCGCGGGGAGGACGATCTATGAGCCGGTGGCGTCGTCGGCAGGCGCTGGAAGGCTATCTCTTTGCCGCCCCCTGGATCGTCGGATTTCTGACCTTCACGGCAGGCGCGATGGCCTACGCCGTCTGGATGTCGTTTCAGAAGTGGAACCTGCTGACGCCGCCGCAGTTCGTCGGCCTGGCGAACTACCACAAGGCGTTTGCGCGCGACCCGCTCTTCTGGAAATCCCTCTCCAACACGGCCTACTATGCGTTCGTCAGCGTGCCGATGCGCATCCTGGTCGCGCTGCTATTGGCGACGCTGCTCAATCAGCCGGTGCGCGGCCTGCCGCTCTTCCGCACGATCTTCTATCTGCCCTCCGTCGTGACAGGCGTGGCGACCTCCATGCTCTGGATGCTGCTGCTCAATCCCGACGTCGGGGGCATCAACTACGTGCTGCGCCGCCTGGGAGTGGCCCACCCGCCCGGATGGCTTACGGACGAGACGTGGGCGATGCCGAGCCTGATTCTGATGAGCCTCTGGAGCGTCGGGGGCATGATGCTGATCTTTCTGGCCGGATTGCAGGGCATTCCCGCCGAACTTCAGGACGCGGCCTATGTGGACGGCGCGGGAGCCTGGCATCGCTTCCGCCACATCACGCTCCCCCTGCTGACGCCGACGATCCTGTTCAACCTGGTCATCTCCGTCATCGCCAGTTTCCAGGTCTTCACGCAGACCTATATCATGACCGGCGGCGGCCCCGCCGACGCCACACTCACCTACGTCCTCTACCTCTATCGCAACGCCTTCGAGTTCTTCAAAATGGGCTATGCCTCGGCGCTGGCCTGGATACTCTTCTTTATCATCCTGGCATTGACCGGCCTGATCCTGCGCTCGTCCGCGCTCTGGGTCTACTATGAGGGGGAAAGGAGAGAGGGATGAATCCGAATCGCCTCCTCTCCCGCAAGTCGCCGCGCCAAGCGCACACGCAAACGCGCACGCGCAGTCGCTTCGCGCGCCGCAGCATCAAGACGCGGATCACGGCCCTCATTACCTATGCGGCGCTGCTGCTCGGCTCGGCGGTCTTTCTCCTGCCGTTCCTCTGGATGGTCTCCAGTTCGTTCAAGAGCCTGGATACGATCTTCGAGTATCCCCCCTCCCTGCTCCCGACGGAACCCTTAACAGCAGAGCGCGACGGCAAGCGGCTGCCTCTCGCGGAATATACGCCGCCCGGAGGCGGGCCGCCGCAGCGTGTCCTCCTGCACGACTCGCGTCCGGGAGAGCGCCTGATAGAAGCTGCCGACGCTGGCAGCCCGACACAACCGCGCTGGGTCTCCGAGGCGGCGGTGAAACCGCTGCGGCGCATCCGCTTCCATACGCACAACTATGCCGCCGCCTGGACTGCCGCGCCCTTCACCCGGTTCACGCTCAACACGCTCTTCATCACCATCTGTTGCATCCTCGGCCAGGTACTTTCCGCCAGCCTGGTGGCGTTCGCCTTTGCGCGCCTGCGCTGGCCCGGACGCAATCTCCTCTTCATCCTCATGCTGGCGACGATGATGCTGCCCTCCGAGGTGACGATGATTCCGACCTATCTGATCTTCCGCAGCCTGGGCTGGATAGACACGTTCCTGCCGCTCATCGTTCCCTCATTCCTGGGCGGCGGGGCGTTCTTCATCTTCCTGTTCCGCCAGTTCTATCTGACCCTGCCTCGCGAACTGGACGAAGCCGCCTGGGTAGACGGCTGCTCCTCCTTCGGAATCTACTGGCACATTCTGCTGCCGCTCTGCAAACCGATCCTCGTGACCATCGCGATCTTCTCCTTCGTCGGCCACTGGAACGACTTTCTGACTCCGCTGATCTATCTCAACAGCGCGGAGCATTTCACCCTGGCGGTCGGCCTGCGCTTCTTTCAGGGCGAGTACGACACGGACATGCACCTGCTGATGGCGGCCTCGACCCTGGTGCTGCTGCCTGTCCTCGTCGTCTTCCTGATCGGGCAGAAATACTTCGTCAAGAGCATCGTCCTGAGCGGAATTAAAGGCTGAAATGCAACAAAATGACCTTGCCAGAAAGGCAAGGCCAATCATCCATACACCTCGGCTATACAAGCCGGGTCTAGGGAGCCTATGGCTGACCGTCCTCACGGACGGGAAATTCAAAGGGCCGTCCGTGAGGACGGTTGGCCGTCAGGCCCACGAGACGGGTCTTTTATAGGCCCGGTCTCTCGAACCAGCTCGAAATTCGCGGCTTATCTATTTCTTGCCGTTGCCGCTCTTGCCGCTCATCTGCTGCTCTTTGGCTTCGGCGGCGGCGTTGGCAGCCTCTTCGACCTCTGCCGTGCTGATCAGCCGCTCGATGGTCGCGACGCGGTCGCCATCGTCCAGATTGATCAGCTTGACTCCCTGCGTGCTGCGCCCGGCGGCCCGGATACCGGCGATATCCATCCGAATAGCAACGCCGCTCTCCGTCAAGACCATCAGCTTGTCGTCCGGCTCGACGACGGCGGCATCCACAATGGGGCCGGTCTTCGGCGTCACGTTCATCGTGATGATGCCCTTGCCGCCGCGCGACTGCGCCCGGTAGAGGCCCAGGTCGGTGCGCTTGCCGTAGCCCTTTTCGCTGGCGACCAGAAGCTGGCTTGTCGGGCTGACAATATCCATCGCCACCACTCTATCCTTCAGTTGCTTCGTCTTCGGATCGCGCAGTTCGATGCCGCGCACGCCGCCTGCGGGCCGTCCGCGCTCCGGCACGTCCGATTCCTTGAAGCGGATAGACATGCCGTTGCGCGTCACCATGATGATCTCCTGGTTGCCGTCGGTATGCTTGACCCAGTTGAGGTTGTCGCCCTCCTCGATGTCGAAGCAGATCAGGCCGTTGGAGCGCAGATTGGCGAACTCGGAGAGCGCCGTGCGCTTGACCTCGCCGTGTTCGGTCGCCAGCAGCAGGTAGCCGCCCGCGTTCATGTCCTTCATCGGCAGGATGGCCGTGACCTTGTCGCCCGGTTCCACCTGGATGAAGTTGTTGATATGCTGCCCGCGCGCCTGCCGGGAGGTCTGCGGCACTTCGTAGGCTTTCAGGCGATAGACGCGCCCCCGATCCGTGAAGAACAGGATGTAGTGCGTCGTCGTCGCCACGAACAGGTGCGCCAGCTGGTCTTCCTCTTTCAGGTTGGCAGCCTGCACGCCGCGCCCGCCGCGCTTCTGCGTGCGGTAGGTGTCCATCGGCACGCGCTTGATGTAGCCGTCGCGGGAGATGGTGACCAGCGTATCCTCCTCGGGAACCAGGTCTTCCTCGGTGATCTCGTCGGCCTCGGTCTGAAGGATGCGCGTGCGCCGGTCGTCGCCGTACTTGTCTTTGAGTCCGCGCAGTTCGTCCTTGATGATCTTGATGACGCGCGCGGGAGTCACGAGAATGTCCTCGTAGAAGGCGATCTGCTTGAGCAGCCCCTTGTACTCGTCCTCGATCCGCTGCCGTTCCAGTTGGGCCAGTTGCCGCAACTGCATACTCAGGATGGCTTCCGCCTGAATCTGGGTCAGGCCGAACCGCTCGCACATCTGCGTGCGCGCCACGTCGCTGCTGGGCGCGGAGCGAATGAGCGCGATGATCTCGTCGAGGAAGTTGAGCGCGATCTGCAGACCTTCCAGGCGGTGCGCGGCGGCTTTGGCGCGGGCCAGTTCGTAGCGCGTGCGCCGGACGACGATCTCTTTGCGGTGCGCCAGGAAGAGATTGATGACCTGCGCCAGGTTCAAAATGCGCGGCTGCCCATTGACCAGCGCCAGCATGATGATGCCGAAGGTCTGCCGCAGCGCCGTATGCTTGAGCAGGAAGTTGACGATGCGCTTGGGCATCACGTCGCGGCGCAGTTCGATAACGACGCGCATTCCGTGCTTGTCGCTGAAATCGTCAACGGCAGTGATGCCCTCGACTTTCTTCTGACGCACGAGTTCGGCGATGTGCTGGATCAGGCGGGCTTTGTTGACCTGATAGGGCAGTTCCGTGACGACGATGGCGTTCTTGCCGCCGTCCATCGGCTCGATCTGCAACTGGGCCTGCATGATGACACGCCCGCGCCCGGTGCGATAGGCTTCCTTCGCGCCCTTCGTGCCGAGGATGAACCCGGCGGTCGGGAAGTCGGGTCCGGGAATGTAGCGCATCAGGTCGTCCGGCGTGGCGTCGGGATGGTCGAGCGCGTAGATGCAGGCGTCCACGACTTCGCGCAGGTTGTGCGGCGGGACGCTGGTACTCATGCCGACCGCGATGCCTTCGCCGCCGTTGCAGAGGAAGTTCGGGAACTTGCCGGGCAGGATGATCGGCTCGCGCCGGGACTGGTCGTAGTTGGGCCGCCAATCCACCGTATCCCGCTCGATGTCCTCCATCATCTCCATCGCCAGCGGCGTCAGACGGCATTCGGTGTTGTGGTTGATGAACCCGTTAGCAACGAACGAATGACAGTCGCTATCCACGCGCACCGAGTAGACGTTCTGCTCGCCCGCATCCTCGATAGCAACGACCGGCTCGAATAGATAACGGGCCAGGGCAAAATCGGCTACATGGGCGAAATCGGCCTCCGAAAGCGCCTGTTGCAGGCGCGGTAAAACCTGCTGCAATCGCTCCGGGCGGTCTATGTTGTGCTTCTGTACCCACTCGCGATGTCCTCGCTCGGTCTTTGTCCGAATGAACTCCGCGAGGAACGGCACAAAATCGGTCTGCGACAGCGCGCGTCCTGTGTGGCAGTCCAGCAGGCTTTGCAGCGCCGCCTGCTTGATGGTCGAGGCGAAACCGATTTTGGCCGCGAACTGCTGCAAATTCTCGCGTCCGGTGATCATCAGCCGATGCGTGCCACGCGCCTTCTCTGCACCGAGCGTGGAGACGATACCCAAGCGAAGCAGCAAGACCTGCACCTGCCGCAGCATCTCGCGGTTCTTCGCGCACAGCCCGACACGCAGCAGACTGCGGCCCGATTTTTCGGCAGCGCCATCCCCCTCATACAGACCGCGCAAGAAAGCCGCGACAACATGCTGGGGCGAACGCAGAAGCGCTTCCGGTATCTGACGCTCCGCTGACCGCCCGGCAAGGCCGAGGTTGGCAAGAAAATCAACGACATGGCGGCCATGCACCTGAAACTGCCAGAACGGTTTCTTGCCGTAACTGACCGGCTCGCGCAGGAAGGCGTGCAGACGGCAGGTCGGAAAGACGCGCTGCCAGGTCGCCTGAAACAGATCGGCAAACTCACCGGCAGTGTTCGTAAACTCGACGACGTTAGCTCGGAACGTTCCTTCGGCCAGCAGCGCGCCCATCAGGAATGCCATATCCGCATTCAGATAAGATGGCAGCGGATGCCTGTCGCGCCGGGAGTTTGACGGCAGTTCGGGATGGAAGGCACGCAGGTTAATCTCCTGCTGCGGCCAGAGGGCTTCGCTTCGGTCCAGCACGACATAGTCGCCGACTTGAAGCTGCGCTATCGTCTTCCAGACCAGTTGAACGCGCTTGTCTTCGCCGGGTACGCAGACCAGCAACGGATGGTTGGTGGTTCCCGTGACCTCATAACCCCGGCGTGTGCGAACGCGCCGGACAGGGAACTTACCGCAGTCGAACCATTTGCTGATCGTGTTTGTCCGGCCATGCAGAGAGAGAACCTGCCCGGCAATATCCTCGGTGCGTTCGGGTGAGAGTTTCGCAATCGGCTGCAATCCTTCGTTTGTGACGACAAGCGTCTCTGCCGTAACACAGTAGCGCATTGCCGCCGGCGGGTCGCCATCCACGCTGCCGAAGTTGCCTTGTGGGTCAATCAGCGGATAGCGGAGGCTGAAATCCTGGGCCATACGGACGAGCGTCCCGTAGAGCGCCGCGTCACCGTGCGGGTGATAATTCCCCATGCAGTTATGCGCCAACATTCCGTTGGCGATAAACTCATGCTCTCCCTCCACCTGAATGTCATAAGTTACCTGAGCAGGTGCGGGCCGGACGCTCTTCACCGGGCTAAAGCTGATGCCCTGCTCCATCAAATCGCGCACAAACTCCGCATAGATAGAGCCGATAGCCTCCAACTTCTTCAAAATACCCAGCGTGACGAGCGTGGAGAAATAGACCTCGAATGTCTCTGCAAGGCGCGCGTGATAACGCAGTTTTGTGCCGTCCGCATAGGCAAGGCCGGACCGAACCTTACCGCCTCCTGCGCCGACATACCACCCTCCGCCTAGATGCTTCTCCTGGAACTCGGATAACTTTTCGCAGAGAGGGTGGATAATATCCTGTGTTATCTCTGGCGTGCGGCAGACGATAGTATCGCCGAGCTTAAGTTCCTTTGCCGCTTTCCAGGTGATCTCTAAGTTCTCATTCAGGACTTTGAACTGCTGTCCAGGGGTGCAGACGTTTTTGCGCCCGCCGGATAGTTCGACCTCTAAAAGCGGCTGCGGAGGCATAATGTAGGTCTGCGTGATGGCGCGAACGCCATTCTGGGTGTAGACCTTATCACCGATATTGAGCGACTCGATAGGGACAAGGCCGTTCGGCGTGCTGACTCGCGTTCCCGCGATAAAGCACTCTCCCACGACTTTGGCGGACTTGACACGAGCGGAACCGGGGCCGATATTCAGGTCGCGCATGGCAACGAGGATGCGGCGCTGCACGGGCTTGAAGCCATCGCGGACATCCGGCAGCGCGCGGGAAACCAGCGTAGAGACGGCATAGCCGAGGTAGGAACGGCGCAGTTCTTGCTCGATGTCCACCAACATCAGATTGCCTTCGCCGCTTTCATTGCCATCCTTCGGGCCGTTGGGAAGGGTATCGTTTGCCAACGTTTTCTCCTGGGGAAACCACGTGCAGGCCGACCGCAAAAAGGACTATCCGACCTGCAAAAAGAGGGGCATTTCTATCTCATTTTCACTGAAATTATACCATTTACGTGCAAATTTGTCAACTGTTGAGAGCGTGAAGCAGGAAGTTTCTCTGGGCCTTTGCACGGCGCAGGAAACTCACTCCAGGAGCGGGAAGAGAAGCGGAAAATGCGGCAGGTGCAGCGGATACCCTACTGTCCGATGATGGGAACCGGGGGCTGGCGCAGGATAGGACTGTCCTGCAATTTACGGCGCGCGGCCTCCCATTCGTCCGGTCTGAGCGTTCCACCGCCGCGCAGATGGACTTTCCCATCCGGGCTGACAACGCCAGGCGCCGGGGCAGGCAGATTGTAGTCCTGCCGGGCGCGCTCGATCTCGCGCTGCGCCTGCGCGGTGATCGGATCGGCGCTCACCGGGGCAGAGGTTGGAGAGGAGGCTGGAGGCAGGTCGCTGGCAGGCAGGGGCGGCTTGACCACTTGCGCAGCCTCTTCGGAAGGCCGCGACACGCCCAGGCCATAGAACACGGCCAGGAACGCGATCACCGCGACAATGGGCAGCAACAGCCAGACCAGATTCGCATGACGCGGCGGGGGCGCAAACGGGACAGGCGGCGCGGCGGGCATCCTCGCAGGCACGGCCTGCTGGGGCAGTGGCGCGCGGCACTGCCAGCACTGCGCCTGCCCTACAAAGTTGTTGGCGCGACAACGCGGACACGCGATACGCTCCTGGTTCATCCCGGCAACCCTCCTGCACTTTAATTATAGCAGGATTTGAACCACCCGCTGCGCTAGAGGCACGGAGACACGGAGGAA
>Ga0070741_10016575_pt1 | contig 12256 bp, 8 predicted proteins | sample Coa_R1_4_FD_66440 | JGI IMG/M metagenome (GOLD analysis project Ga0070741, IMG submission 66440) | Surface soil microbial communities from Centralia Pennsylvania, which are recovering from an underground coalmine fire - Coalmine... | ecosystem: Environmental > Terrestrial > Soil > Unclassified ...
AGTGTTTTTCTAGAATCTATCTCCGACAGGCTCTCAGGCTGTCCCTCGTTCCTCACAAAAGGAAAAGGGCGGGCCACCCCGCCCGTTCTTTTATTTCTCGCCGGCAGCGTTCAACGGCTGCTCGTTGAAGTCGAGGCAAGAATGTACTGATCGATGTAGCTAACTAGTAGGTCGCGATGTTCTTTACGGTAGTCTGGATAGTCATAGCGAATCCCAGCGTCAGCTGCCTGCAGCAGAATCCAGCATTCGATCATCCCGTCTTTCTTTAGCGTCATCAGGTTCTTCAGAGAGGGCTCAAGGTTTTCTGGCGACACCGTTCCGGTATCAAGTTTCTTTTCCAAGTCTGCCAGCATGAGGTTGATGCACTCAGCCTCCTCAGCCAGTGTGTGGCGGTAGCCACTTGGGTGTATGTGGCCATTGAAGTCCGTTGCGCCGGGCACGATCGGCTGATTGAGAACTCTTGCACCATGTGCCACGCGAGCGTTCTCATAGATCAGCCATGATGCGTGGCCGTCTCCAGTTTCGACGGTCAACGCTGGGTCGATATTCAACTTGTCATCGGCTGTGGTGGTGAAATCAGGGCGCCTAATCTGCGGCACTCGCATCGGTGTGCGGGTCAGTGTTGCCCATTGTTGCAGCGTGACCCATGCTGCCCTGTCATACGGCTGAGCTACCACGGCCTTTTCGTACTTCAGCTTCGCCTCGGCTGGATTGCCGGAGCGATACATCGCATCGCCCCAGTAGCGGTAAGCGGTGTCGCGGTCCGGATCGATATCAATTGCCTTCTGAAACCAGATTGCAGCGTTGCCCCAGTCATTCATGCGAAAGTACATGTCGCCTGCAAACAGAGACGCGTCGTACCAGGCAGGATCGATCGCGGCAGCATCCTCATACAGCGTCGCCGCAGTCTTGAAATCCTGTTTGGAGAAAGCAATCTCTGCTTCCTTAAACTTTGCCTGCGCTTCCGGTGTGCCTCTGTGGATCCATCCCGCAGTCAGCGGCACACCGCTGATGATTGCTCCAATCGGTGTTTTGGCTGGAGTCGAAAGAACAGTTTGCAAATATGGACTGTTGTCTCCCAGAGATTGCGCCCGGCGGAGTTCCGCCATTCCCTGTTCGTAAATTACCTTCGCCTGTGGTGTGTCGCCGCCCAGGGTGCCGGCTTTTTGCAATAGGCCGGTACCGTGCCGCTCGGCGAACACAGCGATGGTCGGATCCTGCCGACAAAGGTCCTCGTAGAGCGGCAGAGACTCCAATATTTTGCCGGCGACAAACAAGTCATTGGCCTGTTTCCGCTCCGCGTCGAAGTTGGCCTCCCGATGTACGGCGGCCTGAGTTGGAGCAGGCGTTTGTGCGTGAAGGGAGGAAATGGCAGCAAAAACAAATATCACAACCAGACCGCGGTATAGGTCCTTCAAGTTCTGTCTCCCAACGTTCGGCAGAATTGCACCAAAACTTCGACGGCAGTTCAAGTCCCCGGATGGCGGATGGCGCACCCTGTTCGGGTCACGGTTTTGATTTTCGTGTGCGATACCTCGCTGTGGGTGCCGCACTCCGCGCGATTTTCGTGGGGTGCGCGTGATGAATCATGACCGGATCATTTTCGTCTGGCTGTCCGAATCGACGAACTCTCGTTCTCTTCATCGTGTATGGAGGAAACATCCAGTCCATGTTCACCGGGCCGCGCTCTGCAAATGCGTACATGCGATAACTGCTCCAGCGCCACAGTTCCGGAAAATCTACTAACCCACGTTTCACAAGATTTCTATGCATGTACCTCAACTTCTCGACTCTTTTGGCATCGGAGAACACGTTGAAATCGTAGAATCGTCGCTGCCAAAATCTGTTGAGTTGGATTGGACTGTTCCACAGTTCCATTTGCGAACCGGATCGCTGTTTACGTCTCTGAAGCAGCCGTTGCGCGACGCTCTGTTTGAGGGCTTGCATTACCACGGACGGATTGGCTTTCTCCGGCTCACTAAGTAGCAGATGAGCATGCTCAGGCATGACTACGAATCCAATCACATCGAAACGATATTGCTGACGAATCTGTTCGAGTGATTTCAGGAACACATCGCGAGAATGAGCCGTTCCCAGAAGGGGCTTACGTCGACAACAACTCGTGGTGATGAAATGAAGATCGCCCTGCCCATAGTACCGGCGCAAGGGACTGCGCGAGAGCTGCAACACGCGCAGCATTATACGAGGAGCTGCAAACCTCATCCATTGCGCACCCCGCGAACAACACGCGGAGTGCGGCACCCACAGCTTGGGTGTTGCACACAAAAACAAAAATCAGGCTGCGCCACCCGCCAGAAAGAGTAAGGCGGATCAGGCTGTCCCGCATTTTTCCCAATAGTTCCATAAAATTCGCTGGAGGGAAGTTGGCGATCGGGTGGAATGTTTAGATCGAACTCATGTGCCCGTGCGTTATTGCTTGGGTGCCGGCGAACCCGGGTCCTCACTGACAGCCGGCTCTAACTCGCTATTTATATTTACCGTCCCACCGGAGATTCTGATCTTCCGCTCCCAGGGTTTAAATCCCGTTTTGGTTAGCTTGATTGTGTGATCGCCGACAGCCAAATCGAGCTGCGAAGGCGTGTTTCCCATGAAACTTCCGTCCACTTCAACGTCGGCGCCGGGCGGCGTTGAAGAGATCGAGACGACTCCTTGCGCATCCGGTGCCTTTGCGAGATTTGGCTGCGGAGTCTGCGCCTGACCTGCAGCCTGCGTCTCGAACTTTGTCCGATCCAATTGAACGTCCCCGTTCACGTAGGAAGTGATCTCCGTGCCCTTCGGGATGTTCATGTCTTTGCCGTGGATGAAGAGGAAGAGAGGCGCCGCTGGGAAGAAGACGATCCCGGTTGCGACCATCGCTCCTGTCATGGCTCCAACGTGCCCACCAGCTTTTCCCTCCTTAACCGCGCGAAGTGCGGCGCGTTCGCCGTCCTTCAGGCGCACGGAATCGATGTTGACATCGAGCTTGCCGCCGCGTCCCATGCTCTTCTTGTGTTCGGCCTCTGTAATCGTTGCTAATGCAACAGCTCCACGCGGAATCACTATGACATTGTCGACGGAGACATCTTCGAGCACCTCAAAGTCAACCTGATCGCCTTTCCGATCCGTCGCGGACGACAGGTTTCGCGAAAGACGAAGCTTCACCGGAGTGCCGTCTTCGAGAACGAAGCCTACACGAGCCGGTTTCGCCGTCTGCGCTGGCGCTGGCGCAGATTGAGCCGGAGGCGAAGACGACTTTTCCTGCGCCAGAGCCAGTGGTTGAAGAATGAGAATGAAGGTGAGAATGCCAGCAAGAATCGCGTTGCCTATGGATCGGCCTTGATTGGAATCGGGGAGCGGGGCCGAACCTTATCAAAACTGACTGCGGAATGCAACGGCAATGTTGTCCCGCAATTCCCGAAAAGGGAGGAGACGGCAATCGGCAATCGGCATTCAGCACTCAGCACTCAGCACTCGGCTAAGGCAAAGACAAAATCGAAACAAGACACGGCACAAAATCGCTTTTCACGAAAACCGCACAAAAATTAGAGCGGAATTGCCAAAAGATGCCGGAAATCTGCATTTCCGTAGAGCACGGAAGCGTGTACACGCTGCGGCTGTGCGGTAGGCCGGACAAAAATTAGAAGAATGCGGCACTCGGCACTCGGCATTCGGCACTCGGCTACGGCAAACGCAAAAACCAAAACCGATAAGAAGCTGCTTGACCTCCTGAGCTGCTAGCCAGGTAAAACCGGCCATCGGCATTCAGCTCTCGGCTATCGGCTAAACCAAAGGCAAAAACGGAAGAAGCGAAAACGCGCCTGCGCGCAAAGCGCTCCCGCGATGACTTTGGGCACCGAGGTCGCGCTTCGTGCGCAGGGTTTCGGGAACTTACGCGCTCTTCCTATTGGCCATGGTGGCAAAGAAGTCCTTCGCGCGCTGCTCCACTTCCTGTTTGGTGAGCTCTTCCTTGCGAGTGGCGACGCCCCAGGTATGTCCGAACGGATCGGTAAAGGTGCCGTAGCGGTCGCCCCAGAACTGGTCGGCTACCGGCATGGTTTCTTTTCCGCCGGCGGAGATTGCCTGTTTAAACGTGGCGTCCACATCGGGGACGTAGATATGAAGAGTCGTCGTAGTAGCGCCGAGGCTTTGTGGCGACTTGGCATTGCCTGGATTCTGCATCTCGTCTGCGAGGAAGATGACGGAGTCGCCAATCTTCAGCTCGGCGTGACCGATTTTGCCGTCGGGCATGGCCATGCGCGACAGTTCCTGCGCGCCCAACGCCTTCTTGTAAAACTCAATCGCCTGGGCGGCGCCGCGAATTACCAGGTGCGGTGTAACGGTGTGGAGTCCTTCGGGAATCGGGCTTTTTGCGGATTTCGGCATTGTGCTCTCCTCGGAAGTGTGGTTCGGTTGAAAAGTTTTATTTTGACGGAAGTTGAGAGCGGAATGCCTTTATACGCCCGAAGCAGAGCTGGATCAACCGATGGAAAACGGTTATCGGCTGTCGGCACTCGGCAGTGAGCACTCAGCAGTCGGCACTCGGCAGTCAGCAGTCGGCACTCGGCAGTCAGCACTCAGCACTCGGCGCTCGGCACTCAGCTAAGGCGAAGGCAAAACCGAAGCTGCTAGCTACTAGCTTCTAGCCGCTAGCCAACCCCGAAACCTAACAGCAAAAGGCAAAGCACTGGTGCGCTCAGAACGGATCGGCGAACTTCGGATCGTTCAGGAACACGTCGTCCCTCAGAGTGTCCAAGAAATTCATGAGGTCGTTATCGTCTGGCGCTGATATGTTCAGCTTGCGAACGGTGCCATCTGGGTTCCGAAGGAGTGGGTCCAGGTCAGGATTGTTCGCAACGCCGAAGGTGTAAAAATTGAGCAGCTGGTCCAATCCCCCAAAACGGGCGTCATGCATGAACCACGCTCGGGCGGTGACATTGCGCAGCGACGGCGCCTTGAACCTTCCCGAACCTGCACCGGGATCTAAGGTCACCACCTCCAGGCCGATGTTGTGGATCGTGTCACTCACCTGTCCGGCGGTGGTGTGACACTGCGCGCAGCCCAGGCTGGTGAACAGCGCTTGACCGCGCAGTTCTGAGGCATTGAACACAGCGGCGAAGTTTGGATTGCCGTTCGTGCCGGCTGCGAATGCCTGGTCGAACTTCGACTGATAGCTGACCATCGAGCGTATGAACTGCGCCAGTGCGAACGCCATGCGATCGGGCGTGATGTCGGGGGTGCCGAATGCAGCCTGGAACAGGCCCGGATAGTAGGTGGTCTGCGCCATTTGCGGTATCAAAGTGGAAAGATTGTTGCCCATCTCAATGGAGTCTTGGATCGGCTGCAGGACCTGGTCTTCGAGCGAGGCGGCGCGCTCGTCTGAGAAGAAACGTCCGCGCTGGTAGAACTTGGCGTTGGAAAGGCCCATAGCACGTCGCTTCGTCCGGCCGAATTGAAAGCCGATGCTCAAGGGATTGGGATCTGAGAATCCAAAGCGTTGTTGATGGCATGAACCGCACGAGGTGGTGTCATTGGCCGAGAGGAACTTGTCATAGAACAACACACGGCCGAGTGTCGCGCCGGCATTCGTGATGGGATTCGTGGCAGGCGTATTGTCGGTGCCCGCAAGGTTTCCTGCGGGCGAATTGGGATCTTTGTAGTGCGGCGGAAGGTTCGTGACCGCATAGGCCACGTAGTCGAAGATGACGTTCGGCAGATCGGGTGGCGGTGGGAACGGTACGGCCACCGAGAAGCCTTGCGATTCGGTCATGTCTGGGTTCCGGACCGAGACGATCACGGTGCTGGAGTTAGTCGCGGGGCGCGCGCTGACTGTGAGTGTGATGACGCCGGGCGCGGTGAGCGTGCCAGCGACTACGCCGAAACCGCACACAATGCCAGGGCACTGTGAGTGGAGGGTCACGGTCGCGCCAGGAATGAAGTTGCTGCCAGTGATGGTGAATGTGACTTGGCCGCTGTGTTGCGTCACATTCACGCTTGTAATCGACGGTGCCGGCGGGAGTGGAGGCTGCGGTGGAGGAGGTGGTGGCGGCGGAGGCGGGGTTCGAGTGATCGCAGATTCCGGTGAAGCGGATGATCCGCCGCACCCGGCAATTGCAGCCGCAAATAAAAACATCGCGGCCACGCAGCACCACACGAGAAACTGATTTTGATGAACGCCTGCGCGGTCAATAGAAGGATCGATGGGGCCCGTGTTCAAGTAACCGTACTTCCAATCCGCAGAGGAACTCTGAATACGAATATCTCTGATTCAGAGTTGCTGCAGCAGGATGTACCAGGCAAAAACGGCATTGGGCATTCAGCACTCGGCAGTCGGCAGTCGGGACTTAGCAGCCGGCACTCAGCAATCGGCATTCAGCAATCGGCAACCGCAACACCAAAACATGATACGGATTACACCGGGGTCCCCAGCAACTCGGTTTCGTTGCTGGGGTGGTTTACACGGATGCTACGCATCACACGAACGCACGGTGCTAAGCGTCGCCAGAATGCACGAACATCGCCTGTTCGCGAAAGCACAAAAATTGGAACAGCTGCTAAGCCGCTAAGCTTCTGAGCTATTGAGCTACTGCAAACCCCCGTGTGCCGGCTCACTTATTTGTTGGCTGACAGGATCGTAATTGTGCCGCGCGCATAGTTTGACACCAGCACTTCATTCCTTCCGTTCCCCCGGAGATCCGCAATCGTGAGACCCGACCAGCCCGTGGGAACGTCGCGGCTGAAGGTCCGGAATGTGCCGCCGGGTTGACCGAGGAAAAACATCAGGCGATCGTTTTGCGCGCAGGTGACGGCGATATCTGTGATGCCGTCGCCGTTTACGTCTCCGGTCGCGATGCGCGCTGGTCCTTTGCAACTCGCTAGTGGAAACGGCGAGCCGGGCATTTTGTTGAGTCTGCCTTTGCCGTCGCCGAGCAAGACGGCGACGCCGAGCTGGCTCGCATCGGCCAGGTCGCGGTCGTAGGGAATCACAACGACGTCGGGATTGCCGTCGCTGTTAATATCGCCCACGGTGAAGGACCATGACTGGGCTGCGGCCGCAAATGGCGAGCCCGCTGCTCTGGTAAATCCGCCTTTCCCATCGCCCAGAAGCAAGCCCACGGAGTTCTCTGCGAGAGTTGTAGTCACAATATCGAGGTGGCCATCTTGATTGAAATCGGCGGCGAGAACTCCGGCGTCTGAGTGCAGATCTGCGTCGAAAGATTTTCCCGGCATCAGCAAGTTGCCGCGACCGTCGCTGGGGATGAGGAGAATCTTGCGGTTTCCCCAGCTATCGGTAACCACCGCCGGTTTGCCGTTGCCCACAAAATCTCCAACCGCCACGCCATGAGGATGCGGCTGCGATGAAGTGGCAAATGGTGAGTGCGCCGACGGCCGGAATTCGCCTCTTCCGTTTCCGAGAAGAATGGTGATGTAGGGAGTCTGCGTGTTGGCAACTACAAGGTCCGGAGTTCCATCGCCATTCATGTCGGCGACGGCGATATCGCTCGGATTCTTTCTGCAGGCAAATGGCGATCCGGCGGCGGATGAGAAGTGTCCTTTGCCGTCGCCGAGCAGCACGGTGATGGTTGCGTCCTGAGTGTTGGCGACGACGATGTCCTGCTTGCCGTCGTGGTTTACGTCTGCAACAGCGATGTGACCCGGCGCTTTGCCGACCCGAATTACAGTTTCGGCAAAGCTGAGATCGGCGGGATGAGGGGGAGGTGACGCGATCACCAACACAGCGAGGGAGATGGAAATTGCCGGAATCGTCATTCTGCGAATTCTCGACATGGCATGTGACAAGCTGCTAAGCCGCTAAACAGAAAGCTAGCAGCTGCCAGGTACCAAGCCAAGAAAACGGCAACGCCGGAAACCGGCATTCAGCATTCAGCACTCAGCAATCGGCAACTGCAACACCAGGAAACAAGCTGCTGAGCTTCTAGCTCCTAAGCTCCTGAGCGGAGAGCTCAACCAACGGCAACACCGGAAGACCGGCTCCTGAACTGCCCTGATATGGAACGCACTAACCTCCGGCTTTGGCCTGCAATCTCGTTGAGACGTTTCGCGGTGATGCCGTAAAGCTCAGCTAAATCGTTATCGAGGAGGACTCTCACGCCTCGAACAAACAGGATCCGGCTTTCGATTGCTTCTGAATAATGGCTGGTTTTTCATTTCCCGACTTGAGGTCGCAAATTGCGACCTCAAAAAATTCTCCCGTATTCGCAGCAATTGCATGACTGCGAAGCGCATAGTTAACCACAGATCCACACGGACGCATGTGCTACAGGTGGGAGCCCACGGATTTATCTGTGGGCGAGGCTTTAGCCTCGTCCTACACGCACGATCAAGATTGCGGCTTTAGCCGCGGGATTTTGATTGTGTCGAGCACGATTGCAACGCGCTAAAAGCCGCGGCTAAAGCCGCAAATCGTGAGCCGTCTTTTAACACGAGGCTAAAGCCTCGCCTACGGATAAATCCGTAGGCTGTCACCGAAATCCAACCGTAAACTGCCACTGAAAGGTAACCGTAGGCTGCTACCGAAACCTAACCGGTAGGCTGCTATCGAACCTAAACCGGCAGGCTGCCACCGAAACACCTCGTCTGCGCATAAATCGACCGCAGCAACCGCAGCACCGCACTTCCTGCGGATGCCGGTGAGATCCGAGTCTGGTCTATCACTACTGCATTGGAGCGGACACGTGCTCGTGTACGATCAGCCACTGTTTTCCCTGCTTTTGCCAGAGGGCGGTCCAGCGCACGTCGAGGGTCATCGGATTGCCTTGCTTTGGCGTGATCTCGAGGTGGACGGTGGCCATTGCCCAGTACAGATTGCCGTTCGCGTACACCTCGGCGTCGTCGTTTACCGTGGCTTTCATCGATTGCCATTGTGCGAAGACGTTCTTCACGCCGGCTTCGTAGGCTGACCAGCCTTTGTATTTCAGCGGCGTGACGTCGAAGAAGGTGTCGTTCGGATTCTTGTCGTAGAAACGGGAGACATTGGCGGTGTCCATGGTCGCCCAGCCGTTCCAGATCTCTTGCATGAGCTGTTTGCTGGGAGTTTGCGTTTGTGGACCGGAGTTCGATTGCGCGGACGCTGGCGTGGTTAATGCCCCTGTGGCTAAAACGAAGACGGCCAAAGCTAAGACCGTGAACGACGATACTGCGGCTCGGCGGAGCATACTGTCCTCCCTGTTTGTTGGGATCGTGGCCCTTCTTTTCTGGCGCGGTAGCTTAGTGCCAACTTCAAGGCCAGTCAATGATGGCGTTCGCCATGAATCTTTGGCCCGCGTGCGAGCGACACCACCCGAAAAACAGATTTTTGGCGAAAGCCTGCGCGGCCAACAAAAAGATCGATGGCACCCGTGTTTAAGGAATCGTACTTCCTATCTTCAGGGGAACTCTGAATACGAACATCGCTGATTCAGAGTTGCTGCAGCAGGATGTACCAGGCAAAAGCGGCATTCGGCATTCAGTTAGTCGGGGCTGCGCTTTAGCGCAGTTTGAAACAAGCGCATTTTGATTTGCGCTTTAGCGCTGGGAGGTTCCCCGGGGCTAAAGCCCGATTTGTTTCGCACGTCTTCAGATTGGACTGAAGTCCAACCCTCGACTAAAGTCGAGGGCTTCCACCCAGCTTCGCACGCGGTGACGCGCTATTGACACGACCAAAGAAGGCGCACATCCACGGTCAGAGACAGGAATCGCTGCTGAATTCCCTGGGCTGCTTGTGGGTCGCGGGAGTTCAGATTGTAAGTCTCAGTTGTGGCAGGCGGTTACTATCAGATTCCCTGCACGTTCCCTGGTCGATGCGAAGTCGCCAGTGTTTATGCGGGTCTGGCGGTAAAAAACTTTTTTGCGGGATTTTTTTTCCTGCAAAATTCCCTGCCCAGGGAATTCTCGCCTGTCGGCTATGAGGGATCTCACCGTGTCGCTACGGTACCGACTCTTCGACCAATCTCCTGCTCACTGCTTAGCGAAGACCGACTTCGGCAGCATTACGTGGACGCCTTTGTTGCCGTCGACCAGCTCGGTTATGTCTACGTCGCCGGCGACGCTGGTTAGCATGTAGGCATCGTCACGGCTGAGGTGTTTGTCGTCGATCAGGAAGCTGATCATTTCCCGCACGGCGATCCGCGTGGCCTCGCTGAGGTCGTCGTCGAAGCCCATGCTGATGTAATGGGTGGGAGTCTCGGCGCGTGGATATTTCACTTTCAGGTCTTTACGCACGAAAAATTGCAGTGTCCCAGTTAGGGAAGTCTCCATGGCGGTGATATCCACTTCGCCGTTGCCCTGGCCGGCGTGTCCGTCGCCAATTTCAAACAGTGCGCCGCGCGCGTGTACCGGGAGATAGAGCGTGGCGCCGGCGACCAGCTCTTTGTTGTCCATGTTGCCTCCGTGGATGGCAGGCGGAGCGCTGCTGATGCGTCCGTAGGTCTCCGGCGGAGCTACTCCCATGCTGCCGAAGAACGGATGCAGTGGAATCTCGACGCCCGGAGCGAAGCGCGCCACCATGCGCTCGCGATCGAGTGGAATGATTTTGGTGCGGGCATAGGGAAAATCCTGAGTGAGGAAGCCGGCTCCGTAGCGGAATCCGTTGTACGCATAAGGAATGGCGAGGTCGATCTTCTGGATGCGGATCTCGAGCGTGTCTCCAGGCTCGGCGCCTTCGATGTACACCGGCCCGTTCAGGATGTGGCCTCCTGGACCGTGCGTGGTGATCTCCTTGTATATGTCGCGAAGATTTTGCTCGACCTGCTCAGGAGGGAGACCCGCTTTTTCGAGTCCGGTCGGACTGTTGGTGAGCAGGGTCTCAAAGACGACGGTATCGCCGGACTTGATGTGCAGAACCGGCTCGGCTTTGGCGTCGTAGTATCCCCACGCTACCGTTTTCGGAGTTGCCTTCAGCGTGTAGGTCTGGTTGGACTGAGTTTGGCAGTGCGCGCCGATGGCGAGCGCGAGGATTGTAAGAAGCAGGAGTCGCGGCATAGTCAGAGACACGCTACACGAAGAAGCTGCTAGCTTCTAGCTGCTAGCCGCTAGCTGCTAGCCGCTAGCGAAACGCTAGCTTCGAAGCCGCGGAGCCACGAAGCTCCGAAGCTGAACCGCAACAGCAAAAGCAACACTGGAAAGCGGCATTCGGCAGTCAGCACTCGGCAATCGGCCACTGCAGCAGCAAAACCAAAACACGACACGGATCGCACGGATGTCACGGATCACGGACAAACGGCGACAAGCTCCACAAACGTCTTCGCATGAGCAGGCGCGTCGTGCGTGCTGAAAACCGTACAAGAATTAGAGCTGAACTGGCGAAAAATACCGGAAATTTGCATTTCCGTCGAGCATGGAAGCATGTGCACGCTGCGCCTGTGCGGGAATACGTACAAAGATTAGAGAAGCGGCTATTGGCTTATGGCTTCCGGCTGCCGGCTAGAGCAGAGGCAAAAACAAACGGACCGAAGCTGCTGAGCTTCTAGCTTCTAGCTGGCTGGAGCAGGTCGGCTACTGGCTTCCGGCTTCGGGCTAAGAAATCCCGTGACAAAAATCCCGTGAACAGACGGATCGTTGCTTAATCGGAATCGACTGAACCAACCACCATACGAACGCCAAAATACCGTTCGCAAGGTTCCGAGTATTCCGCAATCCGTGTGGTCCGCGTCAGGTTTTGCCGTTTCGATTTCGCTTGACTTTCGCCCTGTTTCGTCATAGCACAGAAATAGGGAGAAGCTACCAGCTACCGGCTGCTGGCTGCCAGCTACTGGCTAAAGCAACGGCAAAGGCAAAACCCGAACACAAGCTGCTGAGCTTCTAGGCTTCAGACCGGCTCGCTTGAACGCAAGAGCAGCAGCAAAAGGAAAATGGGGATGACGAGTCACAAGAGTACGGGAATCCCTTGGCTGTACGACGGTTGCTGCGGTAACGCCGTGGAAAATTCGGCGTTACCGTATGCAAAATTCGGCGTTACCCCGTGGAAATTCCGGGGTTACCCCGTGGAAAATTCGGGGTTACCCCAAGCACCCGCTGTCGCCAAACTTCTCGCGTATGTACTTCAGTCCTCGATAGTTTCGATGAACTTTGCACCTCAAATCTCGCGGAGAAGGGCTCAGGGAATCTCAAACCGCTTGGCTTCCTTTACCCAGGGTTCGTCCTCGGCTTTCATACGGCGTGCTTCCGGCACTTCGCCAGCAGAAACGGGTAATTACTAACTAGTAATAAACAAGATCTCGGTACTTCGAATTTTCGGAATACAACATATTGCGTACAAAAT
>Ga0070741_10016576_pt1 | contig 12255 bp, 10 predicted proteins | sample Coa_R1_4_FD_66440 | JGI IMG/M metagenome (GOLD analysis project Ga0070741, IMG submission 66440) | Surface soil microbial communities from Centralia Pennsylvania, which are recovering from an underground coalmine fire - Coalmine... | ecosystem: Environmental > Terrestrial > Soil > Unclassified ...
TGGCCTGTCGTTTTTTTGGGCGCACGATGCTTCGTCAAGTTTCGCGAAGCGCGAAATAGGTTGACAGGCCGCAGAAAACGATGGCGTGGCCCAGTGGGTTTCCGGATAGACTGATAGACTCATGACCTTTTGCGTTGGAATCACTGTCGATGACGGGTTAGTGGGCATTGCCGATACCCGCGTTGTGGCCGGCAACGAATGCCTGGTGGCCCGAAAAACCGCCACTTACCAGGGCCCGGGCTTCGCGTTCTTTGTGATGCACTCCGGCCTGCGCTCGGCGCGGGACAAGATCCTGCTCTATTTCGAGGAGGCCTTCGCCCGGGAATCGACCGCGCGCGGCCGGCTCTTCAAGGTCGTCAACCTCTATGCCAAGCAGGTGCGCCGCGTCTGCGAGGAGGATGGCGAAGCGCTGCGCAATGCCGAGCTCAAGTTCAACGCCTACTCGCTGATCGGCGGCCAGATGAACGGCGATTCTACGCATAAGTTGTACCTGGTCTACCCTGAGGGAAACTGGGTGGAGATCGGGCCCGACACGCCGTATCAGATCATCGGCGCTTCGGGCTTCGGCAAACCGATTCTGGAGCGCTCGCTGGATCCGAAAGATTCCATGCAGTACGCCTTCAAAGTGGGCATACTCGCCTTCGATGCCACACGCCTGTGCGCCGTCGATGTCGACTTCCCGATGGACGTCCTGCTGTACACGCGCGGCAGCTTCGAAATCGTGGAGAAGCGATATCAGAAGGACGACCTGCGCGCCATTTCGGAGTGGTGGCAGGAGCGAATGCGCCGGGCGGTGCACGACCTGCCCTCGCAGTACATCGAGGCGGCCTTCCCCACATGCGTATCGCCGTAGTCCACAGCACGCTGTACCGCTACTCGGCGCCGGTGTATCTGGAACCGCACGTGATCCGCCTGCGCCCTCGCGAGGATGCGGTCCAACGGCTGGCGTCGTGGACGCTCGATATCTCGCCCACTCCGCACGGGCGTAGCGAATCGCTGGATCAAGACGGCAACGTGGTGGTGCGCGCGTGGTTTGACGGGCTCGCCGAAGAACTATCGTTGCGCAGCGCGTTTACGCTGGAGACGTTCCGTGAGAATCCATTCAACTACTTGCTGACGGCGGCCGACATTCAACTGCCGATGCGGTACGCGCCGCTGCTGCGGGCTTCGCTGGAGCCCTGCTTGCGGCATGATCATTCACCCAAGATCCGGCAATTTGCCGAGTCGCTGGCAGCGGAATGCGGATGGCAGACGACGGCGTTTCTCAACGCTTTGAATCAGTGGCTGTTTTCCACCACGCAGCAGGTGGTCCGCGAACTGGGGCCGCCGCACTCCGCGGAGACAACGCTGGCGGATCGGAAAGGGTCGTGCCGCGATCTGGCGGTCCTGTTTTGTGCGGCGTGCCGCGCGGTAGGGCTGGCGGCGCGCTTCATCAGCGGGTACGAGCGCGATGCGTCGCTCACGGAGAACGGCGATCTCCACGCGTGGGCGGAGGTGTATCTGGAAGGCGCGGGCTGGACGGGCTACGATCCTTCGCGCTCGCTGGCGGTGGCGGCGTCGCATGTTGCGGTGGCGGCGGCGAGCGATCCGCTATTGGCGGCCCCGGTCACCGGCAGCTATCGCGGCAGCGCGACGGCGAAGATGGAATTCTCCATTTCAATGCAGGCGGAGTAGGGCCGGCGGTCAGTTTTCAACGGGTGCTTTGTCGGCATGATCGACGATTTAAACGTAGGGTCATAAATGATTGCGCATATGTGACGGTCGTGTTCTGATCGGTACATGAGACTTCTCGTGATATCTGCCCGAGCAGCAGTGCAAACTCTCAGCAGGAGATCCGACGCTCCGAGGAAGCGCAATATGATCATCGTTTGCATGGGGTATTGCTAGTGGCGCAGGTCGCCCACAGCCGGCCGATACGATATCTACAGGGCCTCTCTTAATTGTGGTTCGAATCCATGCCGGGGAACCACACACTTATAAAGCAATGATTTGGCGCGGTCGCCCGAATATTTAGCCTAACCGGCTCGCGACGGCTTGCGCGGGCCGCTATACTGATATTAGAAATTGTCTCGCGAGCGTGGCGGCGAACAACACGCGCGCAACCGCCCGAAGGCTTCAGGCGGATTGACCCTGCCCAGGCTGCGCCGGCTGTCGCAGGCTCTCTTTCTTGCATTCTTCCTATTCCTTCTGTGTCAAACCGAGTTCAGAGGTTCCTTCCATTCAAGCGGAACCGAAATTCGATTGCCCTATCCAGTACGGCTCTTCCTTGAAATAGATCCGCTGCTTGCCGCCTCCAACGCTCTGGCAACGCATGCGCTCTATCGCGGATTGCTCTGGAGTCTGGTGATCATAATCCCAACCTTGTTACTGGGGCGGTTCTTCTGCGGTTGGGTCTGCCCGCTTGGTACTCTGAACCACTTCTTCAGCTATCTCAGATCGGAGAAAAAACTAGGCCGGCAACGCATCGAAGCCAACCGCTATAAGCCCTGGCAGAGCCTGAAATATTATCTGCTGATCGGGTCATTGGTAATCGCGGTCTTCGGTGGATCGCTGGTGGGAATCCTGGACCCGATCGCGCTCATCGTGCGGTCGCTCACGCTCTCCATTCTTCCAGGACTCAACTATGCGATGAATGCGGTGCTCGATCTACCCGGAACGCAGCCGCCAGGCGTGGTGCGCTCATTTGCAAGCGCAGTCCGTTTCGTGCTCGGACAGGTGATTCTGGAATTCAAACAACCCCACTTCCGCCAAGGCTTTTTTATTGGGCTGCTCTTCCTCACGATCCTGATACTGAACCTGCGCGTCACTCGGCTCTGGTGCCGCGCGCTGTGCCCGTTAGGCGCGCTGCTGGGCGTGATTTCGCGGTGGTCGATTCTGGGCCTGGAGAAGCAAGCTGCCCGTTGTGAGGACTGCAGCCGCTGCCTGTTGCACTGCCAGGGAGGCGACGACCCGATTCCGGGCGCGCCGTGGCGGAAGGCGGAATGCCATCTATGCATGAACTGTGTCACGGAGTGTCCGGAGAGCGGAATTCAGTTCCGGTTTTTCCCCCGTACCGCAACGATGCGAGAGGGTGCGGACCTCAAGCGGAGAAAGGCGCTGACGAGCCTGGCCGCCGGGGCGGCCGGCCTTCCCCTCCTGCGCAGCAACACCGGGCTGGCCGCGGAGCCGAACGACCGCCTGATCCGGCCTCCGGCGGCACTCGATGAGGAAGGATTTCTCGCCCGTTGCATCCGTTGCAGCGCCTGCATGAAGGTTTGTCCCAATAACGGATTGCACCCGGCTGTAAGCGAAGCCGGATGGGAGGGGATCTGGACACCAGTGTTGGTGCCGCGGATCGGCTATTGCGAGTCCAGTTGTTCCCTGTGCGGGCAGGTGTGCCCCACCGGCGCCATATGGGAGTTCACGTCGCGAGAAAAGGCGTGGGTCTCCGCAGGCGAAGACCGTAAGCCCATCCGCATTGGCACGGCATTCTATGATCGCGGTCGATGCCTGCCATGGGCGATGGCCACTGAGTGTATCGTCTGCGAGGAATGGTGCCCGACGTCGCCGAAGGCTATCTACCTGCTGCCAGCAGAGGTGATCGACGCGGCAGGCAATAAGAAGGCGCTGCGGCAGCCGTATCTCGACGCGGAGCGGTGTGTCGGTTGCGGTGCTTGCGAATTCGCGTGCCCCGTGCGCGATCGCCCGGCGATTTATGTCACCAGTGTGGGTGAGAGCCGGTCGCGAACCAATCAGATCCTGCTCCGCGCCCCGGCGAGGCCCGGCCGGTATTTCCCGGAAAGCGGCGAGGCGCCGGGGTGGTTGAAATCGAGTGACACTCGCCTCTTCGAGGCCGAAGATCTTTGGAAGTACATCGATGGCGATGCGGAGCGCTACCTGCGGGCTGGTATCCGGCGGACACTCACGGCGGATTACCGCTATCGGGACCGGATCGACGCGATTGTCGATATCCACATCATGGATTCGATATCCGCGGCTGTATTCGTATTCGAATCCGAGCCCCTGGCGGGGAGCCGTTCAGTGGAAGTGGGCGAGGCGGCCAGAAGTTACGGGCAGAGCCTGACATTTCGCAGCGGCTCCTTCTTCGTTCGCCTGGTGGCGTACCAGGATGACCCGGAGACCGCTGAGGCGCTGCTCCGGCTCGCCCAAGCTATCGCACGCCGCGTCGTGCTATGAACACGGCCATCAGCTCGCGCAAAAGTACGATTTGGGCGATTGCCGCGGTGAAAGCGAACAGGATAAGTACCGCTCTAACTCTGAATCTTTCCCTCGCGCTCACAGAATTGACTTAAACTGAGGGTGAAGTCAAAGGTGTCATGAATCCGCAAGACATTACGCCGGGGCGCCGGGAGACGCTGCTCCGGCTCGTGCGGCTGAGCAGCATGGGCGCGGCCGCCGCGGGCTTGGGTGTCTGGTTGAAAGACCGGAGCCATCGCCCGCAAGAACCTGTCGCTGCCGCCGGCAGGCCGAATTTCACAGTTCCGCCCGACCCTGGTTATCCCGAGATGGCCGTTATACAAGGTGAAGATCCGCGGCTGCTGGTGCGCCGGGCAATCGAGGCATTGGGCGGAATCGGCCGGTTCATCGCGCGCGGCGATGTGGTGGTGATCAAGCCCAATGTGGCTTGGGACCGCACACCTGAACAGGCGGCGACTACCAACCCACAGGTAGTCGGGGAAGTCTGCCGGCTCTGCCGGCAAGCGGGAGCTCGCCGGGTGATTGTCACCGAGGTCACCATCAACGAGGCACGCCGTTGCTTTGCCCGCAGTGGAATCGGCGAGGCAGCCCGGGCGGCTGGCGCTGAGATCATCCTGCCCGAACCGCAACTGTTCCGCGAGGTGGACCTGCGCGGTGAAGTGTTGAATTCCTGGCCCGTGCTGGAGCCGTTCCTGGTTGCTGACAAGATGATCAATCTACCCGTTGCCAAGCATCACAGCCTAACCGGAGCGTCTTTGGGACTGAAGAACTGGTACGGGATTCTTGGCGGCTCCCGTCAGCGCCTGCATCAGCGAATCCACGAAAGTTTGGTGGATCTCGCGGCCTTCATGCGGCCCACCCTGACCCTAATTGACGCCTACCGGGTCTTACTGCGCAACGGCCCGGGCGGCGGAAATCTCCAGGATGTGGCGCTCAAGAAGACACTGATTGCCGGCACCGATCCAGTCGCATTGGACGCCTACGTCGCCCAGGCTTATTGGGACTTGGATTGGCGCACGCTCCGCTACCTCAAATTGGCGAACGATCGCCATCTCGGGAACATGAACTTCGAACAAGTTCGCACGCGTTTCGCCAAATTGTAATTGAGAAATAGCAAACTTAGAAGACCTGTGATTCTGAAACGCCGCCGGAGTTGCGTGTAACGTATGGCTTTCAAGGTGTCATACCTGTAATACCTGATTTGAGCTAAACTACCAAGTGCCGGTCGAGTAGTGCTCTTTCCCGATCGTATTCAGGAGCCGGTCCCCCAGACGGCCTTTTCCCACAAACTTCCGGAGACCGCCGCGTTCCGCGGCTAAATCTGATCCACGGCAATCCACCGCGGATCCGAGTTGGAGGCGAAGATGAGACCAATTAATTTCCCGATCTGCGGCGGGCTTGCTGGGGCGCTCGCGTTGGCCTTGTGCCATCCGCTTGCGGCTGCAGTCCAGCGTGCGACGTTTTCGACCAATAATGCATACCTCGTCGTCGAGACGCTAAGCGACGAGATGTTTCACGCGGAGTTTGCTGCCGGTACCGCACCGTCGGGGAATCTATACGCTTCCCCGATGATCTTCAAAAGCGAGTACACAGGCCCTTCGACGTATTCTCAAAACGGAACTCTGATCCGCACGGCACGGTCGGAGGCGCGGGTGGATCCTGTCACGCTGTGTCTTTCAGTCACCGACAGAACGAAGCAGAATCTCCTGACGGTGGTCTGTCCAGTCCATCTGGCCGACGCCTGGAAAGGTCTGACGATCACGAAGGAGCAATCGCGTAGCGTGTACGGCCTCGGCCAGGAACTAAAGCAACTTGGGAGTTCGGATGGGAACTGGCTGGCATTCCGCTTCCGGAATTCTGGCGACTACGGCAATGATTTCGTCGGTTTCGGACCAGCCGGCATGGTCGGTAATGTCCAGATGCCGGTGTTCTACGCACTCGGCAGTAGCGCTAATTATGCATTTCTGCTTGATAACGTCTACAAGCAAAACTGGGATTTCTCGGGCGATCCGTGGCACGTAAGCATGTATGGCGACCAGATCCGGTTTTATGTGATTACTGGTTCCGACCTGCCTGGCTTACGAAAAACATATATGGAACTGGTGGGCACGCCGCCTGTGCCGCCGAAAAAGGCGTTCGGTCTTTGGGTCTCCGAATTCGGCTACAAAAACTGGAGCCAGATCGACAAGCTCCGTCAGGGGTTGCGTAACGATCGTTTCCCGGTCGACGGCTTCGTACTGGACCTCCAATGGTTCGGGGGAGTCAAGGCCAAAAATGATGACAGCGCGATGGGCCGCCTGGATTGGGACACGAGTGGTTTTCCCAACCCCGGGCTGCATATCGCAGCTCTCCGGGCCGACCAGGTTGGCCTGATCCCGATTGAAGAATCGTACATCAGCAAGAACACGCAAACGTATGCAGACCTCAACGCCAGTGGCAGGTTTCTTGCACATCTACCATCCGGTTCTCAGTGCGATTCCATCGCTTACGCGCCCGTAATTCTGTCGGAGTGGTTTGGCAACTCCGGCATGATCGACTGGTCCAACTCCGAAGCGGGTGCCTGGATTCACAACCATCGCAGGCTGCCGAATCTCATGTCCCAGGGAGTGACCGGACACTGGACGGACCTGGGCGAGCCGGAAAAGTACAATCCGGCGGCGTGCTATCAGGGCGTGGAAACACTGTCCGCTGGGAGCAAGAACCACCACGCCGACGTTCACAACCTGTACGCGTTCCTGTGGAACAAATCGATCTACGACGGGTATTTTCAGACGCGCCAGCAAGTCTCCGAGCGGCCATTCATTCTGACTCGTTCGGGGGCAGCAGGTATCCAACGCTTTGGCTCGGCAATGTGGAGCGGAGATATCGGATCTAACCTCGATCTTCTGGCAAGCCACGCAAATGCCCAAATGCACATGTCATTCTCCGGCATCGACTACTACGGCGCCGACATCGGCGGGTTCCGTCGTGAGGGGATGCCTTGCAACAAGGATCATTCCGGAAATCTGCAATACCAGAACGAACTCTACACGCAGTGGCTTGCCAACGGCTCCTGGTTCGATGTTCCCGTGAGGCCCCATACCGACAACACCTTCCAGGAAAACGTCCGCTACGAAACCGCGCCGAACCTGGTAGGCCTGGTGGATTCGAACCGCGAGAATCTTCGCCAACGCTACGAGCTGGTCCCCTACTTCTACTCCCTCGCGTATCGCGCACACCTCTACGGCGAACCGCTCATTCCACCGCTGGTCTTCTACTACCAGAACGACCCCGCGGTTCAGGATATCGGTCACCAGAAGTTGATCGGCCGCGACCTGATGGTAGGCGTCGTGGCGAAACATGGCGAGTATACTCGAAACCTCTATTTCCCGGCCGGACGTTGGATCGACTATCACACGAACGATTGGGTCGACAGCACCGGGAAATGGGTCAACGACTATCCCGAGTACCTGAATGGAAATTTCCGCCTGCCGGTATTCGCGCGCGCCGGAGCCATCCTGCCGATGATGTACGTAGATGAGCAGACTAAGGATGTTTTCGGCCACCGCATGGATGGGACCACGCGCGACGAGCTGATCGTCAAGGTTTACGCGGACGAGACCGTTTCGAAGTTCACTCTGTACGAAGATGATGGCCAGACGCTGACGTACGATCCAAACTCGCGGCGGCCAGTGTACGCAGTTCGTACGACCGAGCTTTCGCAACTGAAGCAAGGGAACACGGCGACGGTTACCGTGGACTCCGCCCAGGGCATGTATAACGGAGCGCCGGCCAGTCGGAACAATGTGGTTCGCGTGATCGTTCGAGATGCGCAAGGCGCTGCGGTAACGATGAATGGACAGGTCCTGCAACGCTTCGATTCGAAAGCCGCGTTCGACGCTGCGCCGGCCGGCTGGTATAACGAGGCGCGGAACGTCCTCGTTGCCAAGTCTGGTCCTCAGCAGGTCAGCACGAAGAAGGTGTTCCAATTCTCCATCCAGGCGGTGGCCGCGGCCGCATCCGTCAATTTCGCGTGCGGCAACGGGTGGACTAGTCCGGGAGAAGACGTCTACGTCGTCGGCAACACCGCCGCTCTTGGTAACTGGGACACGGGCCGCGCGGTGAAGTTGAGCCCCAGCATCTATTACGAATACATCTACAATCCGCCTCCGCAGGCCTGTGGTCCTGGGCCTTCTACGCCGACCTGGACTGGCTTGATCTCCGGGCTGCCCGTCGGCGGCACAACGGAGTGGAAGTGCGTCAAGAAGCTGAATTCCGGGCAGTGGCAATACCAGCCGGGAGAAAACAATCGCGTGGTTCTGAGCGGTGCGGGGTTCGTCGGAACCAGCGCGGGCCGGTTCTGATGAACCATCAGGTTTGTGCCTGCGGAGAGCAAGGGGGATCCGGGAGCCGACTTTTTGCGAATCTTGCCATGGCTGGTCTGGTGACCACGATTTTGACCGCGGCGGCTTTCCTTGTCGCAGTAGAACCTCCCGGGATCGTTTCCCTCGTTGTGGTTGGCGATATCATGCTGTCGCGCAACGTGGCGGCCAGGATGCAGCAGGCTGACGATCCGGCGTTACCATTTCGGAACGTGTCCGCCCTGTTGGACGGCGCCGATATCGGCTTCGGGAATCTGGAATCGCCGTTGGCGCCTTGGAGGGAAGACGCGATTGCCGGAAAGTCGAATGCGGGCGAAGCCGGGTGGGATGGAGTTATTGGAGGCAAGTCGCTAATCTTTGCCGCTCCGAACAAAACGGTGCAGGCGCTGCGCCGATACAACTTTCGAATCCTGGCGATGGCGAACAATCACGCCATGGATCAGAACGAAGCCGGGCTCTCTCACACTGTTGCGCAACTGCGTGCCAATCAGGTGCAGATCACGGGCGCCGGCCGCAGCCTCGATGAGGCATGGCAGGCCCGCATTGTCGAGCTGAAAGGCCGCAAGATCGGGTTTCTTGCAGCCTCTTACGCTTCCTTGAACTATGGAAGCGACGAGGCGAACCAGTATGTTGCCAGGATTCAGGACCTGGACCGCTTGAGGTCCAGCTTGCGCGCGCTGAAGTCGAAAAGGGCTTATATCGTGGTCTCGATGCACGCCGGCGACGAATACACGAGAGAGCCCGGCGCCGCACAGATATTTTTCGCCCATGCGGCCATCGATTCGGGAGCCGACCTGGTAGTCGGCTCCCATCCTCACTGGCTTCAGCCTTTCGAGCGATATAAACGCGGTCTGATTTTCTATTCGCTCGGCAACTTCATTTTCGATCTGGACTCGTCGCCCGACACTCGGGAAGGAGCGGCGGTGAAATTATTCATTGGCGAGAACGGCGTCGTCCAAGCGGAAGTCATTCCCATCGAGATTGAAAATTCCTGTTGTCCCCGCGCAGCGCGCCCCAAAGAGATTCCTGGCGCGCTGCGACGCATGCGTCTTACATCGACGCACATTCCCGTTCCCCGCTGAACATTCCAACTACTGCGCCTTCGGCTGCTCGGCCTTTCTTCTTTCGGCCTTCCCCTCGCCCTTCGATTTATCTTTCTTCTTCTTGCTCTTCTCAGTCTTCTGTGGTTCCCGTTCTGGCTCAGCCTGCAGAAAAGGGACAGCCAAGCCGAGCGCAACCGCCAGGGCAAGTACGGTGCGGGTAGTAATTCTAAACATGAACACTCCTCTCCGGATTCATTAGTAATATCGGCGCAGGTTGAGTTTTCGCGCCGTCTGCGGCCATCTCGCCGACCCGAGATTTGCCGTCAAGCATTTGGTGTAACCGCGGAACACCTCAGTTGCACTTGGCATTAAAGAGCGCGGGTTCGGAACTCACGGTCTGGGGTCCGTGGCCCCCGTCTGCGTTCACCTCCGCGGCGAGCAACAAGGACTCGGGGACTTGAGGAGTCGCAACATACTCCGCCTCCAACGTGATCTGCTGAGTCCCGGCAACTTTGAAAGTGACCGTCCCTTCGCCCGCCCCGCGAATCCTCACTGCCCCGGCCAGAAACTCGTACCATACCGTCGCCGGACCATCCGTGGTGATGTCCCCGATCAGTTTCACAGGACTCGGGCACCGTCCCGAGAAGCGCTCGGGAATGAGGCGCAGCTGGACAACGGTCACTTTGCCACTGGCCGGGGCCGACGTTGCGGGTTCGCCCTCTCCCAGTTTGACTGTTCCGGAAGCGCTGACATCGACATCCATCTCGGCGTGGCCTCCCGTCGCGCTGGTCTCTCCCGCAACGCGTGTGCATTCCGAGGGCTCGACGAATAGAGAGGCGGGGGACGAAGCATAACTGAGCTGCCGGATTTCTAACATGACCTTTTCCGGCTTTTTGGGCAAGGCGATCGTCTGCTTCACGGGGAAACTGAACTTCTCGTCCAGCCAGAACGTGTACTTGCCTCCGGCTTCGGGAATAACCATCTCCACCACCTTGGTCGCGATTCCGTTTACGCTTTCCCTGCGCAGAATCTTCGGCGGATTACCGGCCATCTCGCGCCGCATCTCCTCCGAGGACCCGATCGGATCGTGGCCGACCGAGGCGTACGGGGATACATACTCCTGCGCCGTGCAGGTTTTCGCGTTCAGATCGCTGGTGTAGAGCCGATGCGCCTGGAAATCGAAGAGCTGGACGATGTGAAAGTCGCCTGACTCGTTCTTGATTTCCACGAGTTCTTTCGAGCCATTACGATTTACTTTATGGGTGCTGTTGGGCCACACCATCTCGCTTTTCGCCGAAAACGAGTAGGTCTCCGGCAGCCGGTCCGATTGTGCCTGCACAGGCGTGAGGCTTGCCGCGAAAATCGCTGCCAACGACGCGGCGCCGAACGTTTTTTTGATCATCATTTACAATCCCAGAAACTTTAAAGATCCCGTCAGCGCCAGGCGCGTTCCGACGGCCTCGCCGCAGCGCATCTCGCCGGTGAGCTTGCCGGACTGCGCCCGGATGTCCATCCGCTCGCAGCCGAACTTTTTCTTCTGCTCTTCCAGACTGCTTAGGTATGCCGGATCGGTGGTCCTCTTCATGTCGGCGACCATCTGTTCCTGCGCGTTCTGAAGCTGCTTCATCACCTGATCACGTTCCGCTGGAGGGAGCTTGGGGTCCGTCATCTTCGTCATGAGCGCCTGGAAATCCGCGGCGCCTCCGGCTGTTGGAGACGTTTGCGCGATGGCGAAGCGGTTGACGCCTTCATAAATCGAATAGGTCAGCTTGGCTTCGCGTTTCTCGAAGGCTGCCGTCTCCCCCTTGCGGAAGAACTCCACCATGTACGCGTCCGCCGCGGATTTGCCGGTGCAGGCCTGGTTGGCCGGCGAGCGCGCCACGACTTTCCAGCCGTTGGCTGACTCCATGTTCCACTCAAACCGCCCGCTAATCACAGCCGCACCGAGGCTACGCGCAGTGATTCCCGTCACGGGGCTAATCGCAATAACATCGGCGGTTTGCGGTCCGATATCCGCAGCCGCCTTTACGGTCGCGCGGTATTCGTTGCCCGCCAGGGTCTCCTTTACTATCTCCAGGTTGTCATTGGCGAACAGAAATTTCGTATCGGGAACAAATTTGCCTTTCACCACGATCTCTCCGGTCGCTCCGGGAGTGAGGCAGCCGCCGGAAACCATGTGGATCTCCGGAGTGGGATACTTGGCCTTGGCTGCGTCTCGCGTGATGCCCAGCTTCTGCAACTGGTCCTTGTTGAGTAGGCGAAACGCCTGCTCTTTTTCCTGAAACCGGAACTGCGCAGCGCGGCTGATAGCCATCGCGGCCAGCACGAGCGCTCCGGCATACACTACCCGTCTGTACCTCATCGGCATCTTCTAGACTCCTTCTGTTTGGTGTTCCGTCCGGCAAGGACGCCCGAAAAGAGCCACAACAGACTCCACTCCGCCGGACGGTGGAACGGGAAATCCACCGCCGCGATCACTAACAAAGTCACCGCGCCAATTGCCGCAGCGGCCTTCACGCTTCCTAGCGGCTGTGCTCGGGCGCGCCACGCTCGGGCCGCCACCCAGCCGCCCAGGCACACAAATACCCCTAAACCCATAGGGCCGTATTCCACCAGGAATTCCAGGTAATCGTTATGGGCATGATCGACCGCGC
>Ga0070741_10016577_pt1 | contig 12254 bp, 10 predicted proteins | sample Coa_R1_4_FD_66440 | JGI IMG/M metagenome (GOLD analysis project Ga0070741, IMG submission 66440) | Surface soil microbial communities from Centralia Pennsylvania, which are recovering from an underground coalmine fire - Coalmine... | ecosystem: Environmental > Terrestrial > Soil > Unclassified ...
TACGACAAGCGCCTCGCGCTGATCGAGGCCTATGACCGCGCGGGCTTCCGCACCTATCACATGAGCGAGCATCATTCGACGCCGCTCAACCTGACGCCGTCGCCCAGCGTGTTCCTCGCCGCCGTCGCCCAGCGCACCAGACGCATCCGCTTCGGTGCGCTGGTCTATGTGCTGCCGGCGCATCATCCGCTGCGACTCGCCGAAGAGATCTGCATGCTGGACCATCTGAGCCACGGCCGGCTCGAGGTCGGCATCGGCCGCGGCGCCTCGCCGCACGAGCTGAACTATTTCGGCGTCAACGCCGATGCTGCGCCGGCGATCTATGTCGAGGCCTATCAGGTCATCATGCAGGCGCTGACACGCGACGAGGTGAATTTTTCCGGCAAGCATTATCAGTTCGCCAAAGTGCCTGTTGACATGAAGCCCGCGCAACTGCCGCATCCGCCGCTGTGGTACGCGGTGCCGGTGCCGGAAGGCGCGGCGTGGCCGGCGCAGAATGCGATCAACATCGTCTGCGGCGGGCCGCTGCCGCGGGTGCGCGAGATCACCGACCGCTTTCGCGCCGAATGGGCGGCGGCGGGGAATCCGCCGGAGCGGTTGCCGCTGATGGGCATCAACCGCTTCGTGATCGCGGCCGACTCTGATCGCGAGGCGATGGCGCTCGGACGCCGGGCCTGGCCGTCGTTCCACAAGAGCTTCATGAAGCTGTGGAAGCTGCACGGCACCCAGCCGCGCTTCGCGCGCCTGCCGGAGGATTTCGGGACGCTGGTCGAACATGGCGGCGCGATCGCGGGCTCGCCGGGCACGATCGCCGACAGGATCCACGCCATGACCGGCGAGGCCGGCGCGAACTATTTCATCAGTCAGTTCTCCTTCGGCGACCTCACCCACGAGGAGGTGCTGCATTCCGTCGGCATTTTCGCGCGCGAGATGATGCCGGCGGCCCGCGAGCGCGTCGCGCAGGCGGTCTAGACTTAGCCGCCGCAATCGCTCGGCACCGCGCGGCCCGCAAAGCGGTCGGCCATCCAGGACAATGCGGATTTGGCGCTGTCGGCGCCCGCAAAACCATGGCTGACGCCGGGCATGACCAGCATCCGCACGCGAGTCCCGGCCCGGCACGACCGCCTGTAATAGTCGAGCGTCACCTGCGGCCGTACCAGACCATCGGCCGAACCTTGCGCGAGGAAGAGCGGAAGTCCGCGCGGCAACAGGCCGGGCGAGTTGCGGACCAGCAGGGAGTGCCAGGGCTCGACCTCGGCCGGATTCTTCGTCGTCAGGAATTGCCGGGCAAGCGGGGCTGCGGTGCGGGCGCGCCGGAATATATCGAACGGCGACTCGATACATTCATCAGCGAGGCGATCGATCGTCGGAATGGCCGAGGACGCGACGATGCCGTCAATCGGCGCGCCGTAGATGCGCGACCACGACCACACCGTCATGGCCGTGAGGTTGCGGCCGCCGGTCGAGTTGAGGTCGTCGGTCATCAGCGTTGCGAGATCGGTCGCCGGCGCCGCTGCTGCCACGCCCAGCAGCTTCAGCTCGGGGGCGTAGCTCTCGGAGATCATGCCCGTGAACAGCGCGGCCTGTCCGCCCTGCGAATGGCCCCACACCGCATAGCGATTGCCATCGATGCCGGGGAAGGTGCGCGCGGCGCGTACGGAATCGATCACGGCGCGCGCTTCGCTGACGCCGACGAGATAGGGATGCGGGCCCGGCGTGCCTAACCCCGGATAATCGGTCGCTGCGATCGCATAGCCTTGCTCCATCATCGGCCGGCTGCCGGCGATCTGCTGGAACAGGAAGATCGCCAGCGACGGCGCGCAATGCGGCACGATGCCGGTGGTCGGATGCGCCCAGGCGATGATCGGCCAGCCGCCGGGCGGAGCTGTGCCGGGCGGGACGATGATCACGCCGGACACCGCGATCGGCTTGCCTTCCGGATCGGTGGAGCGATAGAGCACGCGATGGGCGATGCCGCCGGCGGGCGCGCCGGCCATCGGCGCGTCGCGGATCATGCTGCCGGGCGGACCGCCCGCGATCTCCGCCTCGGACGCCTCATAGAACGCGCCTTGCGCGCAAGCCGCGTCGATGCAGGCGGCGAGCACGACGAGTGCGATGATGGCTCTCTTCATTGGCGGCCCCTGTCGCCGCCATTCTACTTCGCCGCGCGCTGGCGCGCAGCCGGTTGACGGCTCAACTTCCGCCAACGAAACGGTTGACTCCGCGCCGACGACCTTCTTGACGACCGCGGGTGCGCGGTTACGGCCCTGTGATGGCGGTCACCTTGATTGCCGGTGAATGCGCCGCGGCGCGAAATCGCGAGAGCCGTAACGGTCGCCGCAGTAAGTGGCGCCTGCGCCGATCGCCGCACACGCACCCCTCGATGCGGGCCAGTCGGGAGACAGCCTCGCCGCAGGAGTCGGCGTCCCTCCGTTCAGCACGTCCAGATTGGGATAATAGAACGCGAACAGGCCCGGCTCCTGGATGGCAGCCCTCATGGTCCCGTTCGGGTTGAAGTCGTTCCGCGGATTATACCCGGAGTCCTTTAGATTCTTGATATATTGGGCATCCGCGGGAGTCTGCGCAAATGCCGGCGCCGTCGCGGCAGCGGACAGCAGCACGGCCGCTGCAAGGGCTTTGAATGATATCATTGTCGTTTCTCCTGTATCGATCGGTTGCAGACCCGTGTCGGGACAAGACGAAGCGTTCACGCTTCGTGAGGAGGCGTGGCGTCCGAACGCGAGCTATCGGCTTGCAGCATCCGATGCGGATGTTTTCGCCGTCGATGTAGGGAGAGATCGCCCTCGTTCCATTGAAATTCCGGTTTAGGAAATTCAACTCGGCTTGAGACGCGCGTGACAGGGCGTAGTGGCTCGAGAATACCGTTCAGCTCGCTTGATCGATCTGGTTTGGAAGTGTTTCAAGCGCCGTGCGCATTTTCGGAAATCGCATGCAGTCATGATTTTACTTCGTCATGCGCCGGCGCGCAGCCAACTGGCGAATGAGGCGCGCGACGATCTCCGCTGCGCTGGAAGCGGAGTGCGAGGTGCCGAGCGACATCCAGGTGGTCTGCAGGATCTTCGGCCGCACGATCGGGATCGCCACCAATTCGCCGGAGGCGATCTCGCGCTCAAACACCTGGCGCGGCGAGGCGGTCGCGAGGTCCGAGGTCAGCATCACCTCGCGGATAAGCGGCGTCGATCCGGCCTCGAGGCGAATATCCAGCTCGAAATGTTGCGAGGCTGCGAGCCCCGTCAGCAGGCTGGTCAGGCTGTTCGGCCGCACCGGCATGGCGAGCGGGATCTCGGCGAAGGACCGCACGGCAAGCTCGCGCCGCCGCGCCATCGGATGATCGCGGCGCGCAATCAGATGCACATCCGCGCGCGCGAGCACATCGGAGTTGGCAACGCGGCCACGCCGGTAGCGATTGTAGATGCCGATCTCGACGCGGCCGGCGGCGAGCCACTCCTCGACCTGGCCGCTATAGGCTTCCAGCGCGCGGAGCCGAATGCCCGGATAATGCGCGCGCAGCTCGGCGACGAGCGAAGCGATCAATCCGCGCGAGGCGACCGGCACCACGCCGAGCGTGACCTCGCCATGCGGCGCGGTGCGCTCCTGCCTTGCTGTGACCTGCCAGGCCTCGGCATCGGCGACCAGCGCGCGGGCGCGCGGCAGCATGCGCTCGCCGAGCTCGGTCAGCACCACGCCGCGGCCGGTGCGGCGAAACAGCCGTCCGCCGATGCCGCGCTCCAGCGCCGACATCTGCCGGCTCAGCGCCGATTGCGCGATGCCGACGATCATGGCCGTGCGCGCGTAGCTGCCATTGGCAGCGACATCGACGAAAGTCCTGAGCTGCCTGATGTCCATGTTATGCCGATCTCGCAATTCTGAATTATCTGGATTGACGATATCGCATAACTCACGCGCCGGATAGCATCCGCGCATGACAGATGAAGCCAAACCCACCGGCCCGCTCGCCGGCCTTCGCGTGCTCGACATTTCCACTGTGGTCGCCGGTCCCTTTGCCTCGACCTTGCTCGCCGATCTCGGTGCGGACGTGCTGAAAGTCGAGATGCCCGGCGCGGGCGACGCGCTGCGGCGCTTGGCCCCCCATAAAGATGGCGTGCCGCTGTGGTGGAAGGTCACCAACCGCAACAAGAGGGGCATCACGCTCGACCTGCGCAAGGCGGACGGCAAGGCGCTGCTCGGCAGGCTGATCGCAGACTACGACGTGCTGGTGGAGAATTTCCGCACGGGCACCCTGGATGAATGGGGCATCACGCGGGAATGGCTGCAAGGCATCAATCCGCGGCTCACCATTTTGCGGATCACCGGCTTCGGCCAGACCGGGCCGTATCGGAACAATCCCGGGTTTGCGCGTGTGTTCGAGGCGATGAGCGGCTTGACGCGGATGTGCGGCGAGGAGAACGGCACGCCGCTGCATCTCGGCTATCCCATCTCCGATTCGATCGGCGGGTTGTTCGGTGCGATCGGGGTGCTCGCCGAGCTCTATCGCCTCAAGAGCGATCCCACGTTGCGCGGTCAGGAGATCGATTGCGCGGTCACGGAAGCGATGATGCGTACGCTCGACTTCCTCGCGATTGAATACGACCAGCTCGGCGCGGTGCGCACGCAGACCGGCAACCGCAGCCAATATGCCGCGCCCGGCAACATCTACGCGACCCGGGACGGCAAATGGGCCTCGATCGCGGCCTCGACGCAAAGTATCTATGAACGCTTCTGCCGCGCGCTCGGCCTCGATCACCTCATCGCCGACCCGCGCTTCATCGACAATCCGGCGCGGGTGAAGAACTGGCGCGAGATCGACAGGATCGCGGCCGACGCGATCGCCCGGCATACGCTCGACGAGCTGCGCGATCTCTTCCATGCCCATGAGGTCGGCTTCTCGCCGATCTATGACGCCTCCGACATCTTCGCCGATCCGCATTTCCGCGCGCGCGAGGCCATCGTCAGCGTACCGGACGAGGAGCTCGGCGATGTGCGCATGCAATGCGTGGTGCCGCGCTTCTCGGAGACATCGGTCGCGGTGCGCCGCGCCGGACCGTCGTTGGGTGAGCATAACGACGAGGTTTTTGCCGCGCTGGGGTTGCCGGCGCGGGAGATCGCGCGGCTGCGCGCGGCCAAGACGATTTAGGCGGAGAAAGATGATGCGCCGGCTGCTTCTTGCTGTCTTTGCATTTGTTTTGCTGACGTGCCCTCAGGCGCAGAGCGCCGAACTCACGCGGATCCTGGTCGGCTTTCCACCGGGGCAGGCAACCGACTTCGTCGCACGGCTGCTCGCCGAGAAGCTTGGCCCCATGCTCGGCGAGACCGTGATCGTGGAGAACAGGCCGGGGCAGGGCGGCAGCATCGTGCTGGCAACGCTGGCCTCGTCCACCCCGGACGGTCACACCATGGTGCTGGCGCCGCTCGCCTCCATGGTGGTCAATCCGCACATGTACAAGTCGGTCGGCTATGACAGCCTGAAGGATTTCGCGCCGGTCGCGCTGACCTGCGACCTGCCGATGCTGATGGTGGTGAACCCGTCACTTCCCGTGAACAACGTCGCCGAGCTCGTCGCCTACGCCAAGGCGCATCCGGACAAGCTGTCGCATCCGTCCTCCGGCAACGGCACGCTCTCGCATCTGGGCATGGAGGTTTTCAAGCAGCGCGCCGGCATCACCATCCTGCACGTGCCCTATCGCGGCAGCCCGCCCGCGATGACCGATCTGATGACCGGCATCGTGCAGGTGGCGATGGACACGGTTGCCGTCACCGAGCCGTTCATCCGCGCCGGCAAGATGCGGCTGATCGCCAGCGCCTATGGCCAACGCGTGCCATCCTTCCCGGACACGCCGACGCTGATCGAGCAGGGTTTTCCGGGCCTCGACTTCGCCGCCTGGCTCGGCATCGTCGTGCCGGCGGCGACGCCGAAGGATCGCGTCGAGAAACTCGGCAAGCTCTTCACCGAGATCGTGGCGATGCCCGATATCAAGGAGAAACTCGCCACGCTCGGCACCCTGCCGCATGCGATGGGCCCGCAGGAATTTGCCGCCTTTCTCGCCAAAGAGAACGCGCGCTGGTCGGAAGCCGTGAAGTGGGCCGGCGTCACCGTGGAATAGCCCCCATGGCGCGGGGTCGAACAAGGGGATAAACCCTTGGAGCTCTCCTCGGACAGCGACGCGCTGATGCGCCGGTCCCGAGGCTGCGCAGAGGCGTGGCATGAAACGCCGCAACTTCATGGCGATGCTGACGGGCGTGGCAGTTGCCGCGCCGTCGTTCCTGCGAGGCCAGGAGAAACGCATTCCCCGCGTCGCCGTCATTTTCGCGATAAGTGCCGCGGAAGGGGAGGGACTGGTCAAGGCGTTCGAGTCGGCATGGCCTGCGCTCGGCTGGATCAACGGCAAGACTATTCAGATCGATTTTCGCCGGGCGCCGCCTGCGTTGCTGCTTGCCGAGGTCATCGACGCGGTTGCGTCCGCGCCGGATGTCATCCTCGCTAGCGGTCTGCCGGTCCTGTTAGCCGTTCGCCGCGCGACCCAAACCATTCCGATCGTGTTTGTCGGCATTTCCGATCCCGAAGGGCAGGGCTTCGTCGCCTCACTGGCGCGGCCGGGCGGCAACATGACGGGTTTTGCCAATTTCGAGCCGTCCATCGGTGGAAAGTGGCTGCAGACACTCAAGGAAGTTGCTCCGGACCTCAATCGCGTGGCGGTGCTGCGCTTTCCCGGGACGCAGCCGACGATCATGCGGGACATCGAGGCGAACGCCCCTCCGCTTGGAATCCAGTGTGTGGATTGCGCGATACGGGACGAAGACGAGCTGACTACGGTGCTGGGCGGCATTGGCGGCGGGCTGAGCACGGGGATCATCGTCATGCCCGATCCGCGGCTGGCGTCATTCAGTGCGACGATCGTCGATCTCGCAGCAAGGCAGCGGCACCCGGCCATCTATCCCATCAGGGCTTTTGCCGACAAGGGCGGGTTGATGAGTTACGGTGTTGACCTGCCCGACGAGGTGCGGCGATCGGCGTCGTACGTCGATCGCATTCTCAAAGGCGCGAAGCCTGCCGATCTCCCCGTGCAAGCCCCGACCAGGTTCGAGCTCGTCATCAATCTGAAAACCGCAGAGGCCCTGAACCTGGCCGTCCCGGTTACGCTGCTGACGCGGGCCGACGATGTGATCGACTGACGACGCGGCGGCCGGTTCGCGGCTCTTGCAGAGCACGTCCTACCTACGCGACGGTTGACAGTGCCCGGGCGGTCGGCGGCATGATGTCGCCGGCACCAGCCGAGGTGGCGCATGAACATCCAGACCCGTACCGATCCGGTCGCACGCGCCCGCGAGTTGGGGCCGGAGATTGCTGCCGCGGCCGACGAGATCGAGCGCACGCGGCGGATCCCCGCAAGCCTGTTGGAGCGGATGCACGACTTCAGGCTGTTTCGCATGGTGCTGCCGCGTTCGGCCGGCGGCGACGAGGTCGAGCCTTCGGTTTACGTCGCGGCGCTAGAAGAGCTCGCCCGGCACGACGGCTCGATCGGCTGGAACACCTTCACCGGAAACAGCTCCGCTCTTATCGCGCCGTTCCTTGCGCCAGAAGTCAACCGCGCCATCTTCGGCGATCCCCGCACCGTCGTGTCCTGGGGACCGCCGAATGCGTCCCGCGCGCGTGCGGTGGAGGGCGGCTATCGGCTGACGGGAAAGTGGGATTTCTCCAGCGGCTGCCGGCAAGCCAACTGGCTCGGCGCGCATGGTCATGTGGTCGAGCCGGACGGCTCGCTGCGGCTCAACCGCTTCGGCCGGCCGACGGTGCGCACGCTGCTGTTTCCCGTTGAACAAGCTGTCTTGATCGACACCTGGCACACCATCGGGCTGCGCGGCACGGCATCGGATTCCTACAGCGTCAACGACCTGTTCGTGCCGGAAGCCTTCAGCACCACGCGCGAGGACCCGACCTTGCGCCGCGAGAAGGGCCCGCTCTACGCCTTCACCATGCAGGGCCTGTACGCGGCCGGCGTCGCTGCCGTGGCGCTCGGGATTGCGCGCGCGATGCTGACCGAGTTCGTCGATCTCGCCTCGCGCAAGGCGCCGCGCGGGCTGTCACGACTGGCCGACAGCGCGCTGGTGCAGGCCGGCGTGGCGCGGATGGAGGCGCGGCTGGGCTCGGCGCGCGCCTATCTGATCGAGACGCTCACCACGATCTACGCGCAGGCGGGCGAGGCGGAGCCGATCGGCCTCGCCGAGCGCGCCCGCGTGCGGCTTGCCTGCACCAATGCGATCCATGCCGCGGCCGAGGTCGCCGACTTCGCCTACAAGGAAGCCGGCGTCGACGCCATCTTCCCGGGCAGCCCGTTCGAGCGGCGCTTCCGCGACATGCACACGCTCACCCAGCAGATCCAGTCGCGCGGCGCACATTTCGAGGCGGTGGGGCACATCCTGCTCGGCGGCGTGCCCGAGGTGTTTTTTTGAGGAGCGTGAGCGCCAGTATGCGCGCACTGGCGTCGTCCAACGCTGGTCGATGGCATAGCGACGCTCAGCCATTCACTGGATCACCCTATCCGCCAGCGCCAACAAGCTTGGCGGAATCTCGAGTCCAAGCGCCTGCGCGGTCTTCGCGTTGAGGACCAACTCGAATTTCGTCGGCTGCTCGATCGGCAGATCATCCGGCTTTGCGCCCTTCAATATCTTGTCGACAAAGATCGCGGCCTTCTCAAAGAGGTCTTCGTAATCGGGCCCGTAAGAAACAAGTCCGCCGGCCACGACGTATGAACTATCCTCGAACATGGCTGGTATCTTGTTGTTGCTGGCAAAATCCAGAATGCGCGTAAGATGCCGACGCGTAAACGGTTCCGCCGTGACCAAAAGCGCGTCGGGTCGCGCACTCAGAAGGTCCGCAAAGGCTGCGTCCAGTTCGTCGAGATTAGTCGGGCCAACGGTGTGCAGCAAGATGCGCGATTGGTCGGCGGCGATCCTTGTTTCACGCACGCGCGCCGCCATTCCGGGATTCGAAGAATCCCACAAGATCGCAAACCGCGAGAGCCCCGGAGCCAGTGCGCGAAGAATATCGAGGCGTTTGGCACTCAGGTCAGGCGCCATCAGAGAGTTGCCCGTCGCATTTCCGCCGGGGTGCGCCAGGCTCGCGACCAGCCCGACCCCAACCGGATCGCTGTTGGCGGCAAGGACGATGGGGATCGTGCTGGTTGCTTTTTTGGCAGCAAACCCAGCCGGTGTGCCGGCAGTCACAATGACATCGACTTGCGCGCGGACCAGTTCCTCCGCGAGATCGTTCAGGAGCTCAGGCTTTCCATCCGCAGACCTTCGCTCGATGACGACATTCTTCCCCTCTACGTAGCCCAGTTGCTCGAGTCTGCGCATGAAGGGCACCGAGAAGGACGCACCGAGGCCTGTGTCAAGTACTCCAATTTTGAAGCGCCGCTGCGCCCGTGCTGCCAACGGTAACAACACGGCGGCGCTGCCGAGGAGAGCCATAAACTCGCGTCTTTGCATTTTGGATCCAACCGAGCTTGTGCCTGTTCGACGGCTTGAAGACTAACACCTTCTGGGGCCGAGCAACGAATGAGAATTGGTGCTGCCCCACGTCACGAAAGAGCGGGCCTATGTCTGTTTTCGGCTAACAGCGGCCCTCAGGTTCCGCTAATTCGCGGCCTCGTAGGAACACTCGGCGCCGCCGCCGCCCTTCTGCTTCAGCACCTTGGGATCGAGCGTGCAGCTCAGCTTCGACAGGCTCTCGAAATTCGAGCCGGCTGCGCCGTCCGACGGGATGCCGGCCATCGCTTCCGTCGCATAGAGCTCGTTGGCTTCACGCCCCTTCAGCGTCTTGGTCGAGGTCTTGAAGGTCAGCTCGCACGAGCGCGCCGTGACGTCGACATTGCTGGTGCGGCACACGATCTTGTCCGCCGTGACCGTGATCTTCGCCGTGTAGGGGAAGTTGGTGTCGCCCTTGAACAGCGCGGCCACCGCCTTCTTGTTGGCGGCCGGCATCGGCGCGTACAGCGCCACCACGCCGGCGAGCGCGAGCGCGGCCTGGCCGGTGATCGAGGCGGCAGAGGCGGATGTGACCGTCCCGAGCAAGAAGGAAAATGCGACAGCAAGCTTCGTCAGTTTCATCCGAGCCCCCTTGATCCTGCCTGCGCGAGCGCGTTCCATTCAAATAGCAGGAATTTGCGGCTTCATTTGTGAAATCGCCAAAGCGGGGCACCCATGCGCCGGCCCTAACCCCTTGCGCCCACAGGTATAAGAGAGCACTCTTGGCCTCGCGGCGCAAATCGCCGCCAACAGCAACATTCAGGGCGAAACGCATGGCGACGCGGATCGACTGCGACATCCACCCGGCGGTCGGGGGCACGCGCACCACGCTGTTGCCCTATCTCGACGATCACTGGAAAGAGCAGGTGGTGAGCCGCGCCATCGACGGCCTCGATCTCACCTCTTATCCGCCGAACATGCCGTTATCCGGCCGGCCCGACTGGCGGCCCGAGCGCGGCAAGCCGGGCAGCGACCTCGCGATGGTTCAGCGCGGCGCGTTCGACCAGCTCGGCGCCAGCCACGCGATCTGCAACGTGCTGTACGGCGCTTCAGCGGTGTACGACCCCTATATGGCGCTTGCCTTCTGCAAGGCGATCAACGACTGGATCGCGGCCGAATGGCTGTCGCAGGACGCGCGGCTGCGCGCCTCGATCCTGGTGCCGATGCAGGCGCCGGATTTGGCGCTCGAAGAGATCGAGCGTCGCGCGTCCGACGACCGCTTCGTCTCCATCCTGGTGCTGGCGCAGGGCGAGATGCTGCTCGGCCGCCGGCAGTTCTGGCCGATCTATCAGCTCGCCGAGAAGTACCAGCTGCCGCTCGCGATCCACGCCGGCAGCTCCTACCGGCAGGCGCCGAGCTCGGTCGGCTGGCCCTCGCATCGCTACGAATATTACTTCGTCGAGGCGCATGCCTTCCAGGCGCAGATCCTGAGCCTGATCTATGAGGGCGTGTTCGGAAAATTCCCGGGACTGAAAGTGGTGCTGATGGAGTCGGGTGTGAGCTGGCTGCCGGCCTTCATGTGGCGCGCCAACAAGACCTGGCGCGGCGTGCGCGTCGAAGTGCCCTGGGTCGAGCGCGAGCCGGCCTCGATCATCCGCGACCATGTCCGCGTCACCATGCAGCCGTTCGACGGACCGCCGAGCGCGCAGGGCGTCGCCGACGTCATCGACCAGATCGGCTCCGAAAAGATGTTCCTGTTCGCGTCCGACTATCCGCACTGGCAGTTCGACGGCGACGATCCGCTGCCGCCGCATTTGCCGCCTCACATCATCTCGCGCATGTGCGCGGACAATCCGCTGGAGACGTTTCCGCGGCTGAAATTGAACTAGGAGGATCGCATGAGTGAAGTCATCGACCGCCCGCTGTCAAAAGAAGAGCAGACCGCCCAGAGCCGGTTGCGCATCATCGATTGCGACATCCATCCGAGCCTGCGCTCACGCGCCGACCTCAACGAGTTCCTGCCGAAGCGCTGGCAGGAGCACCTGAAGACCTACGGCGATCATCTGCGCACGCCCTATATCGGCACTACGCCCTATCCGCGCTCCTCGCCCTTGATTTGCCGCCGCGACGCCTGGCCGCCGAGCGGCGACGTGCCCGGCTCCGATCTCGCCTTCATGCGCAAGCAGCATCTCGATCCCTACGATGTCGAGTTCGGCATCCTGCAGGTGCTCGATCTCTTCATCTTCTCGCAGCAGAATCTCGAATGCGGCGCGGCGATCCAGCGCGCCATCAACGAATGGCAGCTCGCGCACTGGACGCATCGCGATCCGCGCCTGAAGGCCTCGATCCTGGTCAGCCAGGACGACACCGAGGCTGCGATCGCCGAGATCGATCGCTGCGCCAAAATCGGCGAATACATCCAGATCAACATCTCGCCGCGCGCCAATGAGCCGCTCGGCCGCCGGCGCTACTGGCCGATCTACGCGCGAGCGCAAGAGTTGGGACTGCCGCTCGGCATCCATGTCGGCGGTTATGGCGGGCATGCGCCGACCGGCGGCGGCTGGCCCTCCTATTATTGCGAGGAGCATCAGTCCAACGCCCACACCATGGCCGCCAATCTCGCGAGCCTGGTGATCGAAGGCGTGCCCGAGCGCTTCCCGAAACTGAAGATCGTCTACATCGAGGGCGGCTTCGGCTGGATTCCCTCGGCGATGTGGCGGATGGACCAGCATTTCGAGCGCTTCCGCAGCGAGGTGCCGCATCTCAAG
>Ga0070741_10016578_pt1 | contig 12253 bp, 9 predicted proteins | sample Coa_R1_4_FD_66440 | JGI IMG/M metagenome (GOLD analysis project Ga0070741, IMG submission 66440) | Surface soil microbial communities from Centralia Pennsylvania, which are recovering from an underground coalmine fire - Coalmine... | ecosystem: Environmental > Terrestrial > Soil > Unclassified ...
ATGGCTGCCTATGGAGCAAAGCGCGAGGACTTCACGTTGCAGCCCGTTTCGGCCAGGGCGCTGCCGGTCTATCGCGGCGAAGTGCTCCGCATCATCCAGGTGGCGGGCGAGCAGTGCGTCGACTTCAATGCCTTCAACCTCCACGACTACAAGGAATACCTGGGCGTCAGCAACACGCGGTCGTACGGTGGGATTCGCCCCAAGAAGGGCGACCTGATCTGGAGCGTCCACAGCCGCAACCGCGTGATGTATGCCATTCTGGAGATGCCCGAGACGTGCGTGACGGACCTGCTAGGCGGGCGTTGCAAGGCCGCGATCCACTACGGGGCCGGTTTCACGCCCGAGCGTGACGGCGTCCACACGAACTGCCAGGACACGATGGCCGAGGCGATCGGCGAGTACGGGCTGACGCCCGACGACGTACACGACTCGTTCAATCTCTGGATGAACACGGAGTGGGACTCGCGCGGCACGTACTGGAGCGTCTGGAACACCGGTCGGGCCGGCGACTACGTCGACCTGCTGGCGATCTTCGATACGCTGGCGGTTCCAACGATCTGCGGGTCCGGCGATACCGGTCTCACCAGCAACTTCTGGCTCAAGCCGATCCAGGTCCAGGTGTTTGCGCCGTCAGAGGAGACCCTCCAGCTCGCGGCTCAATTCGACCAGCAATACAACCAGTCCGCGCGGACCGTGGACGATTTCCGGGTGAAGCGGATCCAGACCGATCGGGAGCTCCGGCGCGATCCGGACTACGTCCCGCGGTTCGTCAACTTCCCGCTCACCACGCGACACATTCCGGTCGAGCTGAGCGCCGACGAATACGCCGCGCTCCAACGCCTGAAAGAGCTGGGCCTGGGCCGCACGGATGGCGAGGCGCTGCGGGCGGCGTTCTTCCTGTGGTACCAGCGCAACCTGCGGCCCACTCCCCTGCGCGGCAAAGTTCTTTGACTGCCTGACGCCGCCGGCCTGGGCGACGCGGGCGCACTCTCAGTAGTTTGGCAGCAGCCTCCTGCATATGCTAGACCGAGCATTGGCTCGCGTGCTCGCTGGGACTGTACCTGGCGGCGCCTGCTAACACTTGCCTGGTAGGAGAAGGGGAATGAAGGTCCTCGATGCTCACACGCACCTGTCCGGCTCGGGGTCGCACGAAAGCACGGAGGGGATCGTAAGGTGCCTTGATGAGTGCGGGGTAGACAAGGCTTTCGTCTTCGCCCCGCTGGTCGACGTGCACTCCTGGCAGCTCGTGGACCAACACCTCGACGACGTCCGCGCCCACAACGACTACTGCGCCGACATCTGTAGCGGCGAGCCGGACAAGCTGCTCGCCTTCTGCGTCCTCAACCCGGCGCCCGGGCTCGGCGGCGGCTCGCTCGACCGAGCCGTGGATTTGATGATCGAGGAGGCGAAGCGCTGCTACCACGACCTGGGTATGCGCGGCGTCAAGATGGTCCCGAACGGCTGGTATCCTTACGACCCGCCGGTGATCCGGCTGTACGAGGCGCTGGCCGACCTGGGCATGTACGTCGCCTTCCACTCGGGGATCTTTCTCGACGGGCACGCCGGTCGCTTCTGCCGCCCCGTCTTCTACGAGGCGATCCACGAGGTGCCCGAGCTCAAGGCGCAGCTCGCCCACCTGAGCTGGCCGTGGGTCGACGAGTGCATCGCCACCCTGGGCATGGAAACCATCTTCTACGGCAACGAGACCAGCAAATGGCAGCTCAAGGCCGACCTGTCGTTCGGTCCGCCCGACGACTGGCAGCTCAAGACCTGGGAGCTAGCGCTCGATAGTCTGCCGCACACGATGTTCTTCTACGCCTCCGACGTCTTCTGGCCCTGCACGCCGGAGCGCTACCGCGAGCAGTTCCTCCAGCCGCAGCTCGGGCTGTTCGAGGTCGCGGCCACCAACGGCCACATCGCGGAGGAGGGCAGCCACAAGCGCAGCAAGATCCGCGAGGAGATCTTCTTCGAGAACTGCTACTCCCACTGGCTGGGGGCGGTGCGCGAGCCGCAGCAGCCGAAAGCGGCCAAGAAGCCGATCGCCACGCCGCTCGCGCGCGGGCACTCCCACGCCCGGCCGAAGCGGCGTCCGATCGCCCAGCACGTCGGCGAGGCCGAGGAGTAGGCGGCCGGGCGAGGGGTCGGGGGCGAAGGCGCCCCCGACCGCCGTTCATGGCCGCGGCGCTGGCGCTTCGATCAAGCTGGCTCGGCAGCCCGTGCGGCCTGGTGCGCTGGCTCGCGCGCCGAGCGGAGCCACACCGCCAGGAGCAGCGCCCCGCCAACCCCCGCCATCCCGAAGGCCCACACGGCATTGTAGCCGGCGCGCTCCGCCACCCAGCCGCCAATGGCGGCCCCAACCAGGGAGGCGAGCGCCGCCGCGGTATTGAACAGGCCCATCCCTTCCCCCTGGCTGTTGCTGGCGAGCCGCGACGCCAGGACCGTGCCCGACACGCTTAGCAGGGACCAGGCCTGATCGAGGATGATGAAGGCGGGCAGCGCTAGCAAGGCCCGGCCGTCGAAGGTCGACACGCCGAGCCCCAGCAGCATCAGGAGTGCGGCCAGCCGCACGCCCAACCCCACCCGGAGCAGGCGCGTGGCGCCGAGGCGGTGCGCCCACACGCCCGATGGCGAGTACAGCGCGATGCCGGCCGCAGCCGAGGCCGCCAGGGCAAACGACGACGGCCCCGGCGGGATGCCGAACACCTGTTGCATCAGCACAGGATAGAGCGCGTAGACCGCGGCTGGGCCGATGTTGCACAGGAGCCAGATCGCCAGGAGGAGCACGAACTGCGAGCGAAGCGCCGCCGCGAGGCGCAGCATCGCCCTGGGGCTGACGTACAGGTAGTGAAAGAGGCGGTGCGGCGCGCTGCGCACCCAGGCCGGGCTCACCTGCAGGTAGTGGATGAACCGCTGTGGCATCGGCTGGAGGCGCTCGCTGTGCGGGGCCGGCTCGGCGCGGATTGGCCGGCGGCGGAGCGCCCGAGCCGGCGTGCGCATCGTCACCCAGCCCACGACGACTGCCAGCGCGGTGTGCCCGGCCGCCGTCAGGAGCCCGATCGGGAGCGGCAGCCCGCTCAACACTCCGGCCAGCAATAGGCCGCACACCAGCCCCGCGTTGTAGAAGGTCTGCAGCCAGCCGATCCGCGTATCCCACTCTTCCCGCGGGTGCACCTCCACGATCAGCAGATTCGAGATGGTGTTGGTCGCGGCCGTGCCCAGCCCGATCAGCAGGCCCAACCCGATCCAGACCGCGGTGCCAGAGAGCGTCGGGAAGCCCACGAAGGCGAGCGCGGTGACCAGGGCGCCGCCGGCGAAGACGCCGCGATGCCAGCGGTAGCGATCGGCGACGTCACCGCACAGCGCTGCGGCCAGCTCGCCCAAACCGAGCGCGGACATGACGAGGCCGACCGTCGCGGCCGGAGCCGCGCTCGCCACTTCCAGAGGCAGCAGGATCGGCGCAATCCCGCCGATCGTGACACCAACCAGGGCGTAGGCCAGGTACCACGGCTCGATCCACTGCTGCCAGCTTCGGATACGGCGCTGGATGGCCATTGCATCTCGTCCTTCGAGTGAATTAACGCGGGGCGTTCGCCGCGGCCGACGCCGGGCCCCTCGCTCCGCACTAGTCGCAGCGAGCGCTGCGCCGAAGCCAGACGGCACCGCCCACCTGCCTCGAGCGCAGGCCGTGTCGCGGCGCCGTCACTCCGCGCCGTGGCGCCCGGTGCCGCCGTGGAAGTCGGGCCGCTCGTAGTAGTGCGGGCCGTCGTAGATCTCGATCAGCAGCGAGTCCTCGAGGGCCTCGGTCGGCCCGTGGGGATGGTCCTTGGGGTTCCAGTAGAACATCCCCGGCGTGAGCACGATATTGCTGCGCGGGTAGGCGTACTTGCCCTTCAGGCAGTACATGTACTGGTTCGAGGCGTGGATGTGCGGCCGCGGCACGCTCGAGCCCTTGGCGAAGTGGGCCAGGGCGATCGACGGCCCGTCGCGGTACGCTTCCCAGAGCATCTTGATCCGCAGACCCGGAATCCGCTGCTGCTCCCAGCCCGTGTCGTCCTCGGCCATCAGCACCAGCTCCTGGAGCTGGTCCGGCGACATCTGCTGCAGGGCCGGAGCGACGTACTCCATCCGCTTGAACTCGATCAGGCGGTTGCGATAGGGCGTGCTGCCCGCGTTGCGCAGCTCGTGGGTCTCCCCCGGCGGGTGGAAGGCGACGTCGCCGGGGCGCTCGACCACACGGCGCACCTCGCCGGCGGTGTTGGTGATGGCCGTCTCGCCGCCCTCGAGCGCCACGACGAGGTACGGCAGCAAGTGGCGGTGCCGCGGCTGCGTCTGGCCCGGGGCGAGAGACACCTCCCAGACCCGGACGTGGTCGTTCTCCATGACGATCCGATCGCCGATGGGGCCGAGCTGCTCCTGGGTTGACGTGCTCACGGGTCCTCCTCCGGCGCGCCTGCCACTCGCCCGTCTTTCGCGCGCCGATCCCGACGTGCCGGCGGAATCCTACACCGCTGCTGGACGCCCGTGCCATCACCCGTCGTTCACCGCGCTCATCCAATCCTCATCCACCGCTCATTCTGCCGTCATGGGGAAAGAGGACAATAGGGTGACCCAGCGAGCGAGGCTGCTCGCGGAGCAGGAGGGCGCAACGGATGAGCGAACGATTTCACAGGACCATCGCCCGGGCAGCCTTGTCTCGTCGCGCCCTGCTGCAGGGCAGCCTGGGGCTGCTAGCCGTGCCCGCGTTGGCACGCTGCGCCCAGTCGTCGGCGGGATCTGCGGTGTCGTCGGTCTCACCCAAGATTTCCAGCCCGACCGTGGCGCCTGCCGCGGCTACGGCCTCCCCGGCGGCGAGCGCGGCGACCCTCCCGCCGAGCCCCGATCGACCCGTCGCCCAGGTCACCATCGGCGTCCTCAACACGAGCTCCGACGCGGTGTTCTTCTACCCCGACGACCAGGGCTGGTTCGAGCACATGAAGATCGAGCCGATCTTCGAGCGGTTCGACTCCGGCGGGCGGATGGTCGCCTCCCTGGCCACCAACCAGATCCAGGTCGGCGGCGGCTCACCCAGCGTGGGGCTGTACAACGCCGTCGCCCGCGGCGTGGACGTGAAGATCGTCGCCGACCGCGCCTCCGGCGCGCCCGGCTACTTTTTCTGTGTCCGCAAGGACCTGGCCGACAGCGGCGCCATCCGCGACTGGGCGGACCTGCGGGGCAAGCGGATCGCCCTGGCCGTGAAGGGAACGACGGCCTCGGTCGCGATCGGGGGCGCTCTGGAGAAGGGTGGGCTCACGCTCGACGACGCCGAGATCGTCGAGATCCCCTATGCGGACCAGGTGACGGCGCTATCCACCGGCGCCATCGACGTCGGCGTCGCCCCGGAGCCGTTCCCGACCATCGCCGTTGGCCGCGGCGTCGCGGTCAAGTGGCACACGGCGGCCGACGTCGATCCCCACCAGGAAGGCTCCGTCCTGATGTACACGGGGGCGTTCATCGACGAGCAGCCGGAGGTCGTCCGCGACTTCACGGTTGTCTTCCTGCTGGGCGTTCGCGCGTACAACGACGCCGTCGTGAAGAAGGACCCGGAGAAGCTCGCGGAGATCAAGAAAACGGTCCTGGAGCGCACGAGCCTCAAGGACCCCGAACTGCTCGATCGCATCCAGTGGACGCACACCGACCCGAACGGCGCGCTCGATCGGATGGCTCTCGAGCGCGACTACCAGTGGTTCCGCGAGTACGGCGGGCTGACCGAGACGGTCGACCTCGACCACCTGGTCGACACCCGCTTCGTCGAGTACGCCCTCTCCGTCCTCGGCCCCTACCACTGAGCCCCACTCGGGTCCGCACGCCACAATAGCACCGTTATCATTGATACCGTCACCAAACGCATCGGCGCCGGCCTCCCAGGCCTTCGTCACCTGCGACCATGCTGCACGGCGCACTACAATAGCTTCGAGATGAGCAAGACTGAACCGAGACCAACAACCAAAGCAGGAAGCCGCCGCGCCAGTCGTATTCCCCGCTTCCACAGCGTGGACGAAGCTGCAGCGTTCTGGCAGACGCACTCGGTTGCGGACTACCAGGATGAGCTTGAGATCGTGCCCAACGTAAAGTTCGTCCGCGCCCAGCCGAAGAAGGCGATCACTGTCCGCCTGAGCGAAGAGGTCCTGGCAGCCTTGACCGAACTGGCGCAAGAGCAAGGCGTTGGACCATCTACCCTCGCGCGCATGCTCATTGCAGAGAGCTTGCGCGCGCGTCAGCGCCGGGCCTCGACTCACTAGCAGCTTCTCGCTCCTGCAGCGACGAGAGGGAGCAGCGGGAGCGCCTCCGGGAACAGCGCACGCCCGATTGAACCGGGCCAGCCGCTACGCGAAGTACTCGCCACGGTGGAACAGCTTGGTGGCGCGGCGGGTGGTGCGGCGGCGATCGGCGGTGGCGCGCTCGTCCACGGTGAGCGTCTCGGGGTCGAGCACCACGCCGTAGTCTTCGTAGGCGCTCCCCACGCTCACGAAGCCGTCGCGCACGTCCTGGGCGACCACCGCGGCGGGCCGGTCGTAGGGATGCCCCCAGCCACCGCCCCCCGAGGTGGCGAAGCGCAGCAGCTCGCCCTGCCTCATGACCGTGCCGTCCGAGAGGGCCTCCACGCGCCGCTCGTCCGGCTGGCCGGGGTTGATCGTCACGCCGCCGTTGCGCCCAGCCATGCCGCCGTTCACCCCGTAAGGCGGGAAGTGTACGTTGTCCAGGCGCGATCCCAGCACCGCCTCCTCCGCGAGCAGCCGCACCTCGCGCACGACGCCGCAGCCGCCGCGGTAGCGCCCCGGGCCGCCGGAGTCCGTGTTGATCGCGTAGCGCTCGATGCGCAGCGGGAAGCGATCGGCCACGTACTCGGCCGGGTAGTTCTTCTGGCCCATGCCGTAGATGGCATCGTGGCCGTCGGCGAACGGCCGCGCACCGTGTCCCACCGCCACGCCGTCGGTACACAGGAAGTACTGGCCCGTCTCGCGGTCGATGCCGCGCAGCAGGTACAGCGAGTAGGCCGCCGACGCGGCCGGGCTCTGGCCGCCGGCCGCCTGGGCCAGGATGCCCATGACCGCCATCTGCAGCCGCACGTTGGTCTGGCCGCGGCTGCCCAGCGCGGCCGGCCAGCGCGGCTGGAGCAGGCTTCCCTCGCGCAGCAGCACGTCGTCCAGGGCGACGATGCTGCCCGCGTTGTGCATCAGGCTCGGCTCGCGGCCGAGCAGGTACAGCGCCAGCGAGAACTTCGGGATGCTGTGGTGCATCAGGAAGTTGGCCGGTCCGCGCGTCTGGTCGTCGCTGTCGCGCGCGTCGAGGGTGAGACGCCCGTCCTGGTGGGTCAGGGTCAGGCGGATCCAGGCCGGCCGGCCCGTCACGCCGTCGTTGTCCAGCGCCTCGGCAAACGAGTAGCTGCCCTCGGGGATGATCGAGGTCACGGCGCGGCGCACGTAGCGGGCGGTCTGCTCGCGCAGGGCGTAGAAGGCGTCGGTCACCGTCTGCCGACCGAAGCGCTGGCACAGCTCGACCACCCGCCGCTCGCCGAGCTGCGCGGCGGCCATGATGGCGCGCACGTCGTTGCGCATGATGTCGGGAAAGCGCGTGTTGGCGAGGAAGATGCGGAAGGCCTCGTCGTTGAGCACGCCCTCGCGGTAGATGCGGATCGGCGGGACGATCGTGCCCTCGTGGAAGATCTCGGTGGCATCGGGCGAGAGGCTGCCAGCGCGGGTGCCGCCGATGTCCCAGAAGTGGCCCTTGGCCTGCGAGAAGGCGACGATCTCGCCGTCGGCGAAGATCGGCACGATGTACTGCATGTCCGGCGAGTGAGTCACGCCGCCGTTCGAGCCGTAGCAGTCGTTGTACCAGTACAGGTCGCCGGGCCGCATCGTCTCGATCGGGTAGTAGTGGAAGACGGCATCCATGACGTTGCCGTAGCTTGGATGGTTGTTCCCCACCACCACGCCGCCGTCGCGGGCGTAGATGCCGACGAAGTAGTCCTTCTTCTCGTGGATGAAGGGCGACATCGTCGTGCGCTCGATGGCGTTCTCCATCTCGGCCTGGAGCGCGCGCAGCGCGCCCTTGACCAGCTCGACGGTGATTGGGTCCACCGTACCGTGCGGCACGAGCGGCTGCGCAACCCAGGGAGCATCCGCGATCTGGACCACTGCTCACCTCCCGCCATGTGGAGTCGCGCCCGTTGTGCCCGGGCCGCCGCTCACCCGCCCATTGTCCGAGCCCCGCCCGCGCCCCGTCAAGCCAGCGTCCCGCTCGGCGCCGACAGACTGGCGCCCAGTGACCGGCCCCCCTTCCCGCACCGGGAGGGAGCCGGGGGTAGGTCAACGCTCCTAGCCCGGCCCGGCGCGGCTGACGGTGCCGAGCGTGGTCGCCGTCTGGGCCGCGCAGGCCCGCGGCGTCTCCTGGAGCGTGCAGACCCGAGTGACCAGCGGCGGGCCGGCGTCCTGCTCCACACAGAGACCGCGATCGACAGTGCAGACGTTGGCCGCGGTCGCCTCACCAGCCAGCAGGCACGAGCCGAAGGCGTCACAGCGCTGGCCGCCCGCGCGGGGTACGGCCAGGCGCACCACCGCGCTGCCGTCGATCGGCGCCGGCTGGAGCCGGTAGAAGCCCGGCACGGCCGCGGCGTACAGCCCTGGCACGTCGACGGGGATGGCAACCTGCAGGCCGTCGGGCGCCACCACGCCGCGCGCCGCCGTCTGCTCCCAGCCGCGGTCGCTCTCGCGATAGACCCGTACTTCCGCCCCGGGCGCCAGTGGCTGCCGCGCCGGTACCAGGAGCACAACCGGCACTGCTAGCAAGCTCGGGCCCATCGCCTCGACCGCCGCTGCCCACCAGCTCCCCGCCTCCACGCTCGGCGGCGGATCGGCCTCGCTACCCACGACCCGCACCGCCCAGGTAGCCGGCGCGTCGGCGGCGCCGCTGGGAACCGCGGCCAGCACGCCGCTGTCGCCCACCGACTCGAGCGCCGCGCTGCCCTGGGCGGCGATCGCGAGCGGCGCGGCGGGGCCGACCGGGGCCAGCTCGGCGACCAGACTGGCGCGCACCTCGCCGCCCGGCGGCCCATTCCAGGCAACGCGCGCCTCGGCTGCCCACACCTGGCCCCCGCGCACCGTGACGCTGAATGGCCCAACGTAACTGTTCGCTGGGGCGGCAGCCCGCCACGCGACGCGTCCGTTCTCGGCCCCCAGCCAGAGCAGGTCGGGCCGTGCCTCCAGCGCTTCCACGACCTCGCTGCCCACCGGCAGGGTCAGCTCGACGCGCACCTCGTCCAGGCGGCGCTCGGCCGGTACTGCCAGCGTGAGGCTGTACTGCCAGCGATCGCCGATCGGTCGCGCCGTGAGCAGCGGCAGCGGGGCGGTGACCGTGGCGGATGGCGCGGCTGGCTCCTGCCCGGCGCTCCGCGCCGCTACGCCAGGAGAGGACGGGACGAGGCCGAGGACCAGGCACGATGTCAACCCGACGAGCGCAGTGGCGCCGCGTCGCGCCAGGCTACGCACTCCCAACAGGTCCTGGCCCTCCGGTCAGAATCGCGCGCCCGCGCCTCGGGCAGTGTAAGCGGGCGGCCTAAGGCGGTCAAGCGCGCCGCTCAGCGCCTCGGCTGCAGGTCCCAGGCGAAGACCTGCTCGTCCCGACCCCCTGGACGCGCGGGCCGCCCGGCGCACTCCCAAGCGACGAGGACGCGGTGGTCGCGCGCCGCGCCCGTTAGCGGCTGCCCGTGGCGGCCTGGACGCGCCCGTCGACGACCTGGGCCAGGCGCAGCGCCTCGTCGGTCGCGGGCTGGCCGCCTGCGCTCATGACCACGACGCCGGCGACGACGCCGTTGCGGCGAAAGACGGTGCTGGCCAGGCTGACGCTGAAGGGGCCAAGGCCGACGGCGCCGGTGAAGGCGCGGCCCTCCTCGCCCACGGGTGGGGGCGCGAGGTCGGTCACCTCGCCCGGCACGCCCAGTTTCGTGCCCTGGACGAATTCGTCGAGCCCGACCACTGGATCGGGCGGCAGCGTGACCAGGTTGACCACGCTGACGATGCCGCCGCCCGCCGAGGCGACGGCTACTGGGTCGCTCTCGAACGTCGCCTGCTGGCCGCGGATGCCGTCCTGGGTACGCGGCCCCGTCTGAGACGGATTGGCGCGCAGGCCCTGCGGTACGTCGGCCTCCGTCAGCGTCAGGGTCGCCAGGTCCGGGTCTTGCCCCTGGGCGCGGACGAGCCCTGGCACGGCCAGCGTCAGGGCCGCCAGGAGCGCTACAAACACTGCTCGTCGCATCCGGTCGCCTCCGGTTGAGCGGGTAGTCGACCTCATAGTGTAGTCGACGGGCCGGTCGGCACACGAAAGTTAACGCCGACCCTTCACTCGACAGACAGCGGCAATCGACGGGCCGGCGTCGGGCCGAGCTCACCACGTAGTCGCGCCGAGAACCCTGGCCGGCGTGGCGCGGGTACGCTACGATGCGGCAGACAATGGCGATCTGTTCCCGGAGGTGACGACCGTGCGCCTGCCAGCGCTCGCGATGGCTCTCGGCGCGATCTTGCTCGCGGCCCTCGCGGCCTGTACTTCGACCAGCGCGCCGGCCAGCGGCGGCGCGAGCAGCGCGCCCACGGCGGCCGTGCCAGCGGCAGCGCCCACGCCGGAGCGGGTTAAGATGAGCTATGCCGCGCTGGCGGCGCACTTCGCGCCCGGCTGGGTGGCGCGCGAGTCGGGCGCTTTCGAGAAGTACGGCATCGACGCCGAGCTGCTCCACCTGCCCAGCCGCCAGGCGTCGGCAGCGCTGGTCTCGGGCGAGGTGGACTACGGCTTCTTCAGCGGCCGGACGGTCGTCGAGCTGCGCACCCAGGGCGCCGACGTGGTCGCCGTGGCTGCCCCGATCCTCAAGCTCATCCAGTCGGTGATGGTCATCCCCGAGATTCGCGAGCCGGCCGACCTGCGCGGCAAACGGCTGGCCGTCTCGCAGTTCGGCTCGATCGTCGACTTCTCCGGACGCTACCTGCTGAACCAGTGGGGACTGAAGCCCGACGACGACGTGACGCTCGTCCAGCTCCAGACCCTGCCCAACATCCTGGCGGCGATGGAGTCGCGCGCCGTCGAGGGCGGCGTGCTCTCGCCGCCGACGAGCCTCCAGGCCGCCAGCATGGGCTACCGCGAGCTGGGGACGATGCACAGCCAGCCGTTCGAGTATCCTGCGTCCGCACTGGTGGTGCGAGCCAGTACGCTGCGCGAGCGCCCCGATCAGGTGCAGCGGGTCGTCAACGCCGTGACCGAGGGGATCGCCAAGCTGAAAAACGATCGCGCCTTCGCCGAGGCGACGATCAAGAGCTACACCCAGATCGAGGACCCGGAGAGCCTGCGCGTGACCTACGACCTGTATGCGCCAGCGTTTCAGCGACTGCCGATGGTGACCGAGTCGGCCATGCAGGCGGCGATCGACGAGCTGTCGATCGAGAGCCCACGGGCGGCCGAGGTCACTGCGGCGAGCACGATGGACCTGCGCTTCGTGCGCGAGCTAGAAGCGGCCGGCCTCTTGAAGACGCTCTACCAGTAGCCACACTCCACGCCCTCACCCCATCCCTGCGTGGGAAGGGGACCGGGGGTAGGTCTCACTCCACCAGCGCGGAGGTTCGCGATGGCGGCGCTGCCGGCCCAGCCCATGCACGTCGTCCACCTGCAGAACGCCACCAGGAAGCACGGCCTGAAGCTCACCGCCTTCCGTTACCCGTACTACCGCCTGTTCTGGGTCGGCCAGCTCGTCACGAACGTCGGCTCGTGGATGCAGGTCGTGGCCACGGGCTGGCTCATCGTGCAGCTCACGGGCTCGGCGGCGAACCTCGGGTTCAACGGCGCTTTCCAGGCCCTCCCGATCGTCATCTTCTCCATGATCGGCGGCGTGGTGGCCGACCGCGTCGACCGCTACCGCCTGATGGTCCTCACCGGGATCGCCCAGACCGTCCCCGACGTCATCCTGGCCGTCCTCGTCGCCACGGGCACCGTGCAGGTCTGGCACATCTTCGTCTACTCGCTGATCTGGGGCTCGATCAAGGGGCTGAACTTCCCGGCTCGCCAGGCGTTCGTGCCCGGCCTCGTGCCCCACGACGCGATCCAGTCGGCGGTGGCCCTCAACTCGATCCTCTGGCAGGGGGCCGCGGTGGTCGGGCCGCTGCTGGCCGGCCTCGCGCTCAGCTACTGGGGCACGCCGAGCAACTATTACATCAACGTCGGCACCGACGTCGTCTCG
>Ga0070741_10016579_pt1 | contig 12253 bp, 11 predicted proteins | sample Coa_R1_4_FD_66440 | JGI IMG/M metagenome (GOLD analysis project Ga0070741, IMG submission 66440) | Surface soil microbial communities from Centralia Pennsylvania, which are recovering from an underground coalmine fire - Coalmine... | ecosystem: Environmental > Terrestrial > Soil > Unclassified ...
ACACGGCGACGGCGAACTGCTGCAGCTCGGACGCCGACTGCATCGACAACAACCTCTGCAACGGCAACGAGGTGTGCGTCGCGGGGACCTGCCAGGCGGGGACGAACACCCCCTGCGACGACGGCGACGACTGCAACGGCACGGAGACCTGCGATCCGGTCTTCGGCTGCGCGCCCGGTACGCCGCCGGACCGCTTCAGCCTGCAGGGCGCGATGTGCCAGGTGAAGGCGCTCAAGGGGGCGCTCGAGGCGACGCCGGATCAGTTCCTCGGCGGGCACACGCGCGTCGCCCTCCTCGAGCGGCTCATCCTGAAGGCGACCCGCCGCATCGACCTCGTCATCCGGGGCGCCCAGAACGGCGACGTCACGGCGCGCGTCCTCGCGACGCGGACCGCGAACCTCACGAACGCGCTCTCGCAGATGCGGCGCTTCGGCGGCAACATCAATTCGGGCATCCGCCACCACACGGTCTACCCGTCGTCCGGGCAGCCGCTGATCGACATGTCGGCCGAAGCCGCGAAGCGTCTCAGCCAGGTGATCCTCGAGGCGCCCCAGCACCTCTAGGGATCGCGTGAACTACAACAATCCGACCTTCTGGCTGCTGTTCCTGGCGGTCTACGTCTTCTACTGGCGGATGGACCACCGGTCCCAGAACCGCGTGCTCCTCGTGGCGAGCTACGTGTTCTACGGCTTCTGGGACTACCGCTTCCTCTTCCTGATCCTCATCTCGACCGTCATCGACTTCATCGGCGGCCTCGGCGTCGCCGGCGTCGAGCTGCCGCGGCCGCGACGCATCCGGCTCTTCGCGCTGCTCGTCGGGAGCGCGCTCCTCCTCTGCACCAACGTCAACTACGAGGCGGTCCAGGACGCGATCCGGACGTTCGACCCGCGCCTCTTCCTCGCCGCCCTGCCCCACCGGCTGGCCGACTTCCGCGTGCCGTTCGCGACGGCGGCGGTGACGTTCGCGTACGCGCTGGCGCTCCCGCGGCTCTACGCGCTGCCGGAGGCCGCGCGGCGGAAGACGTTCCTCGCGATCAGCATGGTCGCGAACCTCGCGATCCTCGGCTTCTTCAAGTACTGCGACTTCTTCATCGGGACGTTCGTGTCGGTGCTGCACGCCGCCGGCGTCCAGAACGTCGACGTGCAGCTCCTCGGCATCATCCTGCCGCCCGGGATCAGCTTCTACACGTTCCAGGCGATGAGCTACACGATCGACATCTACCGCGGCGAAGCGAAGCCGACTGACCACCTCGGCGACTTCGCGCTGTTCGTCTGCTTCTTCCCGCACCTGGTCGCCGGTCCGATCATGCGCGCGACGACGCTGCTCCCGCAGGTCCTCCAGCGACGCGAGCGCCGCCCGGGCGACTTCGAGGAGGGGCTCGCGCTCGTCCTGATCGGGCTCTTCAAGAAGGTGGTCGTCGCCGACAACCTGGCGCCGATCGCGAACATGATCTTCTTCCAGTTCGATCCCGGGAGCCACACGCTGCCGACCGGACCCGAGACGCTGATCGGCCTCTACGCCTTCACCCTGGAGATCTACTGCGACTTCTCGGGTTACTCCGCGGTCGCACGCGGCATCGCTAAGTGGCTCGGCTTCGACCTCATCATCAACTTCCGGATGCCGTTCTTCGCCGTCAGCCCGGGCGACCACTGGCGGCGCTGGCACATCAGCCTGTCGACGTGGCTGCGCGACTACCTGTACATCCCCCTCGGCGGCAACCGGAAGGGCCGGCGGCAGGAGTACCGGAACGTCCTCACGACGATGACGCTCGGCGGACTCTGGCACGGCGCCAACTGGACGTTCGTCTTCTGGGGCTTCTATCACGGCATGCTGCTGGTGATTTATCGCGCGCTCGGCATCAGCGACGACGTGCGCGGGCGGCCCGTCGCACGCGTGCTCCGCATCATCCTCACGTTCCATCTGATCTGCATCGGCTTCATCTTCTTCCGTTCCAGCAGCTTCGCCGCCGCGCTCGCGATGAGCGAGCGGCTGCTGACGAACTTCACGCCGTCGGTCGTGGCCGTCACCATGGCCGGGCTGGTCGTCTTCCACGTCGTTCCGCTGTTCCTCCTCGAGCTCTTCACCGACGGCGAGGACCGGCTCGACCGCCTCACCACCGCCGCCTGGCCGCGCCAGGCGATCGCGTACGCGTACATCGTGCTGATGCTCGTGATCTTCCCCGCCGTCGAGGCCCATGAGTTCATCTATTTCCAGTTCTGACGTCCGGGCCATTCCGCGGCCCGCAGTCGCGCGGGTGGCGAGCGTCACGCTGCGGGTCGCCGCGGTCGTCGCGGTGCTCCTCCTCGGCGTCGAGGCGCTCACGCGTCTCAAGCTCATGCACATGTCGAAGGAGTACGAGCAGTTCCGCAGCTACCCCGCGCGCGCGGCCGGGCTCGCGCACCGGTCGGGGACGCGCGTCGCGGTCGTGGGCGCGTCGATCACGCACGAGGACATCGACTACCCCGCGCTCGACGCGCGCCTCGAGCGGCTGAGCGGACGCACCGCCCACAGCGACCTCTTCAGCGCCGACCATTCCTACATCAACACGTGGCAGTACATGCTCGAGCGCTACGTCTGGCGCCCGAAGAACCACGTCGACCTCGTCGTCCTCCCGTTCATCGGGAATGCGCTCTACGACGGCAACGAGATCGAGATCGGCCGGCTCGCCTGGTTCTTCACCGACGTGCACGATTGGCCGCAGGTCCTCCGGACCGACCTGCGCGACAACTCCGACCGCGGCGACTTCATCGCCTCGAGCTTCTGGGCGAGCTGGGCGGCGCGCGACCGGATGCGCGAGCTCGTCTTCACGACGATCTTCCCGGACTACAAGGGCTTCGCGCGCGAGCAGCAGGCCGTGATCGGCGGCCACGTCGCGCCCGGGCGGGGCCCGCGTCGTCCGAAGACACTCCACGCGCTCGACCGGCTCCTCGCGAGCGCGAAGGCGGCGGACACGCGCCTCGTCTTCGTCGCGACGCCGACGCGCCACACGGAGTGGAACGACGCGTACGACGCGATCCGCCGCCGCATCGCCGACGCCGGCATGGACTACGTCGACCTCCGCACGAGCGCGCAGGTCGCCGACTCGAGCTACGTCGACCTGGTCCACATGAACGAGACCGGGCGCGCGTTCTTCACCGAGCGGCTGGCCGACGTGCTGGCGCCCCTCGTCGCGCCGGGCGCCGAGCACGTCGCCACGGTCGCCGGCGCGCCGGCGTCCTGACGCCGCCGGCGAGCGCGGCGCTTCGCGCCGTCACCGGCCGTCGGCGCGCGGAAGCCGATCCGGCCACGTGGCGACGATCGTCCGGTACTCCTCGTCCGCCGTCACGCGCACCGCGTTCGGGTTCGGGTGGCGGTTGCCGTACCACCACTTGACGCCCGCCATCTCGCCGTCGTGCGAGCCGTCGACGATCAGATGGCCGAAGCGCGACTGCGACAGCACGCGGCTCCGGATGTAGAAGTCCCAGTTGCCGGCGGCCGTCTCCATCCGGCGGCGCGCGGCGACGTCGACCAGCGGCCAGCCGCGCCGGTCGGCGATGCGCCGGATGCGCTCCCAGTAGACGTCGTTGTTGGCGTTGTCGCGCGCGTGGCCGCCGTGCGCCGGGTCCATCCACGTGTTCGTCTCGAGGACGACGTGGACGCCGGGATAGTCGGCGAGGAGCCGGTCGCAGAGTCCCTCCACCTGGCGCTCGAAGGTAGTCGGCGTGACGACCTTCATGTCGTTCTGCCCGTAGCGGACGAGCGCGACGTCGATCCGCGGAATCGCCGCGACGACGTCCGTCGCGTAGCGCGACGGCCGCGGCAGCAGATGGAGCCAGCGCCGGGGCCGCGTGAACCGCGCGATCGTGTCGCCGTCCTCGCAGACGTTCCGGCTGACGATCCGCTGCCCGCGGTAGTGCTCGGCGAGGCGCGCGTTCAGGACGACGTCGATCCGGTCCGCCTCAGGCAGGTAGCTCGTCCGGCACGTGCTGTCGCCGAAGTGCACGACGACGACCGCGTCCGCGGGCGGCGCCGCGTCCCGGCGGCAGGCCGCCGGGACGGCGAGCAGGACGAGGAGCGCGACGCGACGGATCAGTGACGCGGGAACCAGCGCTCGAGCGTGCCGGTCGCGATCATGCGGACCTTGTCGCGGTCGAGGCCGGCCGAGGCCTTCGCGAAGCCGCTCACCAGGTCCGCCGTTCCGTCGTAGTGCGGCCAGTCCGACGCGAGCGCGACGCGATCCGCCGGCAGGAACTCGAGCGCGATGCGGAGGTCGATCTCCTCGCACGCCTCGACCGTCACCATCATCTGCCGTTCGAAGATCTCCATCGGCGGCGTCTTCCACTCCGGCGTCTTCAGCGCGCCGAACTGCTCGCGGTGCTCCTCGAAGCGCTCGAAGAAGGACGGAATCCATCCGACGCCGGCCTCGAGGATCATGGTCTGCATGGTGGGGAAGCGATCGAACACGCCGCCCGCCATCATGTCGTAGAGCGTGTAGATCATGTCCATCGGGAAGCCGAGGCACGAGGCGGCCATGATGTCCCGGAGCCGGTAGCCGCGGGAAGAGCCGTCCTGGTCCCACATCGGGAGCGGATGGAGGCCGAGGCGCATGCCGGTGTCGACGATCGCCTGCCAGAGCGGATCGAACTCGCGGTCGGAGTACTTCTTCCCGTGGACCGGGTTCGTCCGGACGAACGCCGCCATGAAGCCCATCTCCGCCGTACGGTGGATCTCCTTCACCGCGGCGTCGACGTCGGTGAGCGGCAGCGTCGCGACCGGGATCAGCCGGCCGCCCGAGCCGCCGCAGTAGTCGCGCATGATCCAGTCGTTGTAGACGGCGCACACCGCGGGCGCGAGGTTCGGCAGCAGCGTGCCACCGGCGAGCATGAACGTCGGGTAGAGGACGGCGCGCGACACGCCGTTCCGGTCGTTGAAGGCGAGGCGCTCGCGGCCGTCGATCGCCCAACGGGGCGCGTCGAGGATCGTGTGGCGCGTCTTCTCCGGCCCCGTGAAGACGCGCTCGAGCGGCACGCCCATCGCGCACGCGAGGCCCATGTTCTCGAGCATGTCGCGGGCGCTGATCCCGCCGTGCATGACCTGGAGGTCGCTCACCTCGATCCCGTAGATGCGCGAATGGAAGACGCCGTCGTCGTCGCGGAAGAAGTGCGGCGCGAGCGGCCGGAGGTCGGCGGGAAGCCGCTCCACCCACAGGTCCCCGGGCTCGATGATGTGCCCGTCGGCGTCGGCGAGATGGTCCACGGCAGCGGCGGTCGACATCGGCGTCCTCCTCCTGGTCCGCTCGTTAGCGCAGCGTGGAGGCCACTGTCAATCGTTTGCTCTAATCGGATGATTGGGAGACCGCCTTGTCGCCGGGTCGCGCGTCCCCTACGGGTGGGCGATGGCAGCCCGCTCGCCCGAGGCCACCCGCATCGATCGGCTGAAGGAAGTCGGGCGCTACGCGCTCGGCGTCGAATGGGGCGACCGGCACGAGAGCATCCTGCCGTACCGGTCGATCCGCCTCGCCTGCCCCTGCACCGCCTGCGCCGGGACGGCGTCCGACGCGCCGCTCGCGCCCGCCGCCACGCAGCCGGCCCGGCTCGAGCAGCTCGGCGAGGAGAGCCTCTTCGTCCGCTGGGGCGACGGTCACGAGACCGTGCTCCTGACCGAGGAGCTCCGCGACCTCTGTCGCTGCGCGCACTGCGCGGGCGAGCCTGAGTATCCGATCTCGGGACGCTGACTCCGCCCCGAGGCGAGCGTAGCACCACGCGCGCGCCGCCATCGATCCGGTCCGATCGAGATCTCACGGTGGCTTGCCCTGCCGGCATTATGGCATGCTCTCGCGCACCGTATGAAAGTTGTCACGGTCGTACTCAAGGTCATACTCGGCATCTTCGCAGCCGCACTCTGTGTTCTGGCTAGTTACGCAGCATGGAGAGTCATCCGTGCCCACTGGGCCGCGATACTCCTCTTCTCCTACCTCGCAGTCGGCGCCGCCATGGTCCTGGTGGCTCTCATCGCCGCCGTGCGGAAGAAGGGAGTCACCCCGGTGGACGTGTACGGCGTCGTCCGACGCGTCGCCGCCGGACGCGAGTGGCTTGGACCGGCGAGGGCCGTGATGGAGCAGGGGCTCTCGTTCGTCGTCGGGCTCACGGGGTGGCCGTACCCCCTGATACACGGCATGCGGCACGCGCAGTACGCGGCCGCCGGACAGCTTCAGGCGGCCGCCTCACTGTCGCTCGAAGGCGTCGACGTCGGAGCCGCCACGACGGGCCTGGCGCTCGTCGTGGCGACGTACGCGGCTACGTACCTCGGGGGCGGGCCGAGCGTCTTTGCGCGCGCCTTCCTCGTCGTCATGGTCGTTCACACGATATCGCGGCATCTCGTCTATGCCGTCGGGCTCACCAAGTTGCCGGTTCGCGTTCGACAGACGCTCGGCAGCCCGTACGCCTCCTTTCTCGTGATCCTCGCGTGTGATTTCGGCACGCTCGTCCTCGGCTTCAACGGGATCATCAACTGGAATCGAGGTGCCTTCGCGTCTCTCCCCGATTTGTGGGCGATCGCCAGCGGGCTATTCACGGACATGTTCACGACGGCCGGGGTCAAGGCCTTCCTCCACGGACAGCAACCTCGCCTCATCGACGTCGTCGTTGGCGCCGCCGGCCTCCTCTACTACACGACGATCGTTGGCGCGGCTCTTCATTTCCAGGAATTCAAACGGACTGACGAAGACTATCAATCGTTGGCGCACAAGCGGTGCTTGCTCGGGGAATTCAACGACGCGCTGAAGCTGATGGACAAGACGGCCGCGCGAACACGCCCAGGAGAAATCATCAGGGCGATAGCCTATGTCGGCGTGAATCAGTTCGAGCGCGCCTCGAATTGTCTGACAGCGATACTCCACAACAACGGACACGCGCCGACGCCGGACGCCATCTTCACTGCTTTGACCAACGCAGCCACGTCCGTGTCGATGCCTTCCGGCGTCTTCGTCGCGTTCATTAAACACGGACTCCGGGTTCCGGTGTCCGATGAACGAGTCGCCTTCGCAATCCAGCAGCTTCCCGACGACGCCGCGATCAACCAAGACCTCCTGAGCACGCTCGACGACGCGGAGGTCAGCAAACGAGCCCCCCTGGCGCGTGCGCTTGTGCTATCGAATCTCGGCCGACTCGACGAGAGTCGGACGATACTGGACGGCCTCACGGCGCGCGGAGTTTTGGACGAAGTCATGCGTGACTGCCTGCTCCTGACGGTTGGTATCCGAAACCCGAATACGACGCGCGCGCAGGATGCCGCGTACTTCGAGCAATGGACGGATCAGTACTTCACGAGCATGACGCGCGCCCTGGCGAGCGTGACGGCCGCCGACGAAAAGACCTTCCTCCTGTCCCAGCTCGTTCCCGTTGCCGCGTTTGCGCAGATGCTAAAATCCCCGCGGACCCAGGCGTGGTTTTTCGTTCTGGAAGACGTCAGGCGCGACCTCAGGCGGGATCCGGCGAACAAGGACGAGGTCGAGATAATGGAGCGCCTGGAGGCTCTCCTGCGCGATCGGATCCCACCCGCCTAGCGCGCCGCAGAATCCTGCTCGGACGCGGAGCCCGCGACGCACTCTACCGCGGTCGAGCCGCGTAGAAGAAGCGTTCGATCGCGGACAGGAGACCCGTGCCGACGCGCAGGACGCGGCGCTCGTCGCCCCGACGGGCGTAGACGCCGTCGCCGCCGGCCGTGAGGCCGCCGATCACGAGCCGATCTTCCCGGGCCCCGGCACGCACGAGGACACTACCGCGCGGTGGGGCGAGCCCGAACCGCGCCGCATCGCCGGCGCGGAACGCGTCGAGCGCGCGGAGGGTCGCGAGCGCGTCGAGGAGGTCGCGCGCGGCGTCCGCGACCGCCGGCGTCGCCGGCGCGCCGTCGACGTCCCACCCGCCGTCGTGGCGCACGAGGGCGATCCGGCGCTCGTCGAGCGCGACGGTCATGGCGTCGACGCGCGCGGACGGGATCCGGACGAGGCGCGGGCCGTGCATCCGCGGCACGGGGCGGAGCGGCGCGCGGATGAGCAGCGCGAGCGCCACGAGCGCGCCGGCGACGGCGCCGAGGACGACCGTCCGCCGCAGCGTCAGCCCCGCCGCGCGAGCGCCGTCGCGACGGCGCCGGCGAGCAGCACGAGCGTCGGCTCGACCACCACGCCGGCGACGAACAGCGTCCGCGCCTGGCGCGTCGTCAGGACGAGCGGCGAGAGCGGCCGCAGCACCTCGGGCCGCTCCTTCGTCCGCTCGCCGCCGAGCGCCGGCTCGCCGGCGAGCCACGACACGGCGTTCAGCGCGAGGTCGCGATTCCCGAGCAGATCGAGATACGCGTCGCTCGCGAAGTCGGCGTCGCCGACGACCACGAGCCGGCCGGCGCGCCGATCGCCGCCGCCGACCTCCGCCATCACGACGACGGAGGCCGCGCCCGGAACGTCGTGCGCGGCCTCCGACGGCGCGTCGCCGCGGCGGGCGCGGTCCGGATCCGCCATCGCCCAGGCGGTCGCCGAGGTCCGCGCGATACTCTCGGCGTGCACGCCGGGAACCGGCTCGCGGACGTCGACCGTCCGCGCCGACGGCAGCACGACGCCGCTGTCGATCGCATCGGAGATCGGGTTGCCGCGCTTGAAGAGCTCGATCACCGCCGCCGCGCCGTCGGTGCCGAGGACGCGCTTGTCGCGGTCGACCAGGAAGTCGTTGCCGAGCCGGATGCCCATCGTCCCGAGAAAGCCCTCGAGCAGCGGGAGCCGCCCGGGCTCGAGCAGGAGCAGCACACCGCCGCCGCGCTTGAGATAGGTCGCGAGCGCCTCGAGCTCGGGAAGGAGGAAGTCGTGCCGCGGCCCGGCGACGACGACGAGCTCCGCGTCGTCGGGCACGGGGCCGTCGACCAGCGACACGCCCTCCGGCGCGTAGTTCTCGGCCTCGAGCGCGGCGACGAGGCGCCCGTACGCGTCCTGGCCGCCCGCCGGCGCGCGCTCGCCGTGTCCCGCCGTGAAGACGATCCGCCGCGCGCGCCCGCGAACCACCTGCAGCACGCCGCCCGCGAGCGCCTCTTCGGACAGCGCGGGCACGACGGCCCGCCGCCCCTCGTACTCGAGCGCGGCGCGCCCGTAGGTCGTCACGCCGAGGGCCTCCGCGCGCTCCGGATGGCGGTCGAGGTCGACCAGGTCGACGCTGACGAGCCGGTTCTCCACCGGGAGCCGCGCGGCGAGGTCCGCGTACCGCTCGCGCGTCCCGCGCCGGTAGAAGATCGTCATCCGGAGCGGCGCCGCGACCTCGCCGAGCACGCGCCGCGTGACGGGCGAGAGCGACATCGTCCGACCGGGCGTCAGATCGACGCGACGGTTCGTCCGCTCGGCCGTCAGCTGGAGCGCGCCGAGGGCGACGACGACGAGCGCGACCTGCACGCCGAGCTCGGCCCAGCCGCGCGCGTTCCGCGACGCGATCAGCGAATCCCCCGCCAGCGCCGCGTGTCGAGCGCGAAGAACGTGAACGCGAGGAACGCCGCGGTGAAGACCAGCAGGAACACGACGTTCCGCGTGTCGATCGCGCCGCGCGCGAAGGGATAGAAGCGGTCGAAGAGCGACAGCGGGACGAGCACCCGGAGCGCCGTCTCGCCGACGGCCGCCTCGTTCCAGGTGACGATCCAGAAGAAGAAGAGGAGCCCGTACGCGACCGCGGCCGCGATCACCTGGCTCTCGGTGAGCGCCGACGCGAAGAGCCCGCACGCGACGAACGCCGCGCCGAGGAGCGCGAGCCCGAGATAGCCGGCGACGAGCGGCCCGGGCGCCACGGGATGGAGCCGCGCCAGCAGCACGGGATGGATCGCCGTCGCCGCGAGCAGCAGCAGGACGACCGCGCAGCAGCCGGCGAACTTCCCGGCGACGATCTCGACGTCGCGGACCGGATACGTCCACACGAGCTCGAGCGTCCCGAGCTTCCGCTCTTCGGCGAGGAGCCGCATCGTCAGGAGCGGAACGAGGACCAAGAGCAGCGCCTGGACGTCGAGCAGCTGGTACTGCCAGAGCCCGAGCGGCAGATCCATGCCGCCCATCAGCACGAAGAAGCCGAGATTCGTGTAGAACCGGTAGCCGGCGAGGACGAGAAAGACGGCGGCGAGCCCGTAGAACAGGAACGACCGGAAGTAGAGCGCGAGCTCCTTCCGGGCGATGGCGACGACGACGCTCATCGCGCCACCAGGTCGAGGAAGAGGCGCTCGAGGTCGACCGGCTCCTCGGCGAGCTCGAGGACGGGCCATCCGGCGCGCTGCATCAGCTCGCCCGCCGTCCGCGCGAGCTCGGTCTCCGGCGACGCCTCGAGCACGAAGCCGGCCTCGGTCTCGGCGACGGCGAGCACGCCCGTCGCGGCACGGAGCGTCGCGGCGACCGCCGACGGCGGTCCGTCGACGCGGAGCCGGACGCGCCGTCGCCGTCCGAGGCGCGCCTGGAGGTCGTCGGGCATGCCCTCCGCCACGATCCGGCCGCGAGCGATGACGATGACGCGGTCCGCGACCGCCGCCACCTCCGACAGGATGTGGCTCGAGAAGAAGACGGTCCGCCGCCCGCGGAGCCGGAGGATCAGCTCGCGCATCTCGACCACCTGCGCGGGGTCGAGTCCGATCGTCGGCTCGTCGAGGATCAGGATCGCAGGGTCTCCGCAGAGCGCCTGCGCGAGGCCGACGCGCTGGCGGAAGCCCTTCGACAGCGTGCCGATCGGGCGCCGCGCGACGCTCCCGAGCCCGCACGCGTCGACGACGCGGGCGACGGCCGCGCGGCGCTCATCGGCGGGGAGCCGCTTCAAACGCGCGACGAAGCCGAGGTGCCCGTCGACCCGTAGCTCCGGATACGACGGCGCGGATTCCGGGAGGTATCCGACCGCACGGCGGCACGCGAGCGGTTCGCGCGCGGGATCCCGCCCGGCGATGCGGACGACGCCCGTCGTCGGCGGGAAGACGCCGGCGAGGATCCGCATCGTCGTCGTCTTGCCCGCGCCGTTCGGGCCGAGGAAGCCGACGATCTCGCCCGGCGCGACGGCGAACGAGACGTCCGCGACGGCCGTCGTCGCGCCGAAGACCTTCCCGAGCCGCGTCGCTTCGAGCGCGGGCGTCACGCGCCCAGCCGGGCGAGGAGGTCCGGCGTCAGCTCGTCGAGCGAGCCGAGGCGGGCGACGCAACCGGTGAAGTCGTTGTCGTGCGTCAGCACGTGCGGCACCGCGATCACGGGGCACCCGGCCGCGAGCCCCGCCGCCTTCCCGCGCTCGGTGTCCTCGACGACCGCGCACTCGGCGGGCCGGAGCCCGAGCGCCGCCGCGGCGGCGAGGTACGCGTCGGGCGCCGGCTTCGCCCGCGCGTACTCCTGGCGCGTGATCGTCGTGTGGAAGAGATGCGCGACGTCGAGCTGCGCGAGGATCAGGTCGACGTCGGCGCGTCCCGTGTTGGTGGCGAGCCCGACCAGATGCGTCGCGCGGACGCGGGCGAGCGCCGCGCGGGCGCCCGGCATCGGGCTCACGCCCGCGCGGAGCAGCCGCTCGTAGACGGGCGCCTTCGCGCGGCGGAGCTCGTCGGGGGTCATCCCGATCGCGTACGTCTCGCACGTGTACTCGGGGCCGACGCCGCGCGCGATGAAGTGCCGGCGGTACTCCTCCATCCCCATGTCGACGCCGCGCGCGAGCAGGACCTCCCGGTACGCCGCCCAGTGGAGCTTCTCGGTGTCCGTCAGGACCCCGTCGAGATCGAAGACGACGGCGCGGATCACAGCGACCAGGACGACATCATGCCGTACACTTCCCGCCACTTGCGGTACATCTCGTCGTAGCCCGCGATGCGCGCGGGCTCCGGATCGACCTGCAGGGCGCGCGTCATGACCGCGACGGCGGTCGGGACGTCGGGGTGGAGGCCCGTGCCGACCGCGGCGAGGATCGCGCACCCGAGGCTCGCCGTCTCGGCGACGGTCGAGATCGCGAGCGGCACCCCGAGCGTCGACGCGAGCACGCGCGCGAGCGTCGGGCTCTGCGCCATGCCGCCGCTCACGTGGAGCTCGCGGATCGGCACGCCGCTCGCCGCCGCGATCTGCTCGCAGTTCCCGCGGATCGCGAAGGCCACGCTCTGCAGGAACGCGTGCAGCAGCTCCGCGCGCGCCGGCCGGTCGACGTGGAGGAGCGGGAAGCGGAAGAGCATGCCGGCCGGCTTGAACGGGTTCATCTCGCGAAGGTTGAAGATCACGGGCCCGAGGTGGCAGAACACCTGTCGCGGTCCG
>Ga0070741_10016580_pt1 | contig 12253 bp, 11 predicted proteins | sample Coa_R1_4_FD_66440 | JGI IMG/M metagenome (GOLD analysis project Ga0070741, IMG submission 66440) | Surface soil microbial communities from Centralia Pennsylvania, which are recovering from an underground coalmine fire - Coalmine... | ecosystem: Environmental > Terrestrial > Soil > Unclassified ...
ACCATGATGACCGGCTTTTTCGTCGAGCGGTCGATCGCGATCGCGCAATAGGCCTCTTTGGCAATCGGCAGTTTCTCTTCGACGAGCAGCGAGTTGACCGGTTCGCCCGCGGGATTCTGCCGGTTGGGCGGCATCGGCGTCGCAAGAATCTCTTCGGCGACGCTGCGCCCTTGCGCAGCGCCTTGCGCGAATTTGATCTTACCGGCTTTGCCGCGACCGCCCATCAGCACTTGTGCTTTGACGACCCACTCGCCCACGACGCGTTCGAGAAACTCGGCGACTTCTGCAGGCGTTTCGGCGTGGCGGCTCTCCGGCACCGGAACGCCGGCGCGGCGAAACAATTCCTTCCCTTGATATTCCATCAGGTTCACGATACGGGGTCTGCTCCTTTTGCGGGAAAACGGCGGGCGTTATTTTCCCATCAGCGCGCGGGCGATGATGAGTTGCTGGATCTCCGACGTGCCTTCGTAGATTTCGGTGATCTTTGCGTCGCGGTAGTGGCGTTCAACGGGGAACTCGGTCGTGTATCCGTATCCGCCGTGGATTTGCAGCGCTTCCGCCGCATGCTTGCGCGCTGCGGTCGAGGCGAACAGCTTTGCTTTGCTCGCTTCGAGCGTGAACGGCCGGCCGGCGTCGGCGAGCGCCGCGGCGCGATAGATCAACAGGCGCGCCGCGTCCAAATCCGTCGCCATTTGCGCGATCTTGAACGAAACGCCTTCGAACTCGCGGATCGCACGGCCGAACGCGTGACGCTCTTGCGCGAATGCAACGGATTCGTCGAGACACGCGGCGAGAATTCCGGCGGCCTGCGCGGCAATGCCGATCCGGCCCGAGGTCAACGCCGTCATCGCGTTGCCGAAGCCTTCACCCTCGCCACCGAGCAGTGCGCCCTCGCTCACGCGGACATCGTCGAACGCGACGTCGCACGTGTTGCTCGTGTGAATGCCGAGTTTCTCCGTCACGCGCTCCACCGCGATGCCGCCCAAGCCGGACTCGATCAAAAATGCGCTGACACCCCGCGCTCCGGCGCCGCCGGTGCGAAACATCCCCATCAGCACGCCGCAATAACTGCCGTTGGTACACCACTGCTTGCGACCGTTCAAACGGTAGCCGTCGCCGTCGCGCGTCGCGCTCGCGCGGATGGCCGCGGCATCCGACCCCGCGTCGGGCTCGGTCAGCGCGAAACCCGCGAGCACGTCTTCGGTGGCCAGGCGCGGAAGCCACTGGCGCCTTTGCGCTTCGCTGCCGAGCTTGAGGATCGCGGCACAGATCATCGAATGCACCGATACCGTCACCGCGGCGCCCGCATCCACGCGCGCCAGCTCCTCGATCGCCAGCGCATACGAAACGTAGTCGGCTCCGCCGCCTCCGTATTCTTCGGGAACGAGAATGCCCATGATGCCGGCGCCGGTCAGTTTCGTATAGAGTTCTCGCGGAAAGGCGTGGTCGCGATCCCAGCGAGCGACGTGAGGCGCGATTTCGCGCTGGGCGACTTCGGCGGTCAACGCCGCGATCTCGCGCTGTTCGTCCGTTAGACCAAACTGTTCGCGTGCGGGAGTAATCATGCGTAGGTGTAGAAACCGCGGCCGCTCTTCTTCCCCAGCCAGCCGGCGGCAACGTACTGGCGCAGCAGCGGACACGCGCGGTATTTCGAATCGCCGAATCCCGAATAGAGCACGTCCATGATCGCCAAGCACGTATCTAAACCGATGAAATCCGCCAGCGTCAACGGCCCCATCGGATGGTTCATGCCGAGTTTCATCACCGTGTCGACCGCTTCCGGCGTCGCAACGCCTTCATAGACGGCGTAGATCGCCTCGTTGATCATCGGCATCAGCACGCGATTCGAGACGAAGCCGGGGAAGTCGCGCACTTCGACCGGCGTCTTCCCCATCTGCTCGGCCAGCGCGCGCGTGAATTCATACGTCTCCTGCGAGGTCGCGATGCCGCGAATGATCTCGACGAGCTGCATCACCGGCACCGGGTTCATGAAGTGCATCCCGATGACGCGCTCGGGACGGCGCGTCGCGGCGCCCAGCACGGTAATCGAAATCGACGACGTATTGCTCGCCAGCACCGCTCGCGGCGCCGACGCGTCGTCGAGCGCGCGGAAGATCGCCAGTTTGGTCTCGAGATGCTCGGTTGCCGCTTCGATGGCGAGGTCGACGTCGAATCCGGCGATCGCAGGCGCCGGAACGATGCGTTCCAGCACCTCCGTACGACCGGTTTCGGTCAGACGTCCCTTCTCGACGCTGCGCGCGAGGTTTTTCGCAATCCCGGCAAGGCCGCGTTCGATGAGTTCGGGCGTGCGGTCGTTGAGCAGCACGGCGTGGCCGGCGGCCGCCGCCACTTGCGCGATACCCGAGCCCATCTGTCCCGCACCAACGACGGCTATCTTCAATTCGAACGCGCTCGCGAACTCGTGCGCTTATCCGACCCGCACCAGCAGCGCGTCGCCTTGACCGCCGCCGGAGCAGATCGAAGCGATTCCGTATCCGCCGCCGCGTTTGCGCAACTGGTTGATCACCGTGCCGACGAGCCGCGCACCCGACGCGCCGATGGGATGGCCCATCGCGACCGCGCCGCCGAACTGATTGATCTCGCCTTCGTCCATGCCGAGGTTACGCGCCGACGCGATCGCGACCGCGGAGAAGGCCTCGTTGATCTCCCACACGGCAATGTCGCTGCGCGAGAGACCAGTGCGATCGAGCAGCTTTTGCGCGGCCATCGCCGGCGTCAAACAAATGTACGGGGAATCCCACGCGACCGTTGCATGCTCTTCGATCGTCGCTAGCGCCTCGTAGCCGTGCTGCGCCGCGTAGTCGGCATCGGCCAGGATGAGCGCAGCGGCGCCGTCGTTCACGCCGGGCGCATTGCCCGCCGTAATCGTGCCCTCGCGCTCGAGCGGGCGCAGTTTGCCCATGGATTCCAAACTCGCGTCGCCGCGAACGGCTTCGTCGCGGTCGACCAGCGCCGACGGCTCGTTCCCGGTGACAAACGGTGCGTACGCTTCGTAGTCGAGGGTAAACTGTTCGGACGGCTCGTGATCCCACACGCGGCTGCGCGCGCCGCCGGCCGCTGCCGGAACGCGCATTTGGCCGCGCCGCGGCAGCGCGTCGACGACGACCTTGCCCTTGGCTTTCGACGCGACTTTCACCGGCACGATCTCGTCGGCGAAGTGTCCCGCAGCGTGCGTCGCCGCCGTCCGCTGATGGCTCGAGAACGCGAAGCGATCTTGCTCCTCACGCGTCAAGCCCAGTTCGTTGGCGACTTTACTGCCTTGCGAAGCCATCGTCATCGGGAAATACTGATCCCACAATCCGTCGTAGATCATCGCGTCGACGAGCGTTCCGTCACCGAAACGGTACCCCCAGCGGGCGTCGCGCAGGAGATACGGCGCGTTCGACATCGACTCCATTCCGCCGGCCGCAATCACCGCATTCGCACCGGCGTTGATGGCGCGCATCGCGTGCACGACAGCAACGAGCCCCGAGGCACAGACTTTGTTGACCGTCTCCGCGGTCACCGTCTTCGCAAGGCCGGCTTTGAAGACGACCTGGCGCGCCGGATTCTGTCCGACGCCTGCCTGCAAGACCTCGCCGAACACGGCGTGCTCGACTTCGCTGGGATCGATGTTCGCGCGTTCGATCGCGCCCGTCAGCGCAACCGCGCCCAGCGTCGTCGCAGTGAGTGGCGCCAAGCCGCCGCCGAGTTTGCCGAACGGCGTACGAGCCGTCGAGAGCACGACGGCTTTGGAGTTCGATGTCATCATAGCCGGGCTGCCTTCGCGCGCCCCCTCCGGCACCCCTCGGCGCTGAGACCGCCTTCGCTTCTCCTCAAAACCGCCTAAAGTCGTCGACCGTCGTACGGTCCGACCCTCGGTACTCTGGTCGCGGCGCGGAGTGGCTGGATGCCCGGGAGCGCCGCGCCAGGTAGCAGCGATTTCGCATGGAGGCGAAATCGCGAGCGTGCCGAGGGTGGACTGTACGACAGCCGACGACTTTGGGCCGTTTTAATGCTTCACGACGATGGGGCAATTGTCGCATTCGAACTGGATCGTGGCGTGCGTGATGCCGAAATCGGCATCGAGACAGCGATGAATGTCGCGCAAGACGGCGGTCGCTTCGCTCAACCGGCGATCGTCGAGCAGAACGTGCGCGGAAAGCGCGTGCGAACCGCTGGCGATCGACCATACGTGCAGGTCGTGCACGCCGGCGACGCCGCCGATGCGCTCGATGCGTGCAACCAGATCCGACGCGTCGACGTCGCTCGGAACGCTTTCGAGCAGCACGTCGGTAGCGTCGCGCATCAGCCGGAACACTCCCGTGACGATGATTGCGGCGACGAACAGCGAGAGCGCCGGATCGATCCAGGCCGCGTGAGTGAAGGCAATGACGATGCCGCCTACGATCACGGCGGCTGCGCCCAGAAGGTCGCCCAGCACGTGGAAGAGTGCCGCGCGCACGTTCAGGTCGGCGTTTCCTTGCCGGTGCAGCACGACGCCGACGCACGCATTGAGCGCCAGACCGATTGCCGCAACCACGGTCATCGTGACTGCGTGGGGTTCGACGGGCGAGCCGAAACGCCGCAGCGCTTCGTACGCGATGACCAGTGTGGCGACGAGCAGCAGCGTTCCGTTGACGAGCGCGCCCAAAACTTCGATGCGTCCGTAGCCGTACGTGCGGCGCGGATCCGCGGGGCGTGCGGCGCCGTACACCGCGATCAACGCAATCGTGAGGGCGAACAGATCCATGCACACGTGGACCGCGTCGCTCGTAAGCGCGAGGCTGTGCGAGCGTGCGCCGCCCCAGAACTCGATTGCCGCGACCAGCGCCGTCACGGCCAGCGCGAAAACGAGACCGGCGCGCGGCTTCATCGCGTCTACGCTTTGAGTGCCTTCAGCGCCAGTACGCCGAGCATCGCGCCGAACGTCAGGAACGTGCGGCTTTCAGCCTCCTTGATGACGGACGGCCGCCACGTCCCGTTACCGGTGCCGGCCGGCTCGAGCCGCGGAATGACGGGGGGAACGTCGGCGCAATAGCGGTCGAAGGCTTCACCGAATTGCGAACGCAGGAAGCTTTCTTCGTGCGGCACGATCGTTGCGTAGACACCCGCCATCGCCGCGAGCGAAGCGCCAACCAGTGCCAGACGCCCGAGCGCCGAATTGCCGCCGGTAAACGCGATCGCGAAACCGGCGGCCGTGATGGCGTTGCCGGCGTAGAGTGGATTGCGCACGTACGCGTACGGACCGGCGGTCACGAGTTCGGGGGCGGAAACTGCGTCGTCGCGCGTCGTGACGCCGGAGTAGCCAACCGCCCAGCACCGCACGAGTTCGCCCGCGATTGCCAGCGGAAGCCCAAGCGTCACGCTCAACGCGCTCGGCTTGCCGAAAACCGCAAGCGCGATCGCGGGAACGGCGAGGAGGGCGCCGCGATTTTTGAAGACGAAGGTCTGCACCGAATCGTTCATACGATCACTGCGTTACGCGGAGGAGCGACGATTCCCCACACGCGCGGCGTCGTACACGTCGCGCAGCGAGCGCTCCAGCGGGATTGCCGGCACCCAGCCGCAGCACGAGCGCAACTTTTCCGCACTGCCGAAGAACACCGGCACGTCGAGCGGTCGAAAGCGCTGCGGATCCTCGCGCACCTCCACGGGCACGCCGGCGATGTGAATCAAATCGCGCAAGACGTCCCGCACTTTGACGGGCGTGCCGCTGCAGACGTTGTACGTCTCGCCGGAGACTCCGTCGCGCGCGAGCGCGAGATAGGCTGAGACCACGTCGCGGACGTCGAGAAAATCGCGCGCCGCGTTGAGATTGCCGACCATCAGCACCGGCGAACCGCCGTCCGCCACGGCAGCGAGTTGTGCCGCCAGCGAAGGAACGACGAAGCGTTCGCTCTGCCCTGGGCCGATGTGGTTGAACGCGCGCGCGATCACGACGTCCATGCGGAAGGCGCGCGCTTCCGCCAGCAGGATGGCCTCAGCGGCGCATTTGCTCGCGGCGTACGGCGTCGCCGGGCGCGGCTCGAGATGCTCGCGCAGCGGAAAATCGCCCGCATCGCGCAGGCCGTACACTTCCGCCGAACTGGTAAACAGGATCCGCGGCATCGTTGCGCCGGCGGCCGCGTACTCTCGCGTCGCTTGCGTCAGGCGTGCGGTGCCGATCGCGTTGGTTTCGTACGTCGCGCCCGGCGAAGCGAACGATTCCGGCACGAACGTCTGCGCCGCGAGATGAAAAACGACGTCGGGGCGGGCGAGATCGAGGGCCGCTCGAATCGAAGCGACGTCCCGGAGATCGAGCGGCACGAACCCCTCGCTTTCGTGGGGTCCGCCGCAGGCCAGTGTCTCGTGTCCCTCGTCGCGCAGCGCCTCGACGAGATAGCGTCCGACGAAGCCGCTCGCACCGGTAACCAGCGCGCGCACGCGACGTGGTCCCTACGCTCAGGCCGGGGCGCGTTCGGCGAGGCGGTCGAGATCGGCTTTCACCATCATCTCCACCAACTGCTCGAAGCTCACCTCGGGAACCCAGCCGAGTTTGCGGCGCGCTTTGCTGGGATCGCCGATGAGCATGTCGACTTCGGCGGGCCGGACGAAACGCGGATCGATGACGACGTAGGGCTCGTACGAACCGAGGCCCGCGACTTCGAACGCAATGCGGACGAAATCGCGGACGCTGTGCGTGCGGCCCGTCGCGATGACGTAGTCGTCCGGTTCGTCGGCTTGCAGCATCAGCCACATGGCGCGCACGTAGTCGCCGGCATAGCCCCAATCGCGCTGCGCGTCGAGATTTCCGAGCGCGAGCGAATCGGCTAAGCCGAGTTTGATGCGCGCGACCCCGTCGGTAATCTTGCGCGTGACGAACTCCTTCCCGCGGCGAGCGCTCTCGTGATTGAACAGCATCCCGCTGCAGGCGTACATTCCGTACGACTCGCGATAGTTGACGGTAATCCAATGCCCGTAGACTTTGGCGACGCCGTACGGACTGCGGGGATAAAACGGCGTCGTCTCGGTCTGCGGCACCTCGACCACTTTACCGAACATCTCCGAACTCGACGCTTGGTAGAACCGCACGGGACGGCTGCTGTGGCGGACGGCTTCCAGCGCACGCGTAACGCCGAGCGCGGTGAATTCGCCGGTCAAAACCGGCTGACTCCACGACGCCGGAACGAACGACTGCGCCGCAAGATTGTAAAGCTCGTCCGGCTGAACGTCGTTGACGATCGCCGTCATCGACGTCTGATCGAGGAGATCGCCGGAAACGATTTCCACGTCGCCGACGATGTGCTCGATACGTTCGTGCACCTCGGTGCTCGTGCGGCGCGTCATGCCGACGACGCGGTACCCCTTCGCCAACAAAAGCTCGGCGAGATAGGAGCCGTCTTGCCCCGTGATCCCGGTAATCAGCGCGGTCTTCTTCACGTAGCCTCGACTCCTATGGAAACGGGTCGCCGTGCGAGTCTCTCGGCCAGCGTCACGGCAACGAACGCGGCGACTTCGCTCGGCAGCGTGCCGCGGCCGAAGCCCGCGTCGTAGCCGAGTTCGCCGGCCATCAGATTGGTGACGCGAGGGCCGCCGCAGATCAGGACGATGCGGTCGCGCAAGCCTTCCGCCTCGAGCAGTTCGGCCAACTGCGTAAAGTTCTTGAGGTCGCTGCCCTTTTGCGTCACGACTTGCGATGCCAGAATCGCGTCGACCTGGTGACGCTTGGCAAAGGCGACGAGATCTTCGACGGCGACTTGGCTTCCCAGATTGTAGGTTTCAAATTCGTGGTAGCGTTCCAATCCGTAATCGCCCTTATAGCCTTTCATGTTCAAGATGGCGTCGATGCCGACGGTATGGGCGTCGGTACCGATGCACGCGCCGGCGACGCGCACTTTTCGCCCGATCCGTTCGGCCACGTACGCGTCGATTTCTTCCATGCTCATCCCGTGCGTGCGCGCGGACGGCGCCTGAATCGCATCGGCGTCGATCCCGTGCGGCGTGCTGGCATAGACGACGAAGAACGAAAACCCTTCGGCAATGCGCCGGCCGTCGACCACCTGCACGTCGCGCAGGCCCATTTTTACGGCGAGTTGCCGCGCGGCTTCGTCGGCCGCCTCGCTCCATTCCACCGGAAGCGTGAACGAGAGCTGCACTTTGCCGTCGTTCATCGTGTCGCCGTACGGCTTGACGAAACCGCTCACGCCGTCACCGGTTCGCCGCGCAGCGCGCGCAGAAAGGGATTCACGTAGCCGGCGGCACGTTCGAAAACACCGTCGTAGCCGCGGCCGCCGTCCGGCGAGCGCTTCACGTCGGCGAACGTCGCGGCGTCGATTGCGGGCATCAATCCGAGCTCGGCCACGCGCTCGAGCAATCGTTCGCACCCGGCCAGCACGTCGTTCGCGCGGCGCTCGATGCGGCCGCCGGGGCGCACGGTAATTTCGTCCCCGAAGTGGCGCGCGGTATTCATGATGTACCGCGCGTTTTCGAGCGAGAGGGCGCGGTCGGCGAGGTACGGCGTGTGAATCGCTTCGGTGAGCATGCCGCAAAGATGGATCGTCTGCCCGGTCATGACCGACGTCAGATTGAAGAGCGCGTCGATGAGATGGCCCTTGAAGACGTCGCCGGTCATGTGCTTGGTCGGCGGCATGTACTTGAGCGGCGCGTCGGGAAAAATTTGGCGCTCCAGCTGCGCCTGCGCGACTTGATAGAGAAAGCCGTCCTGCAGGTCCGGATCGATTTCGTAGGCGTCGCCCAGACCGATCTGCGCGTCGGGCAATCCGGCGCGGTGCGCGAACTCTTCGTTGATGAACTGCGAAGCCAGCACCGCCGGCGCCTGCTCCACCGCGTCGGCGGTCGTGAGATAGTTGTCTTCTCCCGTGTTGATGATGATGCCCGAATAGGCGTTCAGCGCCCGGCTGAAATGTTGGTCGACGAACGTGCGTTTCATGTTGATGTCGCGGAAAAGGATCCCGTACATCGAGTCGTTGAGCAGCATGTCGAGCCGTTCGATTGCAGCCATTGCGGCGATCTCGGGCATGCAGAGTCCGCTGGCGTAGTTGGTGAGCATCACGTAGCGCCCGAGCTTTTCCGAGACTTCGTCGAGGGCCGCGCGCATGATGCGGAAGTTGGCCTGCGTTGCGTACGTGCCGCCAAAACCTTCGGTGGTGGGGCCGTAGGGAACGAAATCGAGGAGCGATTGTCCGGTCGAGCGGATGACGGCGATGACCTGCGCGCCGGCTTCGGCAGCGGCGACTGCGGCCGTGCGGTCTTCGTAAATATTGCCGCTCGCGACGATGACGTAGAGCAGCGGCGCCGGCTGTTGCGGAAGTCGCTCGAGTAAGGCGTTGCGCTCGGCGCGGCGCGAGCTCAACTGCTTCAGGGCCGCATCGACGTGCGGTCGCAGGGCGCCGGCGGCAGCCGCTTCCGGGACGTCGTCGTAATCGGCCAGCCTGCGGCTTCCACCGGCGATCGCTTCACCGAGGCTCGCGGGCGTGAGACCGGTTTCGGCGAGGGCTCGGCCGAACGCGAGCGCCACGCCGCGAGAGCGCTGCTCGACCGTTAACGAATCGACGATGAGATTGGCGGCGGGAACGTCGTCGGGCCCCACCCCGTCGACGCCGAGCAGCCGCAACACCGCGCGTTCGACCGAAACGGTCGAGTGGGCATCGATGAATTCCTCGACGGGCGCGACGATAGCGGCTGCCAGCGTGCGGCAGCGGTCGACGGCGGCGCGGTCGATGCGGATCTCCACGAGAGACTCTTTGGCTTACGAGGCTGAAGGCGCCTTGCCGCGCGCGGAGAGCGCGAGATAGGCGGCGATGCCTTCTTGCCACGAGGGCATGGCGAAACCAAGACCGGCGAGCCTGCTGCTGTCCAATGCGGAAAACGGCGGTCGCCGGGCCGGCATCTTCCACTGGTCGGCGGAGATGCGCTCGACGCTCGCGGCAACGCCGGCCTGCGCGAGCGCCTCGCACGCGAAATCGTACCAGCTGACCGGACCGACGTTGGCCGCGTGGTAGAGTCCGCCGGCGTCCCCTTCCAGGAGCGCGCGCAACGCGGCCGCCAGATGGCCGGCAAAGGTCGGCGACGCGAAAACGTCGTCGACGATCCGTAACGGTTCGCCAGAGCGCCCTTGTGCGATGACGCGATCGACGAACGTATACCCTTTGCTCGCCGACGGACGGACGCCGTAGACGCCGCACGTCCGCACGACCAGCGCGTCGGATCCGAGCGCTTCGACGAGCAATTCGCCGGCGAGTTTCGAAACGCCGTATGCCGAAATGGGATGCACCGGATCGTCCTCGCGATACGGCCGGCTCGACGTGCCGTCGAAGACGTAGTCGCTGCTGACGGTCACGAAGCGAATCCCTCGGCCGCCGCAAAGCCGGGCGGCGCGCCCGACCGCAAGCGCGTTGACCGCGAACGCTCGCTCGGGTTCCAGCTCGCACTGGTCGACGTTGTGAAAGGCCGAGCAGTTGACGACGGCATCGGGCTCAAAGCGCTCGAGCGCAGCCGCAAGCGCACCGGTATCTTCCAGATCGAGGTCCGCATGCGACGGCGCGGTCAGGGTCCAATCCGACCAGTGGCGCCGTATCTCCGTTCCGAGTTGTCCCGATCCGCCGACGATCAGCGCTCGCCTCACGGCCGCGCCATCGCCGTACGGTGACCGTTGAGCGACTGCCAGCCCAACGCGCAGGCGACCGCGATTGCGGTCAGCGCGTTTCCAACGGCAACGATGCGCACGACCTGTTCCAACGACGCGTGCATGGACGCGATGGCCAGCAGCGTTCCGGCAACGCCGACGAGCAGCGGCGCTGCAAACGCGATGCGGTGCGTCGCGATGCCGTACGCGCCGAGCACGCTGCTGAGCGCGAGGAACGTCATGGCGATGCTGTAAGGGAGCAGCAGCGGCGCAGCGGCATCGAACGCGTGGCCTACGAGCGCGTGGAGCAGCACGATGCCGAAAAGCCGGACGGCGATGAGGCCGACCACCGAGATGCCGAGCAGCAACCCGACGCTCATGGCGAGCGCGTAACGCGTGCGTTCGCCGCGCACGTGACGCTCCGTGGCTTGCGGCAGCAAAATCGTCGGAACGAACCCGACGAAGTAGAGCAGAATCTTTCCGGCGAGCGACGCGGCGGAATAAATACCGGCTTGATCCGGATCGAAGAAATGCTTAACGAGAATGACGTCGGCGGAACCGATCAAGGCGCCGGCCAGCGTAATCGCCGCCGCCCCGATGCCGCTGATGGCAATGCGCCGCCAGTCGTAGCGGATGACGCAGCCCTCGACCGCACGGAAGCGCGCCGCCAGCGTGAGCGCGATTGAGATCGCGCCACCGATCGCGCCGCACAGGAAACCGAGAATGCCTCCCAAGAGCGCCAAGCCGGCAGCCGTAAAGAGCACGACGCCGACGACCTTCGCTACGCCGTCGGCGACGCAGGATCGTGCGAATCCGCCAAAGTCTTGCGTCCCCTGCGCGACCGCCCGCAGCACCAAGCTCAGCAGCAGCGTCGCGCCGAGCACCGCGACGAGCGGCACGATCCACAGCGGCGCGTGCAGGAAGGCGCCCGCCGACCTCATGGTGAGAAGCGAGATCGCCACGTAAAGGCCGCCGAGGATGCCGAAGGCGCGCGCGACGTCCACCACCAGCCGCCGCACGTGCCGGTCGTCGTGCAGCACCCGGAACTCCGCGGCAAACCGAGCGATCACCGGAGCGGCGAGATTCGCCGGGACGGCGAGAATCGTGCTGGTAGAAATGAGGGCGTAGAGAATGCCGTAGTCGGCAACGCCGATGCGCCGGCTGGCAACTGCGTGGAAGGCAAATCCACCCAGGTTGAGCACCATCGTGGCGGCAAAAACCAGCGCTCCCTGGCGCACCATGATGTTTCCTTGAAGCCGGGCGATGCCGCGATCGATCAAGCCCGAAACTGACGCCATGGCCTCTTGCCCCGTCTCCCGAGTGAGCGAATCCCTCCATCCGGCCTACGAGGAAGGGTCTCCCGAATCCCTTTTGAAGGGGGCTGGCCATGCACGTCGAGCGGCTCCCGATCGAGGGCGCGCTGGCGCTCACGCTGCCGGCCTTCTCGGACGAGCGCGGTTTCTTCAAAGAGACGTATTCTTCGTCGCGCCACCGCGACGCCGGAGTGACGGACGCGTTCGTCCAGGACAACGTGTCGTTCTCGCACCGCAACGTGCTCCGCGGCCTGCACGGCGCACGCGGGATGAGCAAACTGGTCGGCGTGCTCGCCGGGGAAGCGTACGACGT
>Ga0070741_10016581_pt1 | contig 12252 bp, 8 predicted proteins | sample Coa_R1_4_FD_66440 | JGI IMG/M metagenome (GOLD analysis project Ga0070741, IMG submission 66440) | Surface soil microbial communities from Centralia Pennsylvania, which are recovering from an underground coalmine fire - Coalmine... | ecosystem: Environmental > Terrestrial > Soil > Unclassified ...
GGTAGGGCCGCACCCCGCCGTCGAGCACGCTGGCGGGAGGGTGGGGCGGCGGGCGGGAATGTGAGTGAGCTCCGGGGTGGTTGTACGGTGACGGTATGGAAGCGCAGCTCCTCGAAGCGGTCGAAGCGATCCGCCCCGCCCTCCAGTCGGACGGCGGGGACATGCGCGTCCTCAAGCTGGACGAAGAAGCCGGCGTGGTCGACATCGAGCTCCTCGGCGCCTGCGGGGGCTGCCCCATGTCGACGATGACCCTCAAGGCGGGGATCGAGCGCATCCTGCGGGACCGGGTGCCCGGGCTCGTCGAGGTGCGGGCCAAGGGCATCGACTTCGACGTCGATTTCGAGGACGCGTACTAAACCGTCCCGTTGCGGACCCGGGATCCCGAAGAGCTGGTGGCCCTGGCCGCGCACGGTGATCGTGGCGCGCTGGCCCGGCTGATCTCGCTGGTCGAGCAAGGCGGCGAACGGGCCCGGGAGGTCGGCCGGCGCACCTACCCGATGGGAGGGGGCACCTACACGGTGGGCATCACCGGGGCGCCGGGCGCGGGCAAGTCGACCCTCACCAACCGCCTCATCACCGAGGTGCGCAACGGCGGGGAAGGCCAGAAGGTCGGCGTGCTGGCCATCGATCCGTCGTCGCCGTTCACGGGCGGCGCCATCTTGGGCGACCGAGTGCGCATGCAGGACCACGCCGGCGACGACGGCGTCTTCATCCGGTCCATGGCCACCCGCGGCCACCTGGGCGGCCTGTCGCTGGCCACGCCCGAAGCGATCCGGGTGCTCGACGCCGCCGGCCTGCCGCTGGTGCTGGTCGAGACCGTGGGCGTGGGCCAGGTCGAGGTCGAGATCGCCGGAGCGGCCGACACCACCGTCGTTGTGGTCAACCCGGGCTGGGGCGACAGCGTGCAGGCCAACAAGGCCGGGCTGCTCGAGGTGGCCGACCTGTTCGTCATCAACAAGGCCGACCGCCCCGGCGCCCAGGAGGCGGAGCGGGACCTCAACAACATGCTCGACATGAACATGCACATGGGGGAGTGGCGCCCGCCCATCGTGCCCACGGTGGCGACGAGCGGGGAGGGAGTCGACAAGCTGTGGGCCGCCATCGGCGAGCACCGCTCCTTCCTGGAGCGCACGGGCGAACTCGACCAGCGCCGGGAGCGGCGGTTGGTCGAGGAGCTGCGGGAGATCGTGCTCCACCGGTTGGACGAGCGGGCCCGGGAGGCCACCAGGGGCGAGCGCTTCGACGCCGTGCGGGCCGAGGTGCTGGCCCGGCGCATCGATCCCTACACCGCCGCGGAGCGCCTACTCGACTGAACCGCGGGGGCGCCCGGCCGGTAGCGTCCCCAGCATGTCCGAGACCTTCGTATCGGTGGAGCGGCGGGACGACGGCGTGGCCGTGGTCGAGCTCGACCGGCCCAAGATGAACGCCCTCTCGTCCGAGTTGCTGCGCCAGCTGGCCGAGGCGGCCGTCGACCTCACCACCAACCCACCCGGCGCCGTCGTGGTGTGGGGCGGCGATCGCGTGTTCGCCGCCGGAGCCGACATCACCGAGTTCGGGGGCCCCGAGGAGGCCAGGGAGATCGGCGGGCTGTTCCTGCGGGCCCTCAACGGCCTGGCTACCATCCCCCGGATCACCATCGCCGCCGTCACCGGGTACGCCCTGGGCGGCGGGTGCGAGCTGGCCATGGCGTGCGACCTGCGGGTGGCGGCCGACAACGCCAAGTTCGGCCAGCCCGAGATCCTGCTCGGCATCATCCCTGGCGGCGGCGGCACCCAGCGCCTGCCCCGCCTGGTGGGCGCCCCCAAGGCCAAGGACATCATCCTCACCGGCCGCCAGGTGCCCGCCGACGAGGCGCTGGCCATCGGGCTGGCCGACCGGGTGGTCCCCGCCGACCAGGTGCTCGACACGGCCCTGGCCTGGGCGGCCCAGTTCGCCGCCGGGCCGGTGCTGGCCCACGGCATGGCCAAGCGGGCCATCGACCAGGGCCTCAGCTGGCCGCTGGCCGACGGCCTGCAGCTGGAACAGGACCTGTTCTCGGAGGTCTTCGCCACCGAGGACGCCCAGGTGGGCGTGAAGTCGTTCCTGGAGAACGGACCGGGCAAGGCGCGCTTCACTGGTCGTTAGGTACGGTTCGGCATGCCCTATGCCGACGTGAACGGCCAGCGCCTGTACTACGACGACGCCGGTGAAGGGCCGCCGGTGGTGTTCAGCCACGGGTACCTCATGGACACGGACATGTTCGCCCCCCAGGTGGCGGCCCTGTCCGGCCAGTTCCGCTGCATCACGTGGGATGAACGCGGCTTCGGCCGAACCGAGTTCGACGGCCAGCCCTTCACGTACTGGGACTCGGCCGCGGATGTCCTCGGGCTGCTCGACGCGCTCGACATCGATCAGGCGGTGCTGGCCGGCATGTCCCAGGGCGGGTTCCTGTCCCTGCGGGCGGCGCTCACCGCCCCCGCCCGGGTGAAGGCGCTGGTGCTGATCGACACCCAAGCGGGGCCCGAGGACCCCGAGGTCGTTCCCCTGTTCCGGGCCATGGAGGAGATGTGGAAGACCCAGGGCGTCGACTCGGTGGCGCCCGCGGTGGCCGACATGATCCTCGGCCCGGGGTCGGATGCCGAGCCCTGGTTCGCCAAGTGGCGGGCGCTCGACCCGGACGGCATCGACGAGCCCTTCGAGTGCCTGGTGGGCCGGGACGACATCACCGGTCGGCTGGGCGAGATCACCTGCCCGGCCATCGTCTTCCACGGCGAGGCCGACGCGTCGATCCCCATGGAGAAGGCCGAGGCGCTGGTCGCCGGGCTGCCCGGGTGCGTGGGCCTCGTGCGGGTGCCGGGCGCCGGCCACGCCTCGAACCTCACCCACGCCGAGGTCGTCAACCCGCCGCTGGCCGAGTTCCTCCACACGCACGCCTGACCATTCCCGTGACGCCGGCGCCGACGAAGTGGGCGTGGACGTGACGAGAAGCGAGGGGGAGGGGCAGGGCGGGGGCGTCAGGCCCAGGTGATGCAGCCCAGCTCGGCCGGGTCGGCCAGGTCGGGGTGGGCGGGCACCACCCGCACGCTGTAGCCGTACCGCCCGGCCCGGTCGCACACGAACGACCCGGCGTACCGGTAGTGCCCGGCCTGGTCGGCCAGTCCCACGAGGCGCATGTCCACCACGTCGGGGTCGGGGATCTCGTCGTTGGGGCCCACCGGGCCGTGCAGCAACTGCACGGCCACGTCGTCACCGGTGAGCGGCCCCAGGGACACCACGGCCTCGACCGTGCGCTCGGCGCCCAGGTCGGCCAGGCCGGCGTCGGGCTCGACCACCGAGTCGACGTGGACCTCGTCCCACCCGGCCTGCACCCGGGCCTTCCACGCGGCCAGGGCCCGGGCCCGCCCGTACCCGCCGGCGGCCAGCACGTCGGCCCGCTTGGCCACCGGTTCGTACATCTGCTCCACGTAGTCGCGGACCATGCGGGACGCCACCACCCGCGGCCCCAACGACACCAGGGACGACTTCACGCGCCGCACCCACCGGCGGGGCACCGGGCCCTCGACCCGCTCGTAGTAGAGCGGCACGACCTGGTGCTCGAGGATCTCGTACAGGCTGTTGGCCTCGACCAGGTCGCGCCGGGTCAGGTCCTCGTAGCTCTCGGCCGACGAGATGGCCCAGCCGTTCTCGCCGTTGAACATCTCGTCCCACCAACCGTCGAGGATCGAGCAGTTCAAGACGCCGTTGAGCGCCGCCTTCTCCCCGCTGGTGCCGCACGCCTCCTGGGGCCGGCGCGGGTTGTTGAGCCACACGTCGGAGCCCTGGTACAGCATGCGAGCCACGGCGATGTCGTAGTCCTCCACGAACACGATGCGGTGCCGGACCTCGGGATCGCGGGAGAACTGCACGATCTGGCGGATCATCTCCTTGCCCACGTCGTCGGCCGGATGGGCCTTGCCCGCGTACACGAGCTGGATGGGCCGGTCGGGGGACAGCAGCAGCGCCTTCAAGCGCTCGGGCTGCGAGAGGAGCAGCGTGGCTCGCTTGTAGGCGGCGAAGCGGCGAGCGAAGCCGATGGTGAGGACGCGGGGGTCGAGCACGCCCTCGGCCCACGCCGCGTCGGACTCGCTGACCCCGTGGGCGAGGAGCGACGCCTTCAGCCGCTGGCGAACGAACGCCACCAGCCGCTCCCGGCTCTGCTCCCGCACCCGCCACAGCTCGTCGTCGCGGGTCTTGTGCAACCGCTCCCAGTCCGCCGCGTCGGCGTGGCTCCAGTCGGGGAGGACGTAGCGGGAGAGGAGGTCGTCCATCTCGTCGGTGACCCACGTGTACGCGTGTACGCCGTTGGTGACGGCCTTGATGGGCGCTTCCTCGGGCGGGAGGTCGGGCCACAGGCCGGAGAACATCTGCCGGCTGACGTGGCCGTGCAACTGGGACACACCGTTGGACATGCCGGCCAGGCGCAAGCCCATGACGGCCATGTTGAAGGGGACGTCGGGCGGCTCGCCGGGCAGGTGGCCCAAGGCCATGAGGTCGTCGAAGCGCACGCCGCACTCCTCGGCCCATCCCGTGAAGTAGCGGTGCATCAACTCGCGGGGGAAGCGGTCGATCCCCGCGGGCACAGGCGTGTGGGTGGTGAAGATGGTGCCGGCCCGCACGGCCTCGACCGCCTCGGGGAAGGACAGGCCCTCCTTGGTCATCAGCCGGCGGATGCGCTCGAGGCCCAGGAACCCGGCGTGACCCTCGTTGGTGTGGAACACCTGCGTGGTCTCGCCCACGGCGTCGAGGGCGCGCACGCCGCCCACGCCCAGGAGGATCTCCTGGCGGATGCGGTGCTCGGTGCCGCCGCCGTACAAGCGGTCGGTGACCTGGCGGCCCTCCTCGGTGTTCTCCTCGATGTCGGCATCGAGCATGTAGAGCCGCACCCGGCCCACGTCGGCCCGCCAGATCTGGGCGTGCAGGGGCGAGCCGGCCAGGTCGACCTCGACCCGGGCCCCCTCGACCAGGGTGAGGGCCATGGCGTGGGGGTCGAGGATGGGGTAGCGCTCCTGCTGCCAGCCGTCGGCGTTCAGCTCCTGGCGGAAGTAGCCCTGCCGGTAGAACAGGCCCACGCCCACGAGGGGAACGCCCAGGCTGCTGGCCGCCTTGAGGTGGTCGCCGGCGAGCACACCCAAGCCCCCCGAGTACTGGGGCAGGGCTTCGGCGATGCCGAACTCGGGCGAGAAGTAGGCCACGGCCCGCAGGTCGCTCTGCTGCTTCTGGAACCACAGCGGCGTGGTGAGGTAGCGGTCCATGTCGCCCGCCACCTCGTGGAGGTAGGCCATGAACTGCGAGTCGTCGGCCAGCGCCTCCAACCGCTCCCGGCCCACCAGGCCCAGCAGCCGCACGGGATCGTGGCCGGTGACCTCCCACGTGGCCGGCTCGACCCAGCGGAACAGGTCGCGGGTGCGGCCGTCCCAGGACCAGCGAAGGTTCATGGCCAGGCGGTGCAGCGGCGCCAACGGCTCCGGCAACTTGGCCCGAACGGTGAAGCTGCGAAGTGCCCTCATACGGCGATGACCCTAGCCTCGGGGGTTTCGACCGCTGTCCGGGAGTGGTAGGCCAATAGATGGTGCTTCCCCGCCTCACGATCGACGACATCCGTCCGAGCACGCCCAACCGCTACCCGGCCAAGGCCGTGGTGGGCGAGGTCGTGCGGGTGTCGGCCGACATCTTCAAGGACGGCCACGACGTGCTGGCCGCTCGGGTGCGCTGGCGGTCCCGCAACAACGGCGCCAAGTGGGCGATCGCCGCCATGCACGAGCTGGTGAACGACCGATGGGAGGCGGTCGTCGAGCCCTCCACGCTCGGCCCCCACGAGCTGGTGGTCGAGGCGTGGACCGACCGCTACGCGACCTGGCGCCACAAGGCCACCACCAAGGTGAGCGCGGGCCAGGACATCGAGGTGGAGCTGGAGGAGGGCGCCCGCCTTATGGACGAGCGGGCCGCGGTCAAGGGCACCAGCCGGGAGGACCAGGAGCGCCTGTTCGCGGCGGCCGCCGCCCTCAGGGACGTGGGCCGGTCCACACCGCAGCGCCTGGGCATCGCCCTGGAGGCCGGCATCGCCGAGCTGTTCGCCGGGCCCGAGGTCGCCACCGACCTCACCGCCTCGCCCGCCATGCCCCTGTGGGTCGACCGGGAGCGAGCCCTGTACGGCGCCTGGTACGAGCTGTTCCCCCGGTCCTACGGCGGCTTCCGCGGCACCATCGAGCGCCTGCCGGCCGTGGCCGAGATGGGCTTCGACATCCTCTACCTGCCGCCCATTCACCCCATCGGCCGCAGCTTCCGCAAGGGCAAGAACAACACCCTCGACCCCCAGCCCGACGACGTGGGCAGCCCGTGGGCCATCGGTGGCCCGGAGGGCGGCCACACCGCCATCGCCCCCGAGCTGGGCGACTTCGACGACTTCGCCGCCCTGGTCGACGCCACCCAGGCGCACGGCATGGAGATCGCCCTCGACTACGCCCTCCAGTGCTCGCCCGACCACCCGTGGGTCAAGGAGCATCCCGAGTGGTTCCACCACCGCCCTGACGGATCCATCGCCTACGCCGAGAACCCCCCGAAGAAGTACCAGGACATCTACCCCCTCAACTTCTGGCCGGGGCGCGACGAGGACCGCCAGGCCCTCTGGGACGCGTGCAAGGACATCCTCGACTTCTGGATCGGCAAGGGCGTGCGCATCTTCCGGGTCGACAACCCGCACACCAAGCCCATGGCCTTCTGGGCCTGGCTCATCCCCGCCGTGCAGACCGACCACCCCGACATCGTCTTCCTGGCCGAGGCCTTCACCCGCCCCAAGGTGATGGCCAAGCTGGCCGAGGTCGGGTTCAGCCAGTCGTACACGTACTTCACCTGGCGCACGGTGCAGCACGGCGAGGACGGCCTGCGCGCCTACCTGGAGGAACTGGCCCACTCGCCCAAGGCCGACTACATGCGGCCCAACTTCTGGCCCAACACGCCCGACATCCTCTCGGGCCCGTTGCGCAACGGGCCCCTGGCCGCGTTCAAGCAGCGGCTGGTGCTGGCGGCCGGGCTGTCGCCGTCGTACGGCATCTACAGCGGCTACGAGCTGGGCGAGAACGAGCCCGCGTCGGACACCAACGAGGAGTACCTCAATTCCGAGAAGTACGAGATCAAGCAGCGGGACTGGAACGACCCGCGGTCGCTGGCCTCGTGGATCGGCCTGGTCAACGAGATCCGCCGGCGCCATCCGGCGCTGCACCGCCTGCGGAACATCCACTTCCACGACTCGACCAACGACATGGTGATGGCTTGGTCGAAGCACACCGAGGACCGCAGCGACGTGGTGCTCACGGTCGCCAACCTCGATCCGTTCGACACGCAGGAGGCCACCCTCACCGTCGACCTCGGGTTGCTGGGCCTTCCGTGGGACCAGAGCTTCGAGGCCTACGACGAGCTCACCGGCCAGTCGTTCACGTGGCAGGGGTCGCACCCGTACGTGCGCCTCGACCCGCACCAGGCCGCCCACGTCCTGCACCTCAGGCCGTTCGCGTGAGCGGCCTGGTCACCCCCGACGACCTGCGGTGGTACCAGCGGGCCGTGTTCTACGAGGTGCTCACGCGCGGCTTCTACGACTCGAACAACGACGGCACCGGCGACCTCCCCGGCCTCACCGAGAAGCTGGACTACATCGAGTGGCTGGGCGTCGACTGCATCTGGCTGCTGCCGTTCTACAAGTCGCCCCTGCGCGACGGCGGGTACGACATCAGCGACTTCTTCAGCGTGCTGCCCGAGTACGGCGACCTGGCCGACGTCGTGCGGTTGGTGGAGGAGGCCCACCGCCGGGGCCTGCGCATCATCGCCGACCTGGTGATGAACCACACCAGCGACCAGCACCCGTGGTTCCAGGAGAGCCGCCAGGACCGGACCAATCCGAAGGCCGACTGGTACGTGTGGAACGACGACGACCATCGTTGGTCCGAGGCCCGGGTGATCTTCGTCGACACCGAGAAGTCGAACTGGACCTGGGACCAGCAGCGCCAGCAGTACTACTGGCACCGGTTCTTCAGCCACCAGCCCGACCTCAACTACGACAACCCCGAGGTCCAGCTGGCCATGTTCGACGTGGTGAAGTTCTGGCTGGACATCGGCCTCGACGGCTTCCGTCTCGACGCCGTGCCCTACCTCTACGAACGAGACGGCACCAACGGCGAGAATCTGCCGGAGACGCACGAGTACCTGCGGCGGTTGCGCAAGGAGGTCGACGCCTCGTTCCCCGGCAAGGTGCTGCTGGCCGAGGCCAACCAGTGGCCGGCCGACGTCGTCGACTACTTCGGCGACGGCGATGAGTGCCACATGTGCTTCCACTTCCCGCTCATGCCCCGCATGTTCATGGCCATCCGCCGCGAGCAGCGCATGCCCATCACCGAGATCCTCGCCCAGACCCCGGAGATACCCGACGGCTGCCAGTGGGGCATCTTCCTGCGCAACCACGACGAGCTCACGCTCGAGATGGTCAGCGATGAAGAGCGCGACTACATGTACACGGAGTACGCGAAGGACCCGCGCATGCGCCGCAACATCGGCATCGGGCGCCGCCTGGCCCCGCTGGTGGAGAACGACCGCCGGGTGGCCGAGCTGCTGCACGCCTTGCTGTTCTCCATGCCCGGCAGCCCGGTCCTGTACTACGGCGACGAGATCGGCATGGGCGACAACATCTACCTGGGCGACCGGGACGGCGTACGCACGCCCATGCAGTGGTCCCCGGACCGGAACGCCGGTTTCAGCAAGGCCGACTTCGCCCAGCTCTACCTCCCACCCCTCATGGACCCGGTGTACGGGTACCAGGCGGTGAACGTGGAGGCCGAGGTGCGGGACAAGTCGTCCAACCTGCACTGGATGAAGCGGATGCTCGAAGTACGTCGCCAGCATCCCCTCTTCGGCACCGGGTCGATGGAGATCATCCCGGTCGAGAACCCGTCCGTGCTCACGTACGTGCGCGAGGAGGGCGACGACGTCGTGCTGTGCGTGAACAACCTGTCCCGCTTCGCCCAACCGGCGGAGCTGCCGTTACAGCGCTTCGCCGGGCGCACGCCACTCGAGCTGCTGGGCCGGGTGCCGTTCCCCCGGATCGGCGAGCTGCCGTATTTCGTGACACTCGGCCCCTACTCGTTCTACTGGTTCCAACTGGCGGAGACGCCGTCATGATCGACGCCGCCTCGCTCGAGAAGGTCCTGCCCGACTACCTCAGCCGCCAGCGCTGGTACGGCGGAACAGAGGTGCCGTCCACCGTGCGGGTGCGGGGCATCGACGAGCCTGTCGAGGGTCTCACCTGGGTCCTGGTCGACGTCGACTCCGGCGATGGGACGGACACCTACCAAGTCGTCGTGGGCCATCGCCCGGCCACCGAGCCGCCGGGGTTCGTGCAAGGCCACGAGGAGGGCGTGCTGGGCACGGTCGACGGCTTGCTGCTGTACGACGCCATCCTCGATCCCGGCCTGGCCCTCTCCCTGCTCGGTGTGGTGGTGCCGGGTGAGAAGGCCGAGGTGGTCCGGCCCATGGGCGCCGAGCAGTCGAACTCGTCGCTGGTGTACGACAACCGGCTCGTCCTCAAGCTCTTCCGGCGGCTGGTGCCGGGCGGCAACCCCGACGTCGAGGTGGTCACCGCCCTGGTGGCCAACGGCTTCGAGAACGTGCCCCGGCCCGTGGGCGTTTGGGAGCGGGGCGACTACGACCTGGCCATCTGCCAGGAGTTCCTGGCCGAGGCGGCCGAGGGCTGGTCCCTGGCCCTCACGTCGCTGCGCGACTTCTACGCGGCCGACTGCGACGACCCGGCCGAGTGCGGCGGCGACTTCGCGCCCGAGGCCGAGCGGTTGGGCGACGTCACCGCCCACATGCACGTCGCCCTGGCCCAAGCGTTCGGCCGCCACCCGAGCGACCCCGAGGCGTGGGCCGAGTCGCTGTCCCGCCACCTGGCCAAGCTCGACCCGAACGACGTCGACCAGGCCGCCGCCGCCCGCTTCGTCGAGCGCCTGCGGGCTGTGGTCGACCCGGGCCAGTCCATCCGCGTCCACGGCGACTACCACCTGGGCCAGGTCCTGCGCACGGCCGCCGGGTGGTACGTCCTCGACTTCGAGGGCGAGCCCACCCGCCCCCTGGAGGAGCGCACCCGGCCCACGTCGCCGCTCAAGGACGTGGCCGGGATGGTGCGGTCGTTCCACTACGCGTCGCGGGTGGCGGTGGCCGAGCAGGCCGAGGGTCAGCGCCAGGCCATCGCCCCCAAGGCCGAGAAGTGGGAGCTGCGCAACCGGGAGGCCTTCCTGCAGGGGTACGTGGCCGCGGCCGCCGGTACCGGCCTCCTGCCGGCCGACGAGGCCAGCCGGGACACGGTGCTGGCCACCTTCGAGCTGGACAAGGCGGTGTACGAGGTGCTCTATGAGCGCCAGTACCGGCCGGATTGGCTGGACATTCCGCTGAGCGCCCTGCGCCGCCTCCTCGCCGAATAGCCCATTCGTCGCCCCGCCCACCGCCTCGTCCCGCTGGAGCATTCTCGTCACGCCCGCGCCCACCACGACGCATGGGAACGACGAGAACGGCCCGAGAGGGGCTGGGCCCCCGCCCCGTCACTTCGACAGAAGCGCGTCACCCCCTGAAGGCCTTCTGTCGCACGGAGTTCCCGTGCAGGCGTGCGTCACTCCTTGAAGCGCTTCTCGCCGATCGATGGTGCCGGCACGGGCCCGATGGGGTATGAACGGGGCCATGCCCGCCAAGCGAGCCGCCCCTCCCGCGCCCGCCCCCGCGCCCGCCGCTGACCCGATCGCCACCGAGTTGGCCCGCCTGCTCGCTGGGGAGCACCACAACCCCCACCAGGTCTTGGGCCTGCACGAAACGGCCGACGGCGGCAAGGTCGTGCGGGCCTACCGGCCCGGCGCGGTGGCCATGCGGGTGATCCCGGCCGGCGGCCAGGCCCGCGACATGGAGCGGGTGCGGGACAGCGTGTTCGTGGCCGAGGTCCCGCCCGAGACCACCGCCTACACGCTCGAAGCCGTGTTCGACGACGGCAGCATCGTCCAGTACGACGATCCCTACCGCTTCTGGCCCACCGTCGGCGACATCGACCTCCACCTGTTCGGCGAGGGTCGCCACCGCCGGCTCTGGCAGGCGCTCGGCGCCCACCACCGCACCCACCAGGGCGTGCCGGGCACGTCGTTCTCCGTGTGGGCCCCGTCGGCCCGGTCGGTGCGGGCGGTGGGCGACTTCAACCTGTGGGACGGCCGGGTCCACCCCATGCGGGCGTTGGGCTCGTCGGGCGTGTGGGAGATCTTCATCCCCGGCGTGGAGCCAGGCACCCGCTACAAGTTCGAGATCCTCACGTCCTCCGGCCACCTGCTCCTGAAGGCCGACCCCATGGCGTTCCAGACGGAGGAGCCGCCGGGCACCTCCAGCATCGTGGCCCGGCCCCCGCAGCACCAGTGGGCCGACGCGGGCTGGATCACCGAGCGCGACGCCCGTCCCGACGCGCCCCGGCGCCCGATGTCGGTGTACGAGGTGCACCTGGGTTCGTGGCGCCACAACACCGAGGACGGGGACCGGCCGCTCACCTACCGGGAGCTGGCCGACCAGCTGCCCGTGTACTGCACGGACATGGGCTTCACCCACGTCGAGCTCATGCCCGTGGCCGAGCACCCGTTCGGCGGCTCGTGGGGCTACCAGGTCTCGTCGTACTACGCGCCCACCGCCCGCTACGGCGACCCCGACGACTTCCGCACTCTGGTCGACGCCCTCCACCAGGCCGGCATCGGCGTGATCGTCGACTGGGTGCCCGCCCACTTCCCCCGTGACGAGTGGGCGCTGGCCCGCTTCGACGGTTCCGCCCTGTACGAGCACGCCGACCCCCGCAAGGGCGCCCACCCCGACTGGGGCACGCTCGTGTTCAACTTCGGCCGCAACGAGGTGCGCAACTTCCTCATCGCCAACGCCCTGTACCTGCTGGAGGAGTTCCACATCGACGGGCTGCGGGTCGACGCGGTGGCGTCCATGCTGTATCTCGACTACTCCCGCAAGGCCGGCGAGTGGGTCCCCAACATGTTCGGCGGGCGGGAGAACCTCGAAGCCGTTTCCTTCCTCAAGGAGATGAACGAGGTCCTGTACGGCGAGCACCCCGGCGCCATCACCGTGGCCGAGGAATCGACGGCGTGGCCCGCCGTCTCCCGCCCCACCTACCTGGGCGGGCTGGGCTTCGGCTTCAAGTGGAACATGGGCTGGATGCACGACACC
>Ga0070741_10016582_pt1 | contig 12251 bp, 13 predicted proteins | sample Coa_R1_4_FD_66440 | JGI IMG/M metagenome (GOLD analysis project Ga0070741, IMG submission 66440) | Surface soil microbial communities from Centralia Pennsylvania, which are recovering from an underground coalmine fire - Coalmine... | ecosystem: Environmental > Terrestrial > Soil > Unclassified ...
GCCGCCGCCGGAGCGGTAGGTGAGACGGACGTTGTTCTGGCCGATCGGCGGGATCAGTCCCGACGTGCCGTCGCCGAAGCGGATCGTGGCCGACAGCGGGTCGATGGTGTAGTGCCGGTCTCGCGGCCCGGACCCGTAGAAGTCCGGCACCGCGTGCCAGCGCACCCATATTTCGTCGGGCTGGCCGGTCGCGTCCAGGATCACCGTGACGGCGCCGGCGCCCTCCTCCTGCGCCAGAACCTGCTCTTCGGCCGGCGCGGGCGGCTGCGGTTCGCGCACGGTCAGCTGCTGGCCGGGCTGGACGGGCGTCTGGGCGGCCGTGAACACCTGGCCGGCGTCGCCGTTCGCCGAGCCGAGGATCTCGTCCTGCACGGTGATGACCTGGGCGGCCCAGGTGGTATTCAGCAGCACGCGGCGCAGCTGCGGCGGCAGCGGGAACGTCCCCGTCTGCCAGCGCAACCGCAGCCAGCACAGCGTCACCCCGAAGCACGACCGCGCGGTGAGGTCGGCCGGCCCCATGAACGTCACCAGGCCGCGGTCGGTCAGCGTGCTGGTCTCGTCGACCGCGGCCAGCGACCGCCAGCCCGCCTGGCCGGCGTAGTACTCCCAGATCAGCTGCGCGACGCCGGCCGGTTCGGCACTGGCTAGCTGGTCCGCGCCCACCTGTTCCGGCAGCGGTGGCTCCGGCTCGAGGAACAGCGTCACCGACCGCTGGCCGAACGGGACGTCGAACCCCAGGTACAGGGCGGGCTGGGCGTCGGCCGTCGGGGTGAACGGCGGGAACAGGCCGCCTTGCCCGGCCGCGGCGGTGGTGCGGTCGACATAATCGAAGTCGTTGTACGTCAGGCAGGCGGTGACCGGGACGGGCGGCTGCGGCGGCGCGGTCGCGGTGATCGTGATGCCGCTGACGACCGGCGGAGCGAACGTCGCCGGCTGGTACGTGTAGCTGTGGTCAGCGTTCTGCGTGTAGCTGGCCGGCGCGCCGTACCCGCCGCCGGTGAGCCTGGCCCGCAGCCAGTAACCCTGCTGGCCGTTGACCTCACTGGGCGAGAGGTTACTGGGCAGCGTGAGGGTCAGCTGGCCGTTGCCGGCGAACGGATAGGTCGCGGAGGTCGGGTGCCACTGGCTGCCGTCGCAGACCTCCCAGACGACCTTGCGATTGGTATCGGCCGGTACCGGCGGCACCGGGGAGTTCGTGGCCCCGCTGGGGTTGGTCAGCGTCACGTTGATGGCCAGGACCGCGCCCGGGCTGGCCAGCGCGTCCGGGCAGGCGGCATAGAACGTGTCGTTGTACCGCGGTTCCTGGCCGAACGGGTAGAAATCCTTGGTCAGGTCGATGGCGCTGCCGTTGCTGAATGCGGCCGCCGGCGGCACCGGGCTCGCGGCGGCGCCCGCGCTCGGCCGGGCGGCGACGGTCACCCGGCCTAGCCGCGGCAGCAGCCAGTTGTACCCGACGGTGAGCGCCGCGGCCACCGGCGGTGTGGTGTACTGCCCGCTGGCCACGTCGACCCGGAGCCAGCGCCCGGTGCGGGTCCGGTACACGCTGGCTGGCCACGTCATCGGCACGTGGAAGCTGATCTCGCCGTCCTGGGTGAACGCCCGGGTGCCGTCGTGGAAGTCGAATCCGCTGGTTCCCGTCTGGTCCGCGCTGGCGCTGGACTGCCCCAGCGGCAGCCACTGGCTGCTCGCCTGGTAGAACCAGTTGAGCTGCACCCCAGGGCCGGCCCCGCGCTGGGACAGCTGGACCGGTATCCGGACCTGGGCGCCGCCGGCGGAAAAGGCCTGGTCCGCGCTCAGGTAAAAGCGCTGGACCGCGCTGTCCGCGGGGAACGGGGACAGCGGGAAGCCCGGGTCCTGGGGGTTTCGCGCGCCGATCGCGATCGACTCGGGAATCAGGCCGCTCTGGCCGGGCGGCAGCGGCAGCTCCAGCTGCGCCCGCAGCCAGCCTGCTTGGCTCGGGCCGAGCGCCGACGGCGTCAGATCGGGCAGCGCCGGCAGGGTCACCTGCCAGGTGCCGCCCTGCACCGCGGCGCTGGCGGTGACCGGCTGCCAGCCGGTGCCGTTCCAGTACGCCCAGCTGATCGGCCAGTTCAGCCACTGCCAGCTGTCCGGTGACGTCAGCGCGAGCGTGACGTCCTTGACGCCTGGCTGGGTGAGCAGCTGGTCGCAGGCCAGGTAGAGCTGATGTGGTTGCGGCTGGTCCGCGGCGAAGACCGGGAACGGCGCGTCGGTCTGGCCGGTCGCCTCGTCGAAGCGATCGCTGAACGTGTCGTGCTCGGTGTCGCTCACGTACGCGGCCAGCAGCTGGGCCTGGGTGAGGGCCAGGGGGCGTTCGGTCTCGAAGACGACCTCGCCCTGGTCGGTGTCCGCGGCCGGCGCCGCCGCGAGGGTGCCGGCCGGGACCACCGCCTCGACCGGGCTGCTCGTGGCCAGGTGGAAGGTCAGCGGCACACGGGCGGGGCGCGGCGGCAGCGGCGAGGCGCCGATGAGGTTCAGGAACGCGAGGTAGTTCATGTCTGGCGCGCGGTTGAGGCGCTCGATCACCAACGCGGCGAAGCGGCCGAAGATGCCGATCAGCGCCTGACCCGGGTCCGGTTGCCCGTCGGGTCCGGGCCGCCAGCCGCTGAACTGCCCGGCCAGTTGCGTGGTCTGGGCAACCAGGTCGGCATAGCTCCGCTTGTCGATAAGGGGCGCCTGCATCGCTACTCCAGAAAGAACGGGTACACCAGGTTGAACCTGCTGTTGGTCGACCGCACCTGGTAGTTGATTTCGATGACCAGGACGTTCGGGCGGGATGGGTCGGGCGCGGCGTACACGTCGAGGACGTCGATGCGCGGCTCCCAGGTGGCGAGCGCGTCCCGGACCGCGCGGGTGACCGCGGTGCCCGTCGCGGCGTTGTTGACGCCGAAGACCAGGTCGTGGATGCCGCAGCCGAAGTCGGGGCGCATCACCCGTTCGCCGGGCGAGGTCGCCAGGATCGTCCAGATCGACTGCCGCACGCTCTCCTCGCCGTCCGGCGTCAGCTCGATCTGGCCGCCGCCGTCCAGGCCGACAGGGAAATTCCACCCCAGGCCGAGAAAGTCGGTGTCCGCCATCGGTCAGCCGATCAGCACGTTGCCGGCCGCGACCACCGTGCCAGCCGGCAGATCCGCCGGATCATTGCAGGTGAGGGCCTTGTCGCCGGCCCGCGCCGCGGGCTTGCCGTTGATCTTCACCGTGGCGCTGCCCTGCTGGATCGTCGCCTTGTTCGCCGGCGGTCGCTGGAAGCTGGTGCCGGGCGCGGTCGGCAGGTGCGGCGGCGTGTTGTCGGCGGTGCTGCCGGCCGTCGCGACGGGCATGCCCGATATCTTGACGTCCGAGCTCAGCCCGCCGCTGAGCACGCCCGCGAAGGGGTGCGGCAGCGGCGTCGGGACCGGCGGCGTACCGGGCACCATGACGATGTGCGTGTCGACGGCGACCACCCGGTCGCCTTGCTTGGCTGCTGGCTGTCCCATGGGATCGTCCGTCCTAGTTGATGTTCACCGCGCTGCCCTTGATGGTGAGCTGGCCCGACGATTTCAGGTCCATGCCCTGGCTGCCTTCGGCCTTTACCGTGGTCGTGGCGGCGATCTCCACGCTGTTCCCGCTCAGCTTCAGCTTTCCGTTGTCCGCCGCGATCGTGATGTCGCCGCCGGACGTGATCGTGATGCTGTTGTCTTTGGCGTGGATGACGATGGTGTTCTTGCCGCTGCTGTCGATGATCTCGATGCTCGCATCGCCGTCGGTGTCGGTGAGCCGGATCTGGTTGCCGCTGCGTGACTTGATCGTCCGCACGTCGTTCTTGCCATCGCTGTTGGACGCGGGCGGCTTGTCCTTGCCGTTCCACAGTCCGCCCAGCACGTAGGGCATGTCGGGGTTGCCGTGCTCGAACGCGACGAGCACCTCGTCGTTGACCTCCGGCAGGAAGTAGACACCTCGGCCAGGGCCGGCCATCGGCGTGGCCACCCGGGCCCAGTCGCTTTCGACCTGATCGGCCATCCACGGCAGGCTCATCTTGACCCGTCCCAGACCGTCGGGATCCTTGTTGTTCGTCACGACGCCGATCGTCACGCCGAACAGGCGCTCGTCGGTGCCGGGCAGCCCGGCCAGTGCGGAGTATGCGTCCATCAGGCGGTGGCGTTCCTTTGCACGGTGAAGGAGGTCTGGTAGCCCTGTTCCTTGGTGAGCGAGTGGGTGACCGTGGTGACGTAGTAGCGGCCGCTGAACTTCTGCCCGGCGCCCGCGATATCGACGACGGTGCCGGCGTGCAGCTGCGGCCGTCCGTACGCGACGACCTCGCCCTCGACATATGCCAGGGCCCCGGTGCCGAACTGGCCCCGCGCGATCGGGTCCGCTTCCGGCGTGGTCCGCGCGGGCTCGCCGAAGATGGCCATGGTGGATGTGCCGAAGGCACCGCGGGCGACGGAGTAGCCCAGCTCCGCGCCACCCAGCCCGGAGGTGGCGCGCGCGGAAGCGGCGATGGCCTTCTTCTGCTTGACGTCCCAGCCGCGCACCGTGACGATGGCGGCCTGGGTCAGCGAGCTGAGCCGCGGGCTGAACTCCGTGATGTCCGCGCCGAGGGACAGCTTGTCGGCGGGCGGCTGGCTGAGCTGCGGCGCCTGGAAGTAGAGCACCTTGTCCCTGACGTACATCTCGTATCCGATCAGGCTCGCTCGCCGCCGCAGGAAGTCCCAGTCCGACTGGTTGCTCTGGATGACGTAGCTGAGCGTCACCTCGGTCGCGTCGACGTGCGCACGCAGTCCTGCCTCGCGGGCGATCTGGCCGGCGATCGCGCTGTCTTTCATCTGCGCGAACGTCCTGGTCTTGCGGCCGCGCGCCAGCCGGTGCCGGTGATCGTAGCCGCGGACCAGCAGCGACGGCGGCTCGCCGGTCGTGAACACGGGTTCCAGGCTGGTGATCTCGGCCAGCATCACCTTGTAGATGTCACCGACGTAGCCGAGCCAGATCTCGACCTCGTTCCCCACCGCGAACAGCGCGCTGTCCGACCAGGAGACGCGCAGCCGTTCGTCGTCCCAGTTGTGCAGCTCCAAGGTGAACATGCTGAGCGCCGCCAGGTCCTCCTGGACGGTGACCGAGCGCAGGTCCGCCTCCGCGGCCAGCGGCAGCGCCGAGCCGTTGACGCGCACACTCAGATCGGGCAGATCAGCGCGCGGCATTGCGGATCACCTCACGGCTGCAGTTTGGGAATCGTCAGCATCGTCCCCGGCCGCAGGTCACGCGGGTTGACGATGCCGTTGGCGGTGGCGATCGGCCGCCACAGGGCGGGATCGCCATACTCGTCGGCGGCCAGGCTCTGCAGCGTGTCGTAGCGCTGCACCTGTCGCGTCTTGGCGACGTCGGAAGAGTGCAGTTCGGTGGCTTTGGCCCGCGCCTGGCTGCCCACCTCGGTGAAGTCACAGGTCAGCGTCGCCCGGACCGGTGTCCCGTCCTCGAGGAACAGCGTGAACCGCTGGTTCAGGCTGGTCAGCACGCCGGTGAAGATGTCGAACACACCCCAGCGCAGGTCGCACACCGGCGGGCGGTGCAGCTCGGTGTCCACCTCGACCAGCTTGGCGATCTGATCGGTGTACTGCCGCACGTCGCTCGACTGGCCCCCGGGAATCAGGCTCGCGGGCAGGAACGACGCGGCGGCGGCCGCCCCGGTCACCGCGCCGGACCGTGCGCCGTACGTGTCGAAGAACAGCTCGATGGAGAACTGTTCCGCCTCGACCGAGCGGAACTCCTGCTCCACCGCCGCGCCACTCGGCACACCCTGGCCGACGGTCTGCTGCTGCTGCCAGACCGTGGATCTGGTCAGGGTGATCTCGGTGGGATTGAACAGCGCTTCGATCGAGCCCTGCTGCTGCCGGCCGCCGCGCTCGTAGTAGATCGTCAGCTTGTGCAGCTCGCCCCCGCCGCTGCCGAGGCCGAGCAGCTCCGAGACCACCTTGGCCTTGTTGAGGCTCACCGCGGCATCCCCCTCCGCTCGCGTTCGATGGCCATGTGGTGAATCAGCCTGCGCTGCACGGTGGTGGCGATGCCGTCGATGTCGATCCGCGGCGGCTGCTGTGCTTTGTCGCGGTCGCGCCTGGGCGGGTCCTCCTGCTTGTCCTTCGCGCGCGGACTCGCCTCCCGCGTGGCTACATCCCGATCCGGCGAGGCGGCCGCAGAAGCTCGCACCACCGATCGTTCGGTCATGATCGTCCGGCGAGCTTCGACAACTGGCCGGTCACGGCCGGGCGCCACAGCAGCCCGGACTACCGCGGTACCCGCGGGTGCCGGGTAAAGCCGCTGACCAGGGGGAGGAGGACCGGTGCGGCTCCCGTTGGGGGCGACGACGGGGCGCTGGGCCGGCCGCGGACTGGCCGCCCCGGCACCGCCGGCCGCCCTGACACCCTCGACTACCCGAGCACCGTTGACCGCCCGGGGACTGCTGCCGACCCGGGCGCCGGCGACGGCCCGGGCGCCGCTGCCGACTCCGGCATCGCTGCGCGTCCCGGCACCCTCGACGACCCTGACACGGGCGCCGGCCGGGGCGCCGTCGACGGCTCGGGCGGCGCCGGCTGTTCCGGCACCCCTGTCCGTCCGGGCACCGCTGTCTGTCCCGGCACCCCTGTCCGTCCGGGCACCGCTGCGCGTCCCGGCACCGTCGGCCGCCCTGATACCCTCGACCACCCTGACACCGGCGCCGACCTCGGCACCACCAGGCCACTCTGCACCGCTAATACCTTTAGCATCTTTGACAACAGCGGAACTTGTCGCACCTCCAGCGTCACGCGCGCCGTTGCCGTCGGCCGCCGGACGGCCGGAGACCGGGCCACGTCCGATGCGCACGTCGTCGTCGCTCGTGGTCCCGCCGTTGCGCGGGACGGGGCGGGCGCGGACGGTGGGGGAGCGGCGGGCCGCGGGTGCCGGGGGTGCTGGGTCGGCAGGGCTCGCCGTCACGATGAGCGGCGGGTCGGGGGCGGTGTAGTCCGTGGTGTGCGCACGGCGCAGCAGCAGGCTGGCGAGCGGGGGAGCGGCCGCGTTGCGCAGGTGCCTGGCCGCGATGTCCGGACCCATGGCCTGCTGGGTGCAGCCGGGCTGCTGCGTGCGCTGCCACAGCCGCGCCAGCAGGGCGTTCATCGGCCGGCCATCCCCGCGATGCCTTGGGCAAGCGCGGCGGCCTGGCCAAGGAGCGGTTTGGTGAGACCCTCGTGCGCGAGCTCGAGCGATTCGACGGCGACCTCGTCGCTGGTCGCGGTGAACGTCGGGCCGGTCCAGCGCACGGGTATCGCGTTGCGGAAGTTCCACCACATCACCGGGATCTGCCGCGGGTCGAGCAGCATGATCGTGCCGTTCCTGCGCTGGATGGCGCCGAGGGTCGTGTTGTAGTACCAGTTCCACAGCGTGCTGACCGAGGTCAGGCCGTGCTTGAGCACCAGGTTGGCGTGGCTGGTGCGACCGGGAAGCTTGTGCACGAATCCGTTCACGCCACCTTCGCGGTACTCCTCGATTTCGACCTCACTCTCCAGGCCGCTCACCTCGGAGAATCCGCCGACAAGCAGTCCCTCGATCTCGACCGCGAAGTTGAACGCCTGATACGGCTGCAGCGGCCGGGCGCCGGGCACCCAGTTGGCCGCCACCGCGGGCACCCAGCTCAAGCCCAGCGGCACACCCGTTGACGTCATCGTCGTCCCGTTCCCCTCATGTCATGAGCCGCTCGTTGATCCTGGCTGCCTCTGCCACCCACCGCTGACGCTCCTTGTGGTCGAGCCGGACGACCTCCTGGTAGGGCCAGTGGAAGTAAAAGGCCAGGTACGCTACCTCCTCATGCAGCGGGCCGGAGGGGTAGCGCGCTATTCCCCCAGGCGTGCCACCGCCACGTCGAACTCGCCGTCGCAGTGCGGGCAGGTCACCTGGAGCAGGGTGTCGCCGTTCTGGTTGATCCGCTGGTAGAAGTCCTGGAGGTAGGCCAGGTCGGCGGCGTACAAACTCTCGATCATCCTGGTGTTGATGTGATCCATGGTGCCCAGCCGGGTGATGACCCGGGCCAGCAGGATGATCACCAGGTAGCCGGGGTTGGCACGCACTCTCGGGTCCTTGAGCGGCTCGATCTCGTCGACCGCGGTGGCCAGGCGCATCGTGCCGTCCCGGTGCGTCGTTCCGTCCGGGTCGGCCAGTCCGATCGGCAGCGTGAACGCGAACTCGGTCTGCTGGACCGCCGGCGCCGGCGCCGCCGTCAGCTCCACTTGTCGACCTCGACCCGCTCACAGGCCAGGACGAGCTGTTCGACGGCGAGATCGTCGGCGCTCGCGTTGAAGCTCGGCCCGGTCCACTGACGCGGCCAGCAGGAAAACAGGTTCCACGTGATCTTCGGGCTGCCGGTGTCGTCAAGCAGCGTGATGGAGATGTCATGGCGTTCGATGGCGCCTTTCATCGCCTTCTCGCGCCATTCCCACAGCTTGCTGTCCGACGTGATGCCGCGGCTGAGCGTGATGTCGGAGTGGGTGACGAGTCCGGAAAGCTTGCGTACGCTCAGGTTCTTGTCCGTGCCTTCCCGGTATTCCACCGCGTTCTGGCTGTTCTCAAGGCCAGAGCATTCACGGAAGCCGGCCCGTGTGATGCCGTCCAGTTCGACGGAAAAGTTGTAGCCGGCATAGGGATCGAGCCGGTTGGCCATGGTCGGACCTCCTCGTGCTGTCGTTATGCGGTGCTGGTGCCTGGCTGGATGCTGACGCCGCTGGCACCATGAATGATCCGGACGACGACGAACTCGGCCGGTGCGGCCAGCGCGACGCCGACGTTGGTCACGACCATCCCCGCGTCCGTCACGGCGGGCGGGTTGGTCTCGCTGTCGCACTTGACGAAGAACGCTTCCGCCGCGGTGCGGCCCTTGAGGGCACCGTCCTGGTACAGGGTGTCCAGGTAGGCGGTCACCTCGCGCATGATGCGAACCCAGAGCCGGATGTCGTTGGGTTCGTAGGCAGCCCGCGCGAGGAACTGCTCAAGCCAGCGGCCCATCGTCAGGAACACCCGCCGCGCGCCGACGAACTGCCAGTCTGTGTCGTCGCTCAGCGTGCGGGCCCCCCACACCCGGATTCCCCGGCCGGGGACCGCGCGCAGGCAGTTCACGCCTTCGGCGTAGAGCTGCCCGATCGCGTCGGCCGCCAGGTTCACCCACAGGTCAAGTACTCCCGCCACCATCTCGTTGGCCGGTGCCTTGTGCACGCCGACCGCCTGGTCGCTGCGGGAGTAGATGCCCGCGACGTGTCCGCAGGGCGGCAGGTAGAGCGGTGACCCGTCCTCCGCCTCGGCCCACAGCCACGGGTGATAGAGCGCACCATCGTCGCTGGTCAGCGCCGCTCGTTGCGCTGCCACCATCGAGGTGGCAGTGGCCGGGACCGCGTCCAGGATGGCGAACCGGCCGCCGGTGTGCTGGCAGTCGGCGAGGAGTTCGGCCTGCAGGGCGGTCACGGCCGCGACGTCCGGGGGCTCTGACGTGCTCGGCGCCGGCATGATGTCCGGGGCGCAGAGCAGGTCGACGGCCGCGGTCTCCGTCAGTGCGGCCAGGCCGTCGCGGAGGGCCGCCAGCGGGGTCGCGGTCCCGTCGAGCCGGACCACATAGCACAGCAGCCCGCCGTTCTCGAAGAAGCCGCGCACCGCATAGGCCAGGAAGCCGGTCGCTGGCGGCGGTCCGAACTGCGCCTCGAACTGCGGCCAGAGCGTGAGCGGCACCGGCTCCCCGACCGGCCCGTCGCCGGAGTACCCCAGGAACGCGGGCACGCCGGTCAGCAGGCTTGGCGCCGGCGGCGGGAACACGTCCTGCGGGTAGACGCCGGGCGCCTGAAGGCCGGTGCCGAGCGGTACGGTCATTACTGCCCCGGGCCGGCCCACTGGCTGAGGCGGAAGACGACGAATTCGGCCGGCCGCACCACTGCCACGCCGATCTCGGTGACCACCTGCCCGAGCGCCTGCACGTCCGGCGGATTGGTCGTCTCGTCGCAGCGGACGTAGAAGGCCTGTTCCGGTGTCGCGCCGACGAGGGCACCGGCGGCCCACTCGCCGTTGAGGAACGCGCTCACGTTGCGGCGGATCTTCGACCAGAGGTCTTCCGCGTTCGGCTCGAATACCACCCACTGGGTACCGGCGTCGATGGACGAGCGCAGGAAGTTGACCAGCCGCCGGACGCTGACGTAGTTCCACTCGGGGTCGCCCTGCGGATCGGAGGCCAGCGTTCGCGCGCCATAGACCTTGATCGTGCCGGCGAACGAGCGGATGCAGTTCACGCCGAGCGGGTTCAGGCTGCCCTGGAGGATCTTGCTCACCGGGTACTTCACGTCCAGCGCACCCAGGATGACCTCGTTGGCCGGAGCCTTGTGCACCCCGCGTTCGGCGTCACTGCGGGCGTAGATGCCGGCCACGTGACCGCTCGGCGGCACCGCCACCTGGGCGCCTGGGCTGCCGAGCGGGTCGGCCACCAGTATCCACGGGAAGTAGAAGGCGCCGTAGCCGCCCGGGTTGGCGGCGGGTCGCCAGATTCCGGTCGCGTCCGCGGTGATGACCAGGTTGTTGTTCTCGATGTCGCGCGCGCTGTCCAGGATGGCGACCCGGTTCTCCATCTTCTGGCAATGCGCGACGATGGCGGCCTGGGCCGCGTTGAGCGCGTCGGCCGCGACGTCCGGGCCCAGCGGTGCGGCGACGATCGCCACCTCGTCGATGCTTTCCAGGTGCTGAAGCGCCGTTTCCAGGTCGTTGCCGGGTGTGCTGATCCGGATAACCCAGCAGCGGGTGCCCCCGTTGTTGAAGAAGCCGAAGACGGCTTGTGCCAGGTACTGGTTGGCCGTCTGGATGTCGCCGAAGTTCTGCGTGAACTCGGTCCAGCTGTTGAGCGGCACCGCGGTGAGGGCCGCCGCCTGCGAATAGGCCTGGCCCCCGGCGTTGACGGGCATGCCGGTACTGGCCTTGGCGTCCCATTCCTGGGTGATGTCGGCCGACACACCGATGAACGCGGCGGTGCTGGTCCCGACGCCAGCGATGGGCTTGATCGCCGAGGGGACTTCCTCTACGTAGACTCCCGGCCACGTGTATGTGGGCATGTCCGTTACTCCTATGGTGCTGTGGTGGCGGCGGTCTGCCTGATCGTGACGACCCGTTCGGTGACCCCCGGCCCGGCGGCGACGGGATCGAAGACGCTGACGCTGATCGTGACCGCGTAGTGCAGGGCGGCCTTGGGTCTGCCGCCCATGGCCTGCCAGAGTTCGCCCAGGCTCTGCAGGTGGCCGTCGGCGACGATCCGGGTGGGTAGCGGTGGTTCCTGCCCGGCGAGCTCTCCGGCTAGATAGTTGGCTGGTATCACGCGATGGCGCAGCAGCACCTTCAGGACCTCGCCGAGCAGCCGGTGCTCATCTTGGGACGGGTCGGGCGCGCTGGCGCTTGGCCACGCGGTGATCAGATAGGAGCAGGTGACGCGCGCCGGCGACCGGGTACGGGTGAACGTCCCGTCTGCCTGCTGATCCACCTCCCATTGCGTATCGCGCAGGCTGAGGTCTTCGCGGACGTCGTAGAGGAAGAAGCCGAGCGCGGGCAGGCTCACCCCCGACGGCGGGAACTGGCTGTCGGGCGCGTGGAAGCTGATCGCCACGTTCTGGACGGGAAGCTCGGCCGCGAGCAGCGCGGCCAGCGTCGCGTCCAGGTCCTGCAACATGGCAACTGTGATAACAGGGGGGCGTTCCACTCACATCTGCCTTGGCGTCAGTCGGTGCGTCTGCGTGGGCGTCTCAGACGTTGATCGCGCGGTATATCGCCATAAAGAGGACGAGAGCGTGTACGTCTCACGCGCAAAGTCGATCCCGACCCCCGAATCCCACGGGCCGTTCGCTAGGTACGAGTCGGTATCGAACAAATAAGCGATTCATACCCGACGGGATATGTAGTCCATGATCATGAAGGGTTTTGCGTGCTCTAGGATCCTGGTGGCTTATTCAGGGTCTTGCGGCGAGGCGACCGGCGCTCGCAGGCGGCCCGCGGGCGGCCCGCTGGCGGCGAAAATCTCGAACAACGTGGCGGATTACCCCTTTGTGGCAGGCTGACCCTCGTTTTCAGAGGTCAGTCCACCACGATAGGGAAATCCACCACATTGATGCAGAGCCAGGCGGCGCGCTGGCGCATCGCCAGCCCCATGCCGCACGCCAGCTCCAGTCGCTATCAGGCGGCTGCCGGCAGATGGCCGGGCCGGCACATCCGAAGCCCAG
>Ga0070741_10016583_pt1 | contig 12251 bp, 13 predicted proteins | sample Coa_R1_4_FD_66440 | JGI IMG/M metagenome (GOLD analysis project Ga0070741, IMG submission 66440) | Surface soil microbial communities from Centralia Pennsylvania, which are recovering from an underground coalmine fire - Coalmine... | ecosystem: Environmental > Terrestrial > Soil > Unclassified ...
CTCCACCTCGCGCTGATCGTCGCGCGCCACCACACGCAGTTCCGGCGGACGCGGCGGCAGACGGAGCGCACCGTGGTCGGCACGCCGATGTTTCCCGGCTACGCGCCTCGCTCGCTCGGCCTCGCGGCCGCGGTCGCGAGCGTCCTCTTCCTCCTCGGCGGGCTCGTGCAGATCAACCCCGTCTGGCTGTGGGGCCCGTTCCACGTCGCGCAGGCGACGAACGGGGCGCAACCCGACTGGTACCTCGCCTGGCTGATCGGCGCGCTGCGACTGATGCCCGGGTTCGACGTCACGATCGGCGACTACACGCTCGCCGGCAACCCGTTCTGGGGCGGGGTGGCGTTCCCACTGACCGTCTTCCTGATCCTCTTTCTGTGGCCGTCGCTCGAGCGGCGCGTGACCGGCGATCGCGCCTTCCACAACCTGCTGCAGCGGCCGCGCGAGAACCCGTGGCGGACGGCGATCGGCGCCGCGCTCCTGACCTGGGTGTTCGTCGCGTTCGTCGCCGGCGCCGCCGACCGCTACTTCGTCTTCTTCGGCTTCGGCCTCTCGTACACGAGCCAGATCTGGGTCTACCGCGTGCTCGTCTGGGTGCTGCCGGTGCTCGCGGGAACGGTGACGTACCACGTCTGCCGGCAGCTGCTCGCGAACGAGACCGTCGAGCACGAGCGCCACCGCGAGGAGCACGCGGCCGAGGAGGAGAAGACGGACGAGGTCCGGCGGCTGCAGATCGAGCACGCCGTCGCGCGGCTCGAGGCGCGGGAAGGGCCGGCCTCGCCCGTCTCCGGGCCGCCGTAGCGGCCGCGGCGAACGATGCCCCTAGCTTTGAGCGATGCGGGCGAGCGTTCGGCGAGCTCCGTTCAGCTCGAGCACGGCCGGTATGAGCGGGAGCCAGAGGTTGAACACGCGGTAGGTGATCACGCCGAGGATCGCCCCTGCGAACGGCGCGCCGGCGGCGACGAGCGTCAGCGGCATGACCGCCTCGACCACGCCGGAGCCGGCGAGCGGCAGCGTCCGTCGAGTCAGGACGTAGCCGACAGCGTGGGCGAGGATGATTGGCTCGAACGTGGGGGCGGCGTCGAACGGCTTCAGTGAGGCCCAGAGGCAGAGGACGTCGCCGAGCCAGTAGATCGCGGCACCGGCGAAGGCCGGCCAGTGTCGCCGCCACTCCCGTGCCAGCCTGAAGAGGATCCGGATCCCTTCGAGGATGCGGCCGAGCAGCCCGCGCCAGCCCGCCTGGCCGAGGAACCGCTGTCGATGGCGCACGCCGAAGAAGGCGAGCAGGGCGCCGAGCGGGACGAGCGTCGCCCAGGGGATCGTGAAGTCGAGCGGCGGCTTGCGTCGCCCTTGCACCAGGAGCGAGATCGAGGCTGCGCAGGCGGCCGGCGCGAGAGGCGCGTGCTCGAGTGCGTCGAGCGCGAGCACCCGGATCTCGCCCTCCTCCTTGCTTTCGCGGCCTCGAGCGAGGGCCTTGCTGTCGAGCGCGGCGCCGCCCTTCGCGAGGAAGGCGCCGAAGCCGACGGCGACGAGTTGCGCCGCTTCCCGCAGGGTGAGCTGCGGCCCGTGCTCGATGTGCGCGATCCCGCGATAGGCGAAGACGTAGGCGCCGAAGGACACTGCCTCGGCAGCGAAAGCGGCCGCGAACCAGAAGGAGAGATTCGGACGTAGCTGGTCGACGACGCTGTGCCAGCCGGCGATCGCCGACATCACTGCGAGCGTGCCGACGAACACGACCGCAGCGAGAGCGACGATCGCGGTCGGAGGAAGCTTCGCCAGGCGACCGACGAGCGGCTTCAGCTCCGCGAGCACGGTCACCGACCGCTCGTCCCCGCTGCGACGATCTCCTCCTCGAGCCGCCGGCTGAAAGGCAACACGGCGGCAGCGGGAAGGAGGGCGAGCCAGAAGTTGAAGATCCGGTAGGCGACGACGCCCGCCGCCGCTGCCGCGAACGGGAGGTGAAACCAGGTGAGGACGTAGGCGAGCAGGATCTCGACGACGCCCGGACCGCCGAACGGCAACGACCGTCGGGTCAGTGCCCAGCCCGTTCCGTAGGCAAGCACGAGCACGGGGATCGAGACGCGGACGTCGAACACGCGAAGCGCGGCCCAGAACGTGGCGATGTCGCCGAGCCAGTACATGAACGCCCCGCCGAACGCCCAGGCGTACGCGCGCCACTGCTCGATGAGCGCCCGGAGAATCGCCAGCGCGGCGACGAAGTGCGCGACGCCCCGCCGCAGCGCACCAGCTCCCGTTGACGACTCGAACCGCCTCCGTCGACCGGGGGCGGTCAGCCACCACGCTGCGAGGGCGCCGGGGATTACCGCGAGCCACGGAAGCGTCACGCCGGCTGAGGCCGAGCCGCCAACCCCGAGGTACACGAGCAGGCCGCAGAGCGCGACTGCCGGAGCGAGAACGGCGTATTCGAGCGCGCTCAAGCCAAGCACGCGGCGGAAGGCGCGGCGCGCGCTCATCCCGGCCTCGCGGAGGGTGATGTAGTCGACCGAGAAGCCGCCGGAGGTGTTGGCCGAGAACATCGGCCCAAAGCCAACGCTGACCACCGCGAGGGCGGCTGGAAACGAGAGCTCCACGCCACGGTCGACTGCGGCGGCCGCTCTCAGCGAGAGCGCGTACCCGACGTAGGCGAACAGCTGCCCCGCGCCGCAGAGGGCGAACCAGCGGGCGTTCTCCGCGGAGAGGGCGCGCCAGACCTCGTCCCACCCCGCCCACCACACGAGCCCGCCCGTGGCCGCCGCCTCCAGGCTCAGGACGACTACGAGCGTGAGGAGCGGATGGGCCGCCTTCTCCAGCCAGCCTCGGGCGAGCGACCGTCGCGAGCGCCGCCGCGACCGAGAGGAGGGCACCGGCGCCATGGGCCGTCTCTTTCCCTCTTCGGTCGCGTACAACCTGCGGTGGGCCGAATCACCGCCCTCGGCGGGGCGTCGCCGATCGCGGGCAGCTACAGCATCGGAATCTGCCTGAGGATCCTCGGCTCGATCCGGTCGAGGATCCTCATCAGGCTCGGCCCCGTCACGGTGATGCCGTGGTTGCGGAGGCCGATCACGGCCGCGTCGGGATCCGGCTCCTGTGCGAGCAGCTCGGCGACGCTGACGGCGAGCTCCTCGGTGCCGCACGGATAGTTGACGTCCGTCGCCGCGATCCCCTCCATCCACGCGTGCACGTGCAGGATCGCGCCGACGCCGGGGTGCGCCTGGTAGATCATCCAGTGCTCGATCGCGTCGACCGAGACCCGCCGCGGCTCCACCTCCGGCGGCACGCTGAGCACGATCCGCCCGTTGTCGTGGTCGTAGTTCGAGACGAGCAGGATGTCCCGGCCCGGGGTCTCGAGCGCGGACTTGTCGACACCTGACGCGCTCATCCAGAAGCGGCGCTCGTCCTTCCGCTGCGAGAGGTTCCCGTACGAGAGGCCGCCGATCCCGTAGAGGCGCTTCACGTGCCGCAGCTCGCGCTCGCTGAGCAGGTCCTCGATCGGGAACGGCGAGGGCAGGAGGTCGAGGTCGCCCATGCGCTTGCCCGCGGCGACGATCTCCTCGGTCACCTCGTCGCCGTTCCAGAGCTCGGGCTCGAGGTCGGTGACGAACTCGTTGTCGATCACGAGCCGCGAGCGGGCGAGCGGGAGCAGCCGCTCGACGACGGCATCCGCGAGCGCCTCTTCTCCGCGCTGCGCGCTGTCGCCGTAATGGCCGCGCTCCATCGTCGTGAACCATGCGCCCTCGCCGGGCACGTAGCAGAGCGCGATGTTCGCGAGCGCGCGGACGAGCATCGGGTAGTCCTCGGGCAGCGAGTGGCTGTCGCGCTCGTACAGGCCGACGACGAACGTGCCGCGCGAGCGGCGCCGGAACGGCTTCGGGTCGTCGACGTCGACGACGTTGATCACGAGGTCGGCGGCGTTCCCGTCGTCGACCTCGCCGAGCCCGGCGCGGCCGAGCGCCTCGCGCACCAGCTCCGCGAAGCGCGCGAGCGGCTCCGTCTTCGCGCGGCCGACGACGGCGAAGGTCGCGGTCTCGGTGGTCGGGCGCGGCGAGATGCGGCTCGGTGCGCTCATCTGGCTCTAGACCGCCTCCGCGACGACGACGCCCAGGATCGGCAGGGCGACGGTAAGGGTAAACGACGTCCACCCGACCAGGACGAGTGGGCGCCGGGTGCGCTCCGCCCGGCCCTCGCGGATCTCCGCGGCGAGGCGCGGCCCGAGCACGAAGTCGTGCAGGTAGGCGAACAGGAGCAGCCCGGCGAACACGCCCATCTTCACGCCGAAGACCGTCTTGCCGCCCGTGCCCGAGCCCGGCAGCACGTGGTAGGCGAGCGGGATTCCGGTTGCGACGAGAACGACCAGCGCGCCCCAGCCGATCGGTCGCCAGCGCCGCCCGAGCGTGCGCATCGCGAGCTGTCGCGGCTCGCCGGTCAGCCGCCGGATCGCGGGCACGGCAACGAAGGTCAGGGCGACGGTTCCGCCCACCCACACGGTCGCGCCGAGCACATGGACGACGACGAGCGCGGTCTCGAGCCAGTGCGGCATCGGCCGCACTCTCGCACGAGGACGCGGCCGCGGAGCGCGAGGAGTGGATTCCTCAGCTCTCCGCGAGCCCGGCCCTGAGGATCGCTGCGGCGGCGAAGCGGAGGACGCCGAGAGCCTCGTCGTCGTCCAGCCCGCAAACGTCCTTCAACACCACGAGCGAATCCATCCCGAGCGTGAGCGCGAGCGCCGCGCGCAGCCGCCGCTTCCGATCGTCGGGCAAGTCGAGCGGCTCGAGCACCCGGTCGAGCCAGCGCATCCGCCGGCCCTCGCGCACCGCGGGCGGTTCCGAGCCGGCGCGCCGGCTGCGGAGCCACGTGTCCTGGTAGACCCAGAGCGCCCGCCGGAAGTGCTCCTCCTCCGCGACGGCGACGTGGTGGAAGAGGTCGAGGAGGGTCAGGAGCCGGGCTTCCGCATCGCCGTCGGGAAGCGCTGCGACCGCGGCCTCGGTCGCGGCGACGGCCGGGGTCACGTCGGTGACCTCGACCTCGAGCGCCCCCTGCGTCGGGAAGTAGCGGTACGCGGTCGCTCGGGAGACGCCGGCCTCGGCCGCTGCCTCCGCCACCGTCGGCGCGACGCCCTCCCGCTCGAGCAGCGTCTTCGCGGCCGCGACGATCGCCGCGCGCGTCCGCGCTTTCTGGTTGCCGCGGGGGTCTTGACGACTCGCCGGCATAGCCCTATTGTACAAGTCTCTTGATGAGACTTATCTCATCACCACAATTCGAGAGGAGGAAGCATGAGCACTGCCACGATCACTCCACTGCCCGCCGCGCCCGTCCTCGAGGAGCTCGAGCTCGTCGAGTTCTCGGTCGGCGACGACCCGACCGCGACGGCCCGCATCGCGATGCCGATCAGCGCGGCGACCGGCTCGTCGAGCACGGTCGTGTACCTCGAGGTCGATCCCGGCAAGCGCATCGCGCCCCACACGCACACCGCCGACGAGATCTTCGTCGTGCTGCAGGGGCGGGGGATCGTGACCGCCGGAGATCAGCAGTGGGAAGCGTCCGCGGGCGCGCTGGCCGTCGCCCCTGCGTTCGCGAGCCACAGCTGGGAGAACACGGGCGACGAGACGCTGAAGCTCGTCGCGTTCCTGGGCGCGAACGTCCTGATCCACGAGTTCGAGGCGCCGGTCGCGCCGTTCGGCGCGGCGCGGTTCGTTACGCCGCTCTGACAAAGCGCCGAGGGCGTGCCGCCGCCAGTCCGCTGGGCGGCACGCCCTCGTAGGATCCGGCCATGACGCCCGAGCAGATGGACGCCCTCGTCGAGGAGCACTTCCGCTTCGAGGCGGCAGACGACGTCGACGGCGTAATGAGCACGCTCCTCGACGGTGCGGTGCACGAGGTGATCCCGTCTCCTGTCGGGGCGCTCACCGACCCGGCCGAGCAGCGCCGGTACTACGAGCTGCTGTTCGGCTCGATCAAGGGCGAGCGCGTGGAGCCGCTCCGGCGCTACTACGGTGAGGGCTTCCTCGTCGACGAGTCGCTCTGGCACGGCCGGGTCGAGGACGGTCGGCCGTTCCTCTGCGACGGCCGCAGCGGCGACGTCAGCTTCCGCCTCCTGCACGTGTTCGAGTTCCGCGACGGGAAGATCAGCCGCGAGCAGGTCTGGTGCGACCTGGCCGCAATTCAGCGCCAGCTGGCGTAGGCCCGCCGGCCGGCCGCTAGTGCGACATCGTCCCGCGGACGTTGCCGACCTTGAGCAGACCGACCTGCCCCTGGTCGACCGCCGCGAACGCGTGCGAGACGAACGGGTAGAGGCCGGCCTCGTCGATGCGCAGGTCGAAGACCGCGCCGCCGCCGGCCGGGACGGTGACCGTCTGCACGTTGTGCAGCGCGTCCGCGGGGTTCATGTCGCCGAACGGGTAAGCGGTGTTCAGGATCGTCCCGACGACGTGGAAGTCGGTATCCAGAGACGGCCCGGCATCGACGACCCAGAACCGGACCAGATCGCCGGGGTCGGCGGTCAGCGGGTGGGTGACGTACTGCCCCGCGTAGCCGTTGAAGGTCATCCAGTCCGGCTGCCGCGCGTGCGCCTTGTCGACGTTGTACTGCGCAGGGGCGCCGAGGCCGTCCGAGTTGAGGTACCACTCGCTCGCGACGAGCACGTAGTTCTTGTCGGCCGGCGGTAGCACGCCCGGCTTCGGCTCGACGACGATCGCCCCGTACATGCCGTTGGCTATGTGCGCGAGCACCGGCTTCGTCCCGCAGTGGTACATGAATACGCCCGCGTCGTTCGCGCGAAAGGTGTAGCTCACGGAATCCCCCGGCATGACGTCGGCGAAGGCTTTGTTCGGCGCGATGCGGGCGGCGTGGAAGTCGATCGAGTGCGGGATCGCGCCGCGGTTCGTCAGCGTCACCTTCACGAGCTGTCCCTGGCGCACGTGGATCACCGGGCCGGGGGCGCCGCCCGCCCAGGCCCACGCCGCGTACTTGATCCCGGGGGCGATCTGGATCGTGACGTCCTTCAGCACCAGGTTGACGTCGGCGACCGTCCCGCGCGCGACGGGCGGCAGCTCCGCCGGGAAAGCCCTGTGCGCCTCGGCGAGCGCCTCGGCGTTGTCGGGCGCGGCCCCGGCGTAGCTCGTCAGCCCCGCGCCGGCGGCGACGTGGTTGTGCTCGGCCGGCGTCGCGGCCGCGGCTGTTGTCGCCGGCGCCTGGTCGCTGTGCTCGCGGTCGTCGGCCCACATCATGACGGCGAGGACGCCGACGACTCCGAGCGCCAGGCCGAGCAGCACGGTCGCCACCTTGAAGAACGCACCCGCGTCGGTCTCAACGCGTGAGTAGGCGGGGGCCGGGTCACGGATCATCGGTGTCAGCTCCTTCTCTCGTGTCGGTTCAGCTGCCGGCGAGATCGGCCGGAACGAGTTGCGCGACGTCCGCTCGGCTCTGGGCGGCGGACTCGTCCGCGGCCGCCCGCTCGAGCGCGCAGCGGAGGTCGTTCAGGTAGTACGCGAGCGAGACGTTCCCGAAGTCGACGCCGAGGCGCTCGAGCACGCAGCCTCCCTCGAGCGCTCGGCCCGCCCGATCGTGCTCCCAGAACGCGCACCAGCCGCGCGTGCACTCCTCGTCGTTGCCGATCGCCGATCGCAGCTTGCAGGTCGTTTCCATGCCCGCATCGTCGCGCGGCAGCCGAGACGCCTCATCGGGGCGAGGCCGGAAGCTCGTTGCGGTTTTGCCGCAGGTGCCCGCGAGGCCGGTTCGGCGGCTGCCCTTGCGCACGCGGCGGGTTCCGACGACTCTTTGTGTGGGCCGGCGCGCCCCGGGAGAGATGGTCCAACTTGTCGACACGACGCTGCGGGACGGGGAGCAGGCCCCCGGCGTCGCCTTCTCACTGGACGAGAAGGTCGAGATCGCGGGGTTGCTCGCCGACGCCGGGGTCCCGGAGCTCGAGATCGGGACACCCGCAATGGGGTCTGACGAGATCGACGCGATCCGCGCGGTCGCGAGGCTCCGCCTGCCCGCCGCGCTCACCTGCTGGGCGAGGGCCAAGGAAGCGGACATCGAGGCCGCAGCCGCCTGCGGCACGCCGAACGTCCACATCAGCTTCCCGGTCTCGCCGATCCAGCTCGAGGCGACGGGGCGGCGCGCGGACCGGCTCATGGCCGAGGCCGAGCTCCTCGTCGCGAAGGCGAGGAGCGTGTTCGACGGCGTCTCCGTCGGCTGCCTCGACGCGACTCGAGCCGACCCCCAGCTACTCGTCGCGTTCGCTCAGGCGACGTCGCTGCAGGGGGCGCGACGGGTGCGGATCGCGGACACCGTCGGCGTCGGCGATCCGCTGTCGATTCACGGCCTGTTCTCGCGGCTCACGGACGCGGTTCCGTCGCTCGACTTCGAGTTCCACGGCCACAACGACCTCGGGATGGGAACCGCGAACGCGTTGGCCGCGGTCGACGGCGGCGCCAGCTCGGTGAGCGTCACGGTCAACGGCCTCGGCGAGCGCGCGGGCAACTCTGCGCTCGAGGAGGTCGTCGCCGCGCTGAAATTCGCCCGCGGCGCCGAGACCGGTGTCGACCTCGCCAAGCTTCCGGCGCTCTGCCGCCGCGTCGCGGAGCTGTCGGGCACGCCCCTACCGGCAGCGAAGCCGATCGTCGGAGAGCGCGTGTTCGTGCACGAGTCGGGAATCCACGTCGCGGCGCTGCTCGGCGATCCGCGCTCCTACCAGCCGTTCCTGCCTGCGGAGGTCGGGGCCGAAGGGCCGATCTTCGTCGCGGGCAAGCACAGCGGCTCGCACGCGCTCCGCCACCTGCTGGCGACGAGAGGGATCGATGAAGAGAACGGTCTGCTCGAGGAGCTCTTGCCGCTTGTGCGGCGGGTCGCGGAGCAGCGCAAGCGGGCGCTGACGCTGGACGAGCTCGAGAGCCTGCATCGCCGGGTACAGGCCGGGCACGTCGCCTAGTGAGGCGATGACTGCGGCGCCGGTCGACGTTCTCGTCGCGGATGCGAACGGTCGTGCTGCGCTCTCCGTCGTCCGCTCGCTGAGTCGGCGCGGCATTTCGTTCGTCGCGCTCGGGAGCGAGTTGAACGGAATGGTCGCTGTCTCCCGGCACGTGCGCCGCTACCTGCGCGGGCCTCAGCCGGAGGACGACGCGGAGGCGTTCGGCGAGGCTGTGCTCGAGGCTGCGGCACGTCACCGCGTGCGGCTGGTGCTCCCGCTGTCGGATCCCGCGCTCGCCATCTGCAGCGAGCAGCGCGACCTCCTGCCGCCGGGAGCGACGCTCGCCGCCGCCGGCGAGGAAGCCGTCCGGAACGTGCTCGACAAGCGCCGGAACCTCGACACCGCCAAGCGGCTCGGCATCCCTTGCCCGCGCGACTTCACCCTCGATTACCCGGACCAGACCTCGGAGCTCATCGCGACCCTCGGCCTCCCGCTGGTGCTGAAGAACGCCGGCTACGGTGCGCACGCCGGTGCCGGTAACGGCTTGAAGTGGGCGATCGCGCGGAGCGAGGCCGAGCTCAGAGCGATGCTCGCGCGGTGTTCGGACGACGCGGCCCCGCCCGTCTTCCAGCAGCTCGTCCACGGTGACGTCACGAACCTCTGCTGCTTCGCCGCCCGCGGAACGATCGTCGCGGTGCACGAGTACCGCAGCCTCCGGCGGATCGGGTGGGAGGGGACGAGCGTCCTTCGCGAGGTGACCGAGCCGACGCCCAGCCTTGTGCGCCACGCCGAGCGAATGCTCGCCGAGCTCGAGTGGGACGGGGTCGCGCAGGTCGCCTTCGTCGTCGGGCGCGGCGGTGACGCGTGGTACATGGAGACGAACGGCCGCATCTGGGCGTCCGTCGCAGGCTCGGTCGCGATCGGCTGGGACTTTCCGTACTGGGCGTACCGCTACTTCGTCCACCGCGAGCTGCCGCAGCCGCCTCCGCTCGCCGTCGGGGCGATGTCCTGCTGGCGGTTCGGCGACCTACGCCTGCTCGGCAAGCGGCTCAGCGGCGTCGAGCCGCCGATGCCGCCGCGGCCGGGAAAGCTGCGCGCGATCGTCGACTACGCGAGCGCGTTCCGGCCGGGCGTGCACTCGGACGTCTTCGCTCTCGGCGACCCGCTTCCCGAGCTCGTCGAGCACTGGTCCGGCCTACGCCTGGCGCTCGGTCGCCGTCTTCGACAGCCGGCGTAGGCGCTCGGCGCAGACGAGCGCGAGCAGGAAGAGGATCCCGTCGCTCGCGAGGCACCACTGGCAGATCGCGTCGATCACCGCCACCTGGATCACGATCAGGTAGACCGCGAAAGCGAGCCCGGCGAGGGCGATCGCGGCGCCGATCGCCGCCGCCTCGACGCGCGCCGAGAGCGACGACAGGAGGACGGCGACGTAGGCGGCGAGCCCCAGCACCGCGACCGGAATCCCCGCCAGCTTCGCGTACTTCGAGTGCTGGACGGTCTCGCAGCCGCCCGTCGTGCAGGCGAGGCGCGTGCCGGTGTAGCGCGCGTAGACGAGGTAGGCGGTGACGGCGATGCCGGCGAGCGCGAGCACGGCTATCGCCGCCCGCAGCCGTGCGGCCGTCACTTCGTCAGCGCATCGAGCGTCGGCCGGAACGCCTCGGGAGTGAGTGCGTTGACCGCGACTTGTTGGAGCGTGCCGCCGGTCTTGCCGGCGAAGAAGGTCGGGGTCGAGTCGACCTGCGCGTTCTGCGCCTGCTGCCGCATTGCCGCGATCGCGGCGTCGACCTCCTCCGACTGCCGTGCCGCCATCATCGCGTCGACGTCGAGTCCCGGGATCGACCGGCCGACCGCCCGGAGCAGCCCGTCCGTCACCCAGCCGGAGTTCTCCTCGCCCTGGTTCCGGTAGAGGAGGTCGGCGAAGTTCCAGAGGCGGTTCTGCAGCCCGGCGGCGTACACCGCGCGAAGGGCGGTCTCCGAGTCTGGCCCGATGAACGAGATCCCGCCGAAGACGAGCTTCACCTTCCCGGGCCGGACGTACTCCTTCACGATCGCCGGGAGAGCGTTCAGCGTGTAGTCGCGGCAGAACGGGCACTGCAGGTCGGCGAACTCGATCATCGTCACGGGGGCGCTCGCGTTCCCGAGCTGGTTGAGGCGCTGCGGAATCCCGCGGAAGAGCCCAGCCGCCGCTGCTGCTCCGGGCACCTTCGCCGGAACCGTCGTTCCGCGCGCGGTTGCTGTCGGGACGGTCGGCGCCGACTGCTTCTTGTCGCCGGAGCCGACGACGCTGACGACGATCAACGCGACGGCGATGCCGACGGCGACGACCCCGACCGCGCCGAACAGCGCGAGCCGGTTGTTGACGAGCGCCCTCACGCAGACACCGTAGCCCGCACGGCATGATTGCCGCGTGCCGGAGACGATGCTGGCCTTGCGCAAGGGTGCGCCCGAGAAGGGGCTGCGCCTCGACGAGATCCCGGTGCCCGCGCCGGCCGCGGACGAGGTGCTCGTCGAGGTCGAGACGGCGAGCGTCTGCGGCACCGACCTGCACATCTACGGCTGGGACGAGTGGTCGCAGGGCCGGATCCAGCCGCCGCTCACGCTCGGGCACGAGTTCGCCGGCACGGTCGTCGACCGCGGGGAGCTCGTCCGCAACGTCGCCGTCGGCGACTACGTCTCCGCTGAGAGCCACATCACCTGCGGGATGTGCTTCCAGTGCCGGACGGGCCACGCGCACATGTGCGAGCGCACGCGCATCCTCGGCGTCGATCGCGACGGCGCCTTCGCCCGCTACGTCGCCATCCCCGAGGCCGTCGTCTGGCAGAACGACCGCTCGAAGCTGCCGCCGGAGATCGCGACGCTCCAGGAGCCGTTCGGGAACGCGGTCTTCGCGACCAGCGAGCAGGACCTCGCCGGCCGCTCGGTCGCCGTGCTCGGCTGCGGCCCGATCGGGCTGTTCACGATCGGGATCGCGCGCGCGTCCGGAGCCGCCGTCGTGATCGCCGCCGACCGCACGCCGTTCCGCCTCGGGCTCGCCGAGAAGATGGGCGCGAGCGCGGTAGTCAACGTCGACGAGACGCCGGACACGACCGCCTGGTTCCTCGACCGGCACGACGGCTACGGCTTCGACGTCGTCTTCGAGATGTCGGGCTCGCCGCGCGCGATCGCCGACGCGTTCCGCATCGCGCGAAACGGCGGCCGCGTGATCCTGTTCGGGATCCCGGCGCGACCGGTCGAGATCGACGTCGCCGAGGCGCTGATCTTCAAGAACCTGAGCGTGCTCGCGCTGAACGGGCGCAAGATCTTCGAGACCTGGTACCGGACGCGCTGGCTGCTGGAGAGCGGCGTC
>Ga0070741_10016584_pt1 | contig 12249 bp, 11 predicted proteins | sample Coa_R1_4_FD_66440 | JGI IMG/M metagenome (GOLD analysis project Ga0070741, IMG submission 66440) | Surface soil microbial communities from Centralia Pennsylvania, which are recovering from an underground coalmine fire - Coalmine... | ecosystem: Environmental > Terrestrial > Soil > Unclassified ...
TGAGTTGGGTGAAGACCCGGAATTCTTCGAGTGGGACGTGGACCCCTTGACCCGCGAGCCTCTCATCCCCAAAGAGGACATAAGGGAGATAACGACTCGCTTGAAGGTGGTAGATAACTGGTACGACAAGGGAGAAGAGTCCCGGCTTGAACACGCTCTCATCCTGCAAAACGCCAAGTTCGACGCCAAGAGCTTGCGGACTCTCGGTATCTCGTTCCCCTGGCGGATGGTCCACGATACCCTCATTGCAGGCCATCTACTCGCCAGCAACCGGCCGCACAACCTAACGGATATGGTGGTTCAGTACCTTGGCCGCGATATTGAACCCTACGAGCTTGCTCTGAAAGAAGCGGTTCTATCTGCACGGCGGGTAGCGGCTCGACACTTCCCCGAGTGGCAGTTGGCGAAGGAGGGAGTTCCCGGTATGCCTTCGGCCAAGGGGGGCTCGAAGAAAGCTGCAAAGGGGGTTGAGTCAGATACGCCGTGGAAGTTCGATATGTGGCTTCCCCGAGCCCTCCTCAAAGCCGGCTATAAGCAGAAGGACAATGAGAAGAAGCACGATTGGAGCACGGTCCTAGCCAACTACTCCAACGCAGATAGCTTTTACACCGTGAACCTCTGGGTAGTCATGCTGCAAGAGCTAAAGCGACAAGACCTATGGGAAATCTACCTAGCAGGGCGGACGGTTGCCCCCATCGTTTCTGAGATGGAAAACCACGGTGTAACCGTTAACCGCTCTCACTGGGAGGAAATATCCGCAAAGTGTATCGAGGAACGAGACACACTCGGGGCTCGGTGTGTAAACATCGCCAAGCGCTTTGACTACGAACTGTCTCTCCCCAAAGGCTCCGCCGTCAATGGTTCCCTCCAACGCTTTTGCTTTGAGACGATGAAGCTCCAGCCGGTCTACAACCCCAAAGCGAAAGGGATTAATCCCTGTCTAGACGCCAAGAATGCCATTCCCTATTACCTGGCAACGCTCGACCCTCATTCCCGCGAGTATAAGTTCATCTCCTCTCTCTCAGAGAAAAGAGTGCGGGATACGACTCTAGGCCAGCTAGAGAACTATGAACGTTTCTGGCTTCCCTATGGTAATGATGCGAACTGGCTTGTTCTCCATCCGTCGTTAAATCAGACAGGGACTGATACGCTCCGGTTCTCATGCTCGAATCCGAACGAACAGAATATCTCAAAGCGCAAAGGGTTCTCCACTCGCTACTGTTTTGGTCCCGCTCCCGGTAGAGAGTGGTGGTCTCTCGACGCCAAGAATATTGAGCTACGCATCCCCTTCTACGAGTCTGGGGAAGAGGAGATGATTCTTCTCTTCGAGCGACCAGACGACCCGCCTTATTTTGGGAGTAATCATCTTCTTATTGCTCATGTTCTCTGGCCCGCAGAGTTTGAAGCTTGCCGGGACTCCAAAGGAGAGTTGGACGGTCGCATATTCAAAAAGCTCTACGCGGATACGCTCTATCAGTGGACGAAGAACGGCAATTTCGCTGTTCAGTACGGGGCGATTAATAAGGCAGATGGTACAGGGACGGCAGACCGTGCCTATCATCAGGCCGGGGCTCAGAATAAGGTGGAGAAGCGGTTTACAAAGCTCTCGGCACTAAACAAGCATTGGGTATGGTATGCTGATAAGTATGGATATGTGGAGACGTTACCCGACCGGACGGTAAATCCTCGACGAGGTTATCCGCTGCTCTGTACGCGGACGGAGTGGGGCAAGATTCTCCCCACGGTTCCTCTCAATTATCACGTTCAGGGTACGGCGATGTGGTGGACCCGGCAAGCAATGGTCAAGGTAGAGCAGCAATTGGCCCAGTGGCGGGCAGAGGGCTTTGAAGCCTATATTGTTATGCAAGTTCACGACGAGCTTGTGTTAGACTTCCCCAAGCGGAGTGACCCGAGAGTCGATGCTGAATGGGAGAAACACCACAAAGCAACCTTCCGCAGAAGTAACCTCTGGCGTATCCGTAAGATTCAAAACATCATGGCGACCTGTGGAAGTGACTTGATTCCGGCTATTCCTACGCCCGTTGGCTGTGAGTACCATGAGGACAATTGGTCTGAAGGAATTACCTTATGAGGGCTCCGCGTGCTGAAAGTTTCACCGTTCATGAGTCAGGCCGAACAACTCATTCATCTGGCTCGTGAGTTCCGTTTTCCGAGTAATCAGCTGTGGGTAGTCGATACGAAGGAAGAGCCAGGAACAGGAGCAACCGACAGAGATTTGGCTCTCCTTCAAACCGCCTTGCACTTTGAGAGAGCCGATGCCGGACTCATCTTCAAAGCAATTATGGAGGGATGGTCCCTTGAACGCATCAACCGGGAGTTATACTAGAATGGACACGATTGAGTTTCGCGGACAAACGATTGTACTTGACCCGGCTCGGTTTCTGACCGTCTACTATACGAATTGGAAAGGAGAATCCGCCTGGCGAACGGTTTTCCTTCTCCCCTGTCCGCCCGAGTTCAACACAAGTAGTTTTCATCCCGACCGCTGGATAATCCGGGTGTGGGATATTGGGAAAAACGCTGAGCGCTCCTACGATCTCCTCAAATGCCATCAGTGGTCGAATACTTATGCCAAGATTGAACGAAAAGAGGAGGGGAGTTCCCGACCAACCGACCAAAGCGGAGAAGGTCAAGTACGTCAAGAGACAGGGACAAACCCGTGACCATCATTGCCACTGGCCCGGTTGTAACAGGCAAGTTCCGCCGGCTCTGTGGGGGTGTAAAGAGCATTGGTTCAAGCTCCCCAAATCATTGCGAGATAGGATTTGGGAGAGATACCGACCGGAACAGGAGGTTAATTGGTCTCCTTCGAGAGCGTATCTCGAAGCGGCTTACGCAGTTCAGCAGTGGATTAGGAGCAACTACGAGGTTTCCGAATGAAAGTCGCTACGAATAGGGAAATGTCCGTCTTCGCCCGCACGATTCTACACAACAAGAATTACGCTCATCTCAACGCCGGAGTAAGGGAGTCTTGGCCCGATGTGGCCCGGCGAGTTGCTCACTCCGTCGTTCGCCCTTACCTTCCCGAACTGGAGGGGCGGATACAGAAGCTCATCGAAGACCGGAAGTTTCTTCCCGGTGGTCGTTACCTCTATGCCTGTGGCCGGGGATTCCCACAGGTCAATAACTGTCTGGCGGGAGAGACACGGTTCACAACCCGAGAGGGAACTTTCTCTCTGAAAGAGAAGGTGGGACAGGTCGTCACAGTCCTGAACCGTTTTGGGGAATGGGAGAGCGCAACAGTCCAGAGATTTGGTGAACAACGGCTCTACAAAGTTACGTTGGCAAATCGGGAAGTAATCTATGCGACCCGTGACCATCGGTGGTACACGGAAGAGGGAGAAGTCGTCACAACGATTGATCTTCTCCACGTTGGCAAAATTCCTCTCACACAACACCGGATGTTTCCGACTCTTGATGAGGAAGGGATTCGACATGGAATTGTGTTCGGAGATGGGACAACACAAAAACACTGCCAAACGGATCGGCTCGTTCTTTGCGGTAAGAAGGAATCTCTTGCCGAACACTTCTCAGGAGTAAAAGAGCTTTCTGCCGGACCTACGATTACAAAGCTCCCGCGTAGGTACAAAAGCTTGCCGGGAGAGTGTACATCAGAGTATGCTCGGGGCTTTATTGCCGGGCTGATTGCCACGGATGGTAGTACAAAAACCGCCTCTGTCACAATCTCTTGCGAGGGGATGGAAACAGCGGAGAGGATTCGGGAGATTGCTGTTCAAGGTGGTTGTATTCCAACCACGATTCACGTTGCTAGCCGAGTTTCTCCTTACACAGGAGAACCCCGTGAGCTTTGCGTTATTGGGTTCAAACCTTTTTCAGTTCCTCTCATTCGCCGTGACCAGATAGAAGACCTTGAAAGTAGAAAACTGCGACCAACCAAGCTTTGGGTAGATGTACTCTCCGTGGAGAAAACGGAACGAGTCGAGGAAGTCTATTGTGTAGTCGCTCCACGAACGCAGAGCTTCACTCTGGCGAACGGGTTGATGACCGGGAATTGTTTTTTATTTCGAGCGCAAGATTCGCGGGAAGGTTGGGGAGACCTATCTAGAAAAGTTCTTAATGCCCTCATGACGGGGGGCGGTATCGGAGTGGTCTACTCGGACATCCGGGCGGAAAACACGGTTGTACGCGGGCTCGGAGGCTACTGTAGCGGCCCCTGTAGCCTTATGCAAATCATGAACGAGTCCGGTCGTTTCACGCAACAGGGAGGAAGCCGACGCTCCGCCATTTGGGCTGGTCTTTCGTGGTCCCATCCCGACGTTTTCAAGTTCGTTTCTATGAAGGAATGGAGTGACATCGTTAAGCAAGGGAAGAAACAAGATTTCAATTTCCCCGCTCCGATGGATGGCACGAACATTTCCGTTATTCTCGATGACGAGTTTTTTGAAGCCTATTACGACGAAGCACATCCCAAATCAGACCGGGCTCACGATGTTTACTGGAAGTGTATTGGTAACATGCTCCGCACAGGTGAGCCGGGGTTTAGCGTAGACATCGGTGAGAATGCGGGAGAGAACCTGCGCAACGCTTGTACGGAAGTCTGCTCCCGCGACGATTCCGATATGTGCAATCTCGGCTCCATCAACCTTGCTCGGATAAGCTCGTTAACCGAGTTCGTAGAGACTGTGGAGCTTGGTACAGCCTTCCTCCTCTGTGGGACGTTGTATTCCAAGCTCCCGCTCGAAGGGATGTATCGCATCCGTGAACGTAACCGCCGTCTCGGGCTCGGACTCATGGGAGTTCATGAGTGGTTGCTCCAGCGAGGGAGTAAGTACGGTCCTTCGGATGAGTTAGGCCAATGGATGGATGCTTACCTGATGAGTGGGGCGTTTGCCAACCGCTACTCTGACAAGCTTGGCATCTCTCGCCCGATTGCTACTCGCTCGATTGCCCCGACAGGTACAATCTCGATTGTGGCGGAGACCACGAGCGGAATTGAGCCAATTTTCGCAACCGCTCTGAAGCGGCGATACCTCGAAGGCAAGGTGTGGAAGGCTCAGTACATCGTAGATGCTACCGCCAGCCGGCTCATTGAAAGCGGCATCGACCCGGACTTGATTGAAGATTCAATGACCCTGGCGGAGGATGTGGAACGCCGCATGTCTTTTCAAGCCTGGCTCCAAGAGCGAGTAGACCACGGCATCTCTTCGACGATTAACCTTCCGCCGTGGGGTAGCTCGCTCAACAACGAAACGAACGTTACTCGCTTCGGCAATACGCTCCTCAAGTACCTGCCGAAGCTCCGGGGGATTACGGCCTACCCGGACGGGAGCCGGGACGGGCAACCCCTCGTCAAGGCCCCGTATCGGGAAGCGATTGCCCACTTGGGAGTTTCGTTTGTGGACCAGTCAGAGGAGAGTTGCAAGAGTGGCGTTTGCGGAGCGTAGGAGAGGCAAGGACGAACGGGAAGGGGGAGGGCTAACCTCCCCCTTCCCTTCTAGTAGTCCGTCTGTTGTAGGTCTTTTTCGCGGGTTCTCCCCAGAGCTACGAGCTTGAGCTTGATTGAGTCAGAAACCACAGTCCCTTTCTTCAGTGCCACTCGTCCTTTGGAGGAGAGAGTATAGTAGACAACATCCCGGCCATCTACCTCTTCCTCCGAGAAAGCAAAACGTTTGGCTCGAACCTCACCCCGAAGGATGATGCCAAGCTCACCAGAAGAAGGACAGTTCGCGTAGAACTTTTTCCGCAAGTGAGCAGCTGTGACCCCTTCGGGATGCCGGGCAAGCTCCGCAAAGATTTGCTCCCGATTCGTTGGACCCTTGTTCGCCATTGTTTCGCTCCTAGAAAAGAGAATCGACCCAAAGACAGTATACCCACGAGCGCTCGCCCGTCAATCTAATTTTTCTCGAAAGGTCGTAAGCGCATGACGGAGTTAGAGTTCCGTTCGGACATTCCTGTAAAATTCCTCGACCGCATGGGGACGGACAAGACGATAGCCGCAGCGGCTCGGGTTCTGGAGCCAGAAGCCTATCACGCCTACCTGGACGACGGCGGGAACGATAAGGATGTAAACGGTATCATCAACTACATGACCAAACATCGACACGGAACCCCCTTCGAGCATGGAGCGCTCAGCTGCTTTGTCCGGGCTCCGATCTTCGTTTGGCGAGAGTGGCATCGTCACAGGGTTGGCTGGAGCTATAACGAAGAAAGCGGACGCTATAAGGTGCTAGAACCCGTTTTCTACCTGCCTCCTGCCGACCGTCCGATGATGAAAGTAGACAACTGGAAAGCGGCACGACCGAAGTTTACAAAATGCGAAGACCGGGAGGTATACAACACTCTCTGTCAAAATCTAATGAAGAGTTACCGTATCACCTATGAAGCTTATGAACAGAACCTCGCCCTAAGTGTAGACCCTGGCATTGCTCGGGCTTGCTTGCCAGTCGGCATCTACAGCCGGTGCTGGATAACCTGCAATCCCCGGAGCTTGATGCATTTCCTCTCACTCCGTACCTTCGAGCCGGAAGCGAAGTTTATCAGTTACCCGCTCTACGAAATCGAGGTTGCGGCTCGGGCCGTGGAGACCATTTTTGCCAAAGGTTGGCCGATTACCTACCGAGCTTTCTGCGACAATGGGAGAGTAGCACCATGAGCAAAGCAAACGAGAGGCAGGTTGGCGGAGACCACTACTTTAAGAAAGGAGACTTACAGCCGTGGGACATTGCAGCTATCTTCGGGCTCGATTTCTTCCAGGGAAATGTGGTGAAGTACGTCATGCGCTGGAAGGACAAGGGCGGTGTCGAAGACCTGGAAAAGGCTCAACACTATCTCGAAAAGTACATTGAAGTGTTGAAGACAGGGAAGGGGTTCCCCAACGAACAAGCCAATTACGAGCGTCCCAAACCTAGAGAGGAGACAAAACAGCATCCCTATACCCGCCCTGTCTGTCTGACCTGTTGGGGCTATGGTGAGCTTCTTGGAAAGACACAGATTGAAAAATGTCCTAGGTGTCTAGGCAGTGGCTTTGTCGAACCCTGTGATTCCTACCGGAACTATCTTCAGAAGTCCCTAGAGGAGCAAGCAAATGCAGCTGAACGAATATGCCAAGCTAGCGGCACGAACGGAATGTGACTATGCCCGAGCCAGAGACCGCATGGGCGGTTTGGTCGAAAACGCGGATATGCTGGTTCCAATCCGCCTCAATCACGCTCTTCTCGGCATTATGAACGAGTTAGGAGAGCTATCGAGTGGTGTGTTAAAATGGATTTACTACGGGACCAAACCGCTCGACCGTCCCAACTGGAAAGAGGAGCTAGGAGACCTGATGTGGAGTGTCGTTCAAGCCTGCAATACACTCGGTCTTGACGCAGAGGAGATGCTCGAAGCGAACATCCGCAAGCTGAAGGCAAGGTATCCGCAAGGGTTCACGTCGGCCCATTGTGCCGAACAGAATCGTAACCCTGTGGCTGAAAAGAAAGCACTAGAAAATGCGTCCTAACTGATGAACCGGAGACGTAAAGAGTTAAAAATGCCTCCACTCACAACACCCGAAACGATTCCCGAGAAGCTGAAGCCTTACACCTTTCACGGCATGGATTTGACCTGGCGGGGAAAGTCCCAAGGGATTGGGACTTGTCCTTTCTGTCAGAAGGAGGGGAAGTTCCACGTTGGTATCGAGAATGGACAATGGGACTGTAAAAGCTGTGGGAAGCAAGGGAATCTCTATGGGTTCCTGCGTCATCTCTGGGAAGTCAGTGAAGGGCAGACGGAGGAACACGAAGCGCTCGCTAAGAATCGCAAGCTGCTCTTTACGCAGACGCTAGAAGAATGGGGGGTTGTCTCCTCCGCTATTTCCGGTGAGATGCTTGTACCGGGATATGGGGTAACGGGGGCTCTCAACGCTCTTTCTCCCTACCGGGCTCCGCACAGTGGAGGAAAGCCTTTCCTCTGGAATACCCCGACCACGAGCCCCCAGCTGTTCGGACAGCCTCTTTATGACGATAAAAAGGAGAAGGTCTATCTGTGTGAGGGGCCGTGGGATGCAATGGCTCTTTACGAGGTTCTCCGTATTACTCGCAAGACCGACTCGGGTTATGCCATCACTTCCCGCGAGGATTTAAGCCTTTATGCGGAGGCAAACATTCTTGCCGCTCCCGGAGCCGGCACTGTGCGGGATGACTGGGCTCCTCTGTTCGCGGGTAAGACGGTCTATCTCTGCTTCGACTCAGACCCCCCGCCCGCGAACGGACAGGTTCCCGCTGGCTATGCCGGTATGCAGAAGTTCGCAAAGATGTTGCTTTCCTCCGAGACGACTCCAAAAGAGATTCACTACCTATGGTGGGGTCCAAACGGCTATCTACCGGATGCCAAAACGAAGCTCGACATCCGCGACCTATTGACCACAACAAGCTCTGCTGCCGAGCGAGTCGCTATCCTTGCTAGTCAACTCCTTCCTCGCTTTCGACCCATTCCGAACGATTGGATTGATGGAGCCGACCCGACAAGCAAGCTGGGGTGTCCCCAGATGGCTTGTGTCCCTTGTTCCGAATGGGACAAGGTAGAGAACTCGTGGCGGAAAGCTCTCAAGTGGATACCTGGACTCCGTAGAGCGCTCGTCTCCATGCTCGCTACCGTTACCTCCACGCCAGGGATTGGAGACCAACTTTGGATGAAGATTATTGGTCCTCCCAGCTGCGGGAAGACAGTCCTTTGCGAAGCCGTTTCCATCGCTCGGAAGTGGGTGGAAGCTCAGTCCATTATTCGTGGTTTTCACTCGGGCTATCAAACGGATAAGGAGGGGAAAGAAGACCATAGCTTGCTTCCCAAGCTTCGGGGTAAGACATTGATTACCAAGGACGGAGATACGCTCTTACAATCCCCCAACGTGCTCCAAATCCTGGCGGAAGCAAGAGACGCTTACGACAAGAAAAGCCGGTCCAGCTACCGCAACAAAGCTTCTCGCAAATATGAGGGATATAACTGGACGTGGATACTATGCGGCACGGAAGCTCTTCGGTTCCTCGATACCTCCGAGCTTGGCGAGCGCTTCATTGACTGCCGCATTATGAGCGACATTGACGATACGCTCGAAGTGGACATCTGCCGTCGCAAGTTTCTCGAAGTGCGGAACAATCGAGGGATGCAAGCGAATGGTAAAGCCGAGACGCAACAAAATCCTCGCATGACAGAGGCAATGCAGCTGACCGGGGGTTATGTCGAGCATTTGCGGGCGAACGGGGTAGAGCTACAAAGCGAGATTGACGTGAGCGATGACGTGGGCGAACTTTGTATCAGTTATGGACGTTTCATGTCTTACATGCGGGCTCGACCCTCGAAGAAACAGGATGAAGGCAATAGCCGCGAGATTGCTGCTCGGCTCGTTTCGCAAATCTCTCGGTACGCCATCTGTGCGGCCGTGGTTCTCAACAAGCGAGAAGTCGAGGAAGAGGTATTGAGCCTGGCAAAGCAAATTGCTCTCGATACCTCCAAGGGACGAACCTTTCGCATTACACAAGCCATCTACAACACGGGGGTATCAGGAGCGGACGTAGCGAGTCTGGCAATCCTCGTAATGGAAGATGAGAAAAAGCTCAAAGAGTATCTCAACTTTCTCAAGCAAATTAAAGCAGTCGAACACTACCAGCATACAACTCCGGGTATGATGGGGTCTAAGCCGCGTTGGCGTTTAACGGCTCCCCTGCGAACCCTGTTTGGTGAGGTACAACCTTGAACCTGTTTCAACTCGGTGACTTTACACTTTCCTCCGGGCGAAAGTCGGATGTTAAGATTGACTGTGACGCTCTCTCGGATGAGAGTATCCAGGCCCTTGCATGGATGATGAAGCGAATGTTACTCCCCTTCGGTACGGTGGAGGGGATTCCCCAAGGGGGGCTCCGTCTTGCTGCGGAGCTAGCAAAGCATTCGCTCCCAACCTCCAAGAGGCATCTCATCGTGGATGACGTGTTGACCACAGGAGCGTCGATGGAAAAGGCTCGTGATAAATACCTTCACCAGCCAGATAGAATCGTTCTTGGCGTTGTTATCTTTGCACGGGGACCGAGAGTCCCCTTGTGGATTAAACCTCTTTTCCAGAGCTACTATCCTCTTTAACGTGGCTACAAAGGTTGTAGTGTTTACCTTTTTGGAGAATGGTTCAATGTTCAGCTTGTTCACTCGCTCGAAGTCTCGCCAGGCCCGGAAAGCTCGCCGACAAGTTCCGCTCACACTGGAACAGTTGTCCGAGCGCATCGTTCCCGCTCTGACTGGACATGACATGTGGTGGAAGCCAGTTGGCGGTAGTACGGCATGGGGAACAGCCGGAAATTGGCTCGATTCAACAACGGGACTTACGGCAACCTATGTACCGGGAGCAAATGATATTGCCCACTTTGGAACCTCAAGCGGCACGAATAGTAACTGTGCTGTGTCAGGGGGTAGCATCGGAGCGATACGGGCTGATAGCTCGTTCACAGCAAATTTAACAATCACAGGGGAGCTAGACGTAGGAGCGAATGATACGAGTGGTTCCGCAGGAAGTTACTGGGATGGTGGTAATATCTTCTTTCAGGCAAGCCATACCGGCGTTGAAGAAATGGACATCTTCACACCCGCCAACAGTACAACGAACTCGTTTGTGTTCAACGGGGGAAGTGTCGGCGATACCAAAGATGACTCTGCTTCAACTGATACAGGGCTCGTTACGACCGTTTCCGGCTCGCAAATGAGCTTTGGGATGAATTTTGGAAATGTCTACTGGGGGGCAAACATCATGAACGCCAGCGGAGGGGAGGTTAAGTTCCTCTCCGGTGGTTCGGGAATGGTGCAATGGCTGACGCTCTCGACTCTTCCTCCAGCGGCAATTACCAATCTGGGAACGTGGGATTTCGTAGCAAGTGATAGCTCGAACTCCAACTCGGGTATCGCGGTTAGCCAAGCGAACGTGAACGGTTCCGATTTTGACAATCTGGGACAAGTTAACTTCCGCAACTCAACGGGGAACTACCACGAGGATCTACCTTTCCTCAACGGAGGGAATCTCTCATCCGGGACTCTCAACATCTACGATAACGTAACCGTCATTCTCCCCAACTACTACAGTGATGCGACCTACGGCAACACCGTTTTATATCAAGGAACGGCCAGCGGCAATCAGGTCAACATCTTCTGTGGGCAAATCAACATCGGTGGCGCTTACGTCCAGCAGGGAGGAACGCTCCAGTATGGCAACCAGTCTGGTAAGACAAACCATTGCCAAATTGCCTCAATTGGCGCTTCGCCGTTTGGTGTATACGGAGAAGGCGGCTACTTCCTTGGAGACGTAACACTCGGAGCAACCATCCTCGATTTGACACAAGTTACTCTTGTTCTTGGGAATGATTCTGGCTCTAACGTCCAAATGCAATTCGATTGCAATACAACCGGAGCCGGAACTTTCTCCCGTATCAACTGCCTCAATCTGACCTTAAATGCCACGAACATAGTTATGAATTTGCATGATGTAGCTGGAACAACGGCTCCCAGTGGGCATGGCTCTCAAACCTTGCTTGGATATAGCAACACCTTTGCAGGCAGCGGGAGCTTTGTAGCTAGTGATGATGGAACGTGGCATAGCTGGACTAATCAAGGAGGATGGTCCGGTAGTAGTTGGAGAATTGCTTGGTAGTTATGTCAAACACCTTTAGTGCGAGTAAGGGGGACAGGGGGCGGTTTTACTACCGTTCCCCTGACCCCCTGGCGGGGCAGCCTATCCCTCATGTCGTCTGGGCAGATCTGGACTCCTGTAGCTACTATGAGTGCTACAAGATTGACTACGAGAAGCCCCAAGAGGTTGATAAGCCAACCTTCATTCTCTCGGCAGCAGGTTTACCTTTTCGGTTTCGGGTCCGTCGTCCCTTTCTCTTCTTCCGCGAGGTAGTGGAATGATTTATCTAGCGTGGCGGGTCTACTGCCCAAACGGCCATCGCTGCCGGGCGGATGTGGCATGGGCCGGGCAGAAGGTTCGTTGTGTTCGTTGTAACCGCCGTTTCCGTTTACCCCCTCTCTCCTGGCGGGGGTCTTGGAACTGGTTCGATTACCTCTGTCTTATTCTTTTCGGTGTCTGTCTCTTCATCCTCTATAATCATCCATGAGGCACTAATGCCCTCTCTGCTATCTCCCTACTGGCAAACGCGGGACAAAGAGTCCGTCCGTCTCTATCAGGGAGATGCTCTCGCAACTCTCCAGCGCTTGCCGGCCGAAGCGGTGCAATGCGTTGTTACCTCACCCCCC
>Ga0070741_10016585_pt1 | contig 12248 bp, 10 predicted proteins | sample Coa_R1_4_FD_66440 | JGI IMG/M metagenome (GOLD analysis project Ga0070741, IMG submission 66440) | Surface soil microbial communities from Centralia Pennsylvania, which are recovering from an underground coalmine fire - Coalmine... | ecosystem: Environmental > Terrestrial > Soil > Unclassified ...
GGAAGTGGAAGGGACGCTGGCAGTCATTGATGTGCCTCAGATTAATTCAGCTATGCAATCATTCTACCAGTGAATTAATTCAGTATGCAACAATTTCTGGTGTGGCCATTCCTCGCCAGAAAGATGCAAATTGCTCACCGCCTCACGGCAGTTCCTCGCCGGCTTTTCTTTTGGCCCAAGTGGGCTCACATGCGGCGTCAAAGTTTGCCGAACGGCTGCGGACGCTGAACTTAGTGCCAGCTCACGCTGGTATTTTGAGGATCTTGGCCGCCACGCCCGCCATCACGCAACAGGCATTAGCCGTCGCGCTAGGCTCGGTTCCGAGCCGGCTGGTTGCCCTTCTCGATGAATTGGAGGCCAAAGGATTGGTGGAGCGAAAAGCGGACGAAGCCGACCGGCGTCGTTACGCGTTGTGCCTCACTGGGGAAGGCGTCTCTACGCTCCAGGCCATTGGCAAGATCGCGCGGGCGCATCAACAGGAATTGTTGGCGTCGCTTTCCGCAGACGAGCAGCATCAGCTATCCGCATTGTTGCAACGCGTCGCAAACCAGCAAGGCTTGTTGAAAGGCGTTCATCCCGGTTACGCGACCATCGAACGGCCGGCTAAATCTAAGCCCTAATTCCGACTTCGTCGTTGACTAGGTCTTGAACCGCGCCAAAGTACTGGAACGTGCGCCGCGGTCATCGCGCATCTTAGCAGTACCTCGAGGTAGGACTAGGGCGCCAGAAATGGCGCAATTACTGAGCCGCCATTCACTGGTACTGGTATTCCAACGCCCAAACAAGACAGCGCGGGCACCTTAAACCAATCGCACCCTACGTCCAACGGTCCTCTCTGAATATTCCACCCGAGTGAATTGTTGAAACACGCGAATGCCGTCACAGTGGGCTCATGCAGATGTCTTTCTTCATCAAATACGCGGTGTTGGCGGGCGCACTTTCAGCCTTCACCATTTGCAGCAATGCAGATTCGCTCTCGCTCTCAAGCAGTGCCACCGAGACCGCAAACAATTCAGGCTCCCCCACCGTGAACATCCCCAAGAACGGCGCTTGGGCTGATGCACTCCCCGGCTCTTCGTGGGTGTCTTTCGTCCAGTCTGGCGATCCTAATGCGCCCGGCTATGTCTCAGTCGACAACGGCACGGTGGTTGCCTTTACGGATACCTTTGTCGTTAATGGAACTCCTCTCGACGGCACATTGAACGTTCTCGCGGACGATTCCACCTCCGTCATTCTGAACGGCGTTACGCTAATGCCCGAAGCAAGTCAGTCCGGCAACACCTATAACACCTGCTCCGATACGCCCATTGGGTGTCTCACCATCACGGAAGGAAACGTAAACTTGACCGGCGCGCTCCAAGCGGGCGCCAACACGTTAGAATTCGATGTGGCGCAGCGCAATGGCGGGTCCTATGGCCTCGATTATGCCGGAACCATCAACTATACGGCGACTCCCGAACCGGCCACCTTCGCCCTGCTCGGTCTTCCGCTGGTCGGTCTCTGCATAATTCGGTCTCTGCATAATAAAGCGTAAGAAGGTCTAAGTACCTGCAGCTATTTGCGCACTGAGCCGCTTAGTGGCTGAATGGTTGCATTCGCCAGCGCACCGCTAAACTCCGTCAAGTTGCCGGCCTTCTTTCCTGGGGCCGGCAACAAACGCGTTGCGAGTGGTTTATTCCACTTAAATGCGAGAGTTGCGACGTCGCCCACGATACGCGCGATGGATTCTTCGCTCGTATCTCCGGCGAGTGGCACTGTGTCCACGCCGCCGGCGCAGACAGCCGAATAAGCCAGAATAGAATCGAGTCCATATGTTTGTTCGGTCCAGCGCCGGGTTAGCACGGTATCTTCGAGCACGGGAATCATCAGTCCCGAATATCCCGTTTGCTTGACCGGCACGGACTTCACAGCGCGAGTAATGATTCCTGAAGCGGTTTCAGTACCGGGAACGCCGAAAGCGCCGCCCGTGAACGACTCGATGGCCGCCCCAATTGAGACGTTTCCGCCAGGAGCGGGTGTTGGATCGAGGCCGGCATACGTCCAGCCGGTGCCGACCGCTGCCTTTGTTGCCGCTATTTCCACGGCTCGCGCGTGAACCGCAAGTGCCGCTGCCAACGCCTTTTCAGCTCTGCGTGGATCGTGCTCGCGCCCGAATACATCCATCACCACATTGGCTGATTCAAGCCCAATAGCGAAGCTCAGAGGTCCGCCGCCTGGATGCCAGGCGCCGGGATAGAACGGACCATAAGGTTTCACCATGGCGATAGCCGCGAAGTTGAAGTTTCCCTGCCCATGCGGGCTGAGTTCGCCGACCCTGTGGATGATCCGTCCAGCTTGACGAACCGCATTCCAATGGATTCCGTCTTCAGTCGCAGTCACTATATTCGCGTTGAGACGATTCCCCGGCGTCGATAAAACTTCGATTAGCAGATCGACCGACCCCGCATCGTCATCTCCCAACATTGCAGGGCCAATATTAGGCGCGAACTTCAACTTCGCCGCCAGGGCGTCAATATAACGCAACAGATGCAGCGCGTCAGCATGACTCAGTCCGCGTGTGTACTCTGGAAACGGCTGCGTGGAAATTCGTATGCCCGATACCTGGTAACCGGCCGATTGAACCGCATTTCGCACTTGGCTAAGAAACCTCACGGCGTCTTCGATTTGTGTTGGATAGGATTTCGCATCGATAGTAATGAATCCGGTAATCGCCCGGACTTTCGGTTTCGGCGCTTCAGCCGAGTGGAGCCACGGCAAAGCCACCGCGAATAAAAGACCAAGTCCAGTTACCAGGCGCGTCCAGAGTGTCATCACCATAGCTTAAGTCGGGTGCGCTGAAACAATTCGCAAAATTCGGATGCGAATTTGTCGATATGCGGCTTTCTGATTTGACGTCCCAGTACAAGGAGAACGAATCTTGCAACCTACACCGTATCTTTTCTTTGATGGTCAGTGCGAAGCCGCTTTCAAGTTTTACGCTCAATGCTTTAAATCTCAGATCGTTGCGTCCGTAAAATATGGCGATCGCGGAAGCGCCGAATCGCTGGGACCGGCAGCTCGCGATCGTATTATGCATACCGCCATGAAACTTGGAGACGCCATGCTCTTAGCATCGGACTGCCCGCCGGGCCAATTTGAAAAACCGCAAGGCTTCGCTGTGAGCTTGGATTTCCCGACGGCCGAAGAAGCTGAAGATGTTTTTAAACAGCTCTCGGTAGGCGCTAATATCACGATGCCAATGAGCGAGACGTTTTGGGCTGTTCGCTTCGGTATGCTGACTGACCAGTTTGGTATCCCGTGGATGATCGGTTGCAACAAGCCCGCGCCCACGGCATAAGCTCCGTCGCTTGGCTCTCATACAGTCACAAGCCTGCCGGTTTTTCTTCGCTTCTCTATCAACGGCTTGCGTCGAGGCATCTTCAGTTCCTTCCCGGCCATTGTTCAAAATCGAACCGGGCTACAGCACTGCGCTTGTGACCCATAGAACCCCGAGCGTAAGCGACGGGAGAACGAAAGATGGAGGAACTTACACTTAGATGGCAACTCGCAAACAAATTTCGGCTAACCGCGCGAACGCGCGCAAAAGCACCGGCCCGCTTTCCGATATCGGCCGCGAAAGAGTCTCGCGCAATGCGCGAAAGCACGGTCTCACCGGAGCCTTCGAAGTTCTCGAAGGCGAAGATCAAGAGATGTTTGATGCGCTGCTCAACCAGCTAATGAAAGAGGAAGAGCCTGCCTGCCTCGCTGAAGTGGAGTTGGTGAAGAAGATGGCTGAGCACACCTGGTGTTCCGAACGGTCCAGCCGTCTGCAGGAAGGCTGCTTCATAATTACGCGCACGGACGAGCAGCGCGGGAATCTCGAAGGCCAAGCGGTGATCCATCCGCAGCTCGAACTCTTCATGCGCTATCAAGCGCATCATGATCGCGCTTATCAGCGCGCCTCCGCGGAACTCCTAAAAAGAAGAAAAGAAAGATTATTGGCCGACCGTGGCTTTGTTTCGCAGAAACAGTCTGAGCAGCGTGAAAAGCGCTGCGAAGAGATTCACGTTTACCGCGTTGACAAGCACAAAACGGCCGTTGCTATCGACAAAAAGAAGCTCGACTTGGCCGAAATCAAGGTTCTCATCGCTCAACTGGCTGCGGAAAAGGAATTCGGCTCTTTTTCGTCGCCTTACCAGGGCAATTTAGCCGCTTAAAAAGCGGTCGGGACCCGTCCACGCTCTTGCTTCAATAGCGGAGGACGCGAGTAGTGTTTCCGGCCCATAGATTTCTATCCCTAGGAATCTATGCTACCGTATTTCGCATGGGCCGTATGTTATCGAAACCACTGCAAGGGTCGTTGAATCTCCTCATCCTGAAAACGCTGAATCGTGGACCGCTGCACGGCTACGGTATTACCAACCACATTCAACAGATTTCGGGAGACGTGCTGCAGGTGGAAGAAGGATCCCTGTATCCGGCGTTGCACCGCATGGAACAAGAAGGGTGGATTACTTCGGAATGGGCTGTGTCGGATACGAATCGACGCGTACGTTACTACAAGCTCACCGCAAAAGGAAAAAAGCAACTCTTCAGGGAGCAGGACGAATGGAGAGAAGTTACGGCTGCCGTTGCGCGCGTCCTGAATTTTGTGTAGGAGGCCGGCCATGGGACTTCTGAACAAATTGAAGAATACGTTTCGCAGGAGTGCAATTGAAAGGGACGCGTCCGACGAACTGGCCTGGCATCTGGAACAGCGTACGCGCGAGTATATCGACGCAGGAATGTCGGCCGAAGCCGCGTGTGCAGAGGCGCGCAAGCAATTGGGGAATGTGACGCTAATTGAAGAAGACACTTCCGACTCCGACTTGTTTGTCTGGCTGGAGTCGCTGAAACGGGAAGTGTTTCTGGCCTTTCGTATGCTGTGGCGGGCGCCCATAGTGACGGCCGTCGCCGCGATTTCTCTTGCTCTGGGCATTGGCGCAAACACCGTAGTCTTCACCTTAATGAAGCAAGTAGTTTTGGATTACCTGCCCGTGCCTAACCCGGAACAGTTGGTGATTCTTCACAGTCAGAGGCCAGAGGAGGGCCATACATCCAGCAATGGAATGGACAGCAGCTTCTCTTATCCCTTATATCGGGACCTAGATGCCGCCACTCATAACATCTTTCAAGGTATATTGGCGTTTTATTCCATTAACGCCAGTTTTGCTGCCGCAACTGATGCCACTGAAACCGTACATGGCGAACTCGTCTCCGGAAATTTTTTTCGAGTGTTGCGAGTTGCGCCGTGGCGGGGACGGCTATTTACCGCATCCGACGATCAAACGCCTGGCGGCAATCCCATCATTGTCCTTGGGTACGGGTTTTGGAAACAGAAGTTCGGTAGCGATCCTGCCGTTCTGAACCGCACCATTCGGCTAAATAGTCGCCCCTATGTCGTGGTTGGCGTGGCGCCGCCGCAGTTTTATGGCACCGACGTCAGTTACCGTGCTGACATATTCGTCCCGATGTGCATGAAAACGGATGTCGTACCGACGAACTACAAATTGACTGATCGTCTTGATCATTGGGCCAGTCTGATAGGTCGTTTGCAGCCTGGTGTCACGGCGCAACAAGCTGCTGCTGCATTGAATGTCCTCTATCCCCACTTGCGTGATCAGGACCTCGCATACATGAAATCGCCGTCTGCGGAATTCAAGACGAATTTCGCCAAAAAGCGAATTGAGCTGACTCCAGGCGGTAAAGGCTTTGCCGGATTACGCGATCAGTTGAGCAATCCGTTAAGAATTCTGATGGTCATGGTAGGCATCGTCCTGTTTATCACTGTCATCAATGTCGCCAATCTGCTGGTTGCTCGCTGTGTCGCCAGGCAACGCGAAATGGCGATACGGCTTTCCATCGGGGCGGGGAAGGCGATGCTGTCACGGCAACTCATCATTGAAAGTCTCGTGTTAGCCGCTCTAGGAGGCTGCGCGGGAGTCCTGATTGCGTATAGCTGCACGCCCGTCTTGCTGCGGCTGCTTAGCTTCGACCTGAGTTCCGCTAGTATTTCGGCGCATCCGGATTGGCGTGTTCTCTTGATTGCCGCTGGCGTGACGTTCGCTGCCGGATTTGCTTTCGGGCTTCTGCCCGCATGGCAATCCACGCGGACGGATGTAGCTTCTTCCTTGAAAAATGAAAATAGCTACGGCCATACCGGAGGCTCCGTTTGGCTGCGTCGCACTTTGGTAGTGGGGCAGATCGCTTTATCGCTCATGTTGGTTACCGCGGCGATACTCTTCACGCGCAGCCTGCAAAATTTGAAAAACGTCAACGTCGGATTTAACACGACGCACCTCATCAAGTTCGCGGTCAATCCGTTGCAAGCGGGATACTCCTTGCCTCGCATCAAAAGCTTCGGCGAAAATCTTCGTCAGCAATTGGCGGCATTGCCAGGCATCGAGAGCGCCGCCATTGCAACGGTGCCCGTGTTGGAAGATGATGACGAAGGCGGTGACGTCACCGTTGAGGGCGCCACTGTCCTGAGTGGCGAAGAAGAAACTCGTAATCACGCATTGAGAAATTTCGTAAGCCCGGGTTATTTTTCCACCATGCAGATTCCGCTGATCGCTGGGCGTCAGTTCAGGCCTTCCGATTTGGACGCCTCGAATGTGGCCATTGTGAACCAGACATTCGTCAACCATTTCTTGCCCGGCAAAAATCTCGTAGGCATGCACTTCGGTCGTGGTTCCGGCCGCGCGAAGCTCGATCAAACCATCATCGGCGTTGTGGCCGACAGCAAGCACAGCACAATTCGCGAACAGGTGAAGCCATTTACTTATTTCCCGTATTTAGCATCCGACCGTCTCGCCGCCCTCACGTTCTACGTGCGTACGCGATCCGCTGACGAAGCTGTAATGCCTGAAATTCGTGCTTTGGTTCATCACGTCGATTCAAGTCTCCCGATAAACGATCTTTCTTCCATGAGCGCAGTGATTGACGAATCGCTTTTCGTCGAGCGCAGCCTCGGATTTCTTTCCATCGGCTTTGCTCTGCTTGCCACGCTATTGGCAATTGTCGGTCTCTATGGAGTAATGGCATATTCAGTCACTCGCCGTTACCGTGAGCTAGGCATTCGCATGGCTATCGGCGCAAGTCCGAAACTCGTTCTGAGCATGGTGCTGCGCGAATCCATCTATCTGGGAATCGTTGGCGTGCTGTGCGCAATTCCCTGCGTCATTGCCAGCGCCAGCTATGTCCGCTCGGCGTTGTACGGAGTGCAGCCGAACAGTCCGTCGTCATGGTTAGCGGCAGCCGCGCTGCTCTTGACCGTCGCGCTGCTTGCGGGCTTCGTTCCCGCCTGGAATGCCGCGCGCATCGATCCGCACGCCGCGCTTAGAGTTGAGTAACGATTAATCGCCTGGGGCGTTCAGGGTCGAACCCGAACGCCCCTTTTAACCACGTTAGGCCCAGGAGAAACCGCTCTTGACGAGTGGGAGCGTACGAACGCGCTGGCCGGTGGCGGCGAAGATCGCATTAGTGACGGCAGGCAACACAGGTGGGAGGGCAGGTTCGCCCAGTCCAGTGGGTGGATTGTCCGAGTGAACGAAATGCACATCGACCTGCGGTGCCTGCCGCATCGCAAGCAGCATGTGCTGGTTGTAGTTGGTCTGCATGACGCGGCCGTTTTGGAGCGTGATCTCCTGATGCATTAGCTCGCTCAGGCCATCCATCACTGCGCCTTGCACTTGGGCTTCGGCGCCGCTCGGATTGATGATCTGGCTGCCGACATCCCCGCAAATCCAGATTTTGTTAACCTTCAGCTTGTTGCCCGCGAGCACGGTCACTTCGGCTACATGAGCGAAGTAGCCTTGGAAGCTGTAATGGAACGCCACGCCCATCGCGGTGCCCTTCGGCAGCTTGCGTTTACCCCATTCGGATCGTTCGGCAACTGCGTGTAAGACGCCGCGCATGCGCTCGGTGTTGTAGGCCTGCTGATTTCGATCGTCCGGCCGGTGCGCCGGCTCATTCTCGACTTTCGGCTTCGCGGCTTCGGTCACCATCTTCTTTGCTGGTTCGCCGAGCAGTTCCAGCCGGAACTCAATTGGATCTTTGCCGGCGGCGTGAGCAAGTTCGTCGATGAATGACTGCATCACAAACGCCTGCGAGTTCGCGCCTGGTGCCCGCAGCGCTCCGGTTTTGAGCATCAGCGGCATCACCGATGCTTCCGTCCGGAAGTTCGGCACGAAACCCGCCGGAAATTCGCCCGGCTGAATCTGCGCCGAAGATGAGAAACGGTCGCCTTCGCCGTAGCTGACAAAATGGTTACGCCAGGCAACGAGCTTGCCCGAGCCATCGATCGCGCCCTTTAGGTAGTGGAAGCCGCCGGGACGATAGTAGTCATGCGTCATGTCGTCTTCGCGCGTCCACAGAAGTTTCACTGGCGCACCCGTCTTTTGCGAGATCGCCGAGGCCTCGACCATGTAATCGTTCGTCAAGCCCCGTCCGAACGAACCGCCCGCGCGAAACAGGTGAATTGTGATGTCCTTCTCGTCGATACCGAGATTCTTGGCAACCAGCGCACGGCCACGGGCTGGCTGCTGCGTGTTGCTCCAGATCTCCAGCTTGCCGTCTTTGAAATGGGCGGTGCAGTTGCGCGGTTCAAGTGGCGCGTGCGAAATGAACGGATAGGAATATGCGCCTTCAATGACTTTTGCGCCGCTCTTGAATGCCTCATCGACGTCGCCGTCGTTCTTGATAGTGCGTTGCGCCGGCTGTTTCGCCAGTTCGTCTGCGTGCCGCTGGAACTCTTCGCTGCTTTGCTGCGCTGCCGGCCCATCCTCCCATTGCACTTTTAATTTCTGCCGTGCGGAATTGGCTTGCCACCAGGTGTCGGCGACGATGGCGACGCCCGGCTCCAATCCCGGATCACCTTCGAGCACCGGTGCCACCTTGACCTTGCCTTCTAGCACGAAGACGTGCCGGACGCCGGATAGCTTTTGGACCTCATCCAGGTTGGCGCTAACGACTTTGCCGCCGAAGACCGGACACTTTTGATAAACGGCGTAAAGCATCCCGGGCATTGTAATGTCGATGGCATAGAGCGGTTTGCCTGTGACGATGAGAGGAATGTCAACACCGGTTGTGCTTTGACCGATGATCTTGAATTCATCCACCGGTTTCAGCTTGACGGATTGCAGGTCGGGCGGCGGCAGGGCTGCAGCCTTGGCCGCAAGCTCGCCGTACCCCAATGATCGATCAGTGGAGCGGTGATAGACGCGGCCGTTCGAAGCGAAGCACTCCGATTCAGGAACGCCCCAGGTCTTGGCTGCGGCAGCAATCAGCATCTGTTTGCCCGCGGCGCCTACCTGCCGCATTGGTATCCAGTTGTTCGAAGCGGCGCGGCTCCCGCCGGTTGTCTGTGCGCCGTATTTTTCGTCTAGATCGGCTTGCTCGACTTTGACGCTCTTCCAATCGATTTCGAGTTCCTCTGCAATTAGCATCGGCAGCATGTTCTTGATGCCCTGGCCGATCTCGGGGTTGCGTGAGATGAGAGTAACCGTCCCGTCGGGATCGATCCTGATGAACGTGTTCGGTTCTAAATGCGCTTGCTGGCGCTGTTGTTGACCGGAAAGCTTCGGACCAACATAAGTTCCGAGCAGCATTCCGCCGCCCGACAAAGCGCTGACGTGCAGAAAGGAACGCCGTGTAACAACCATAATTAGAGTTCCTCCTCCTCCGCTGCTGTCACTGTGGCTAGTTCAGCCCGCTGCGCCTGCGCAGGCGGCATGCCGGCTGCTTTGTGGATAGCCGCACGTACCCGCACGTAGGTGCCGCAGCGGCATAGGTTGCCGCTCATCGCATCGTTGATCTCGGCATCAGTCGGCTTGGGGTGTTTGGCCAGCAGCGCCGCGGCGCTCATTATCTGTCCGGCTTGGCAGTAGCCGCATTGAGGAACATCCATCTCTTGCCACGCAATTTGCAGCGGATGCTTGCCGTCGGGCGACAAGCCTTCAATAGTGGTGATCTTTGCGTTTGCCGCGGTGGAAAGCGGCGTCAGGCACGAGCGCACAGGCTGCCCATTTAAGTGGACCGTGCATGCGCCGCACTGTCCGATGCCGCAGCCGTACTTCGTTCCTGTAAGTTTTAGCAGGTCCCGAACTACCCAAAGAAGTGGGGTGTCGCCGGGGGCGTCGACCGTTGCCTGACGCCCATTCACAGTCAGCTTAGTAGGCATGGTCTTTCTTAAAAATATCCTATTTGCACGTCGGCGAAAACGGGTTTCTCCAAGCCTGGACGATAATCTCAACATGAAGGCTCCTCTTGCGGCCTTGACCGCGTTGGCCCTAGTGTCCGTTGCCTGCACTCATCGTGAACAACGAGGCATAGCGGACAAGCGCACGAATTTCGAACGGTTCCTTCCGATGACCGGAGATCCGGCACACTACGGCTTAAAGCCGGTGCGACCATTCTTCCGGACCGCCAACCGTGCCCAGCTTCTCAGAGCAATTGAACGAGCCTGCCATGGGGCGGAAAGTGGAAGTTCGATACAAGATCCGCGGACAGGCGGCGGCTACTACGTTAACTGCAATCCCGAAAACCGTCAGCTACTCAATGGATATATTGCGGCGAATCCATCAAGTCAGCCGCATAGCCGCCGCTAGTTGGCGCGCTTTTGTGCCTCTAGCTCTGAATAAAACGCCTGCTGTCGATCCTTCACGTACGCCTTATATCCGGCAGAATCGATGAATGGATTCGGGCCACCCGACCGAATCTTTTTAACTTTTTCGTCCATGTCGTAGTAAACGCCGTGAGCGCCTAAGAACACGTCGCACGGCAGACTGGCAAGCACACGGAAGGTCTTTTCGTAATCGCTTGCAATCTGTGTATACTGCTTGTTGCCAACCAGTTTGTACCCTGGATTGACGTTGGGACTCCCGACGACCACAACATGATACGTACGGCCGCCTTCATGAACGTCCGTCGTCCACGTCGTACAGCCTTTCGTGTGGCCAGGCGTAAGAACTGCTTTCAACACTACGCCGCCCAGTTCCACTGTGTCGCCGTCGTGCAGAACGCGATCCACTTGGACTGACGTCCAGTTTTGCTGATATTGAAAGTCGCCTTTGCCGCCGCTTTCAACCTCCTGGACATCGGCATCCATCACCATCAGCTTGCCGCCGCTGAGTTTTTTCGCAAGCGCGCAACCTGCCGCATGATCGTCGTGCCCGTGGCTGATCAGGATGATTTTGATATCCGAGAAATGAAAACCCAGCTTTTCGACGTTCGAACGGATCACTGGAACCGACTCTTCGAAGTCGGGATTGATGAGGATGTCGCCTTGCGGTGTGACAATCAAAAACGAAGCCAGATAATTCGTGCCGACGTAATAGATATTCGAAATGATCTTGTACGGCGCGACTGGCTGATTCCATTTCGGTTGATAATCCGCACGCGCGAGGCATGCAAAAGCTAGAAGCGTGATTACGCGAGAGAGCACAGTGTCAGTATCTCGCGGAGCCTCAATCGGTCAAGAACGCCGTAGTTTTGATTCCGGAAACTTCAAAAGGCCTGCGGCAGCGGGGGTTTTTGCATGCCACTTTGTCCTCCATCAAAACCATGTAACTGGCTGCTTTGGCAAACTTCGCACGATCGCGTTCATCCGCTTGCCGGGGAAGCTGATCCACCTTGCGGCGCACCAGCCATTTGAGATCATAGTGCTCTGCGGTGCGACAAAACGGACAGTTCAGCATGGCAGGTTTTGTGACCTGCGACTCGCGATAGAAGGTACGCTCATCCACTTAGAGATTGTCTCCAGATCTCAGCGATTTGAAAAGCGAAATCCGGAAACTTCCACCTCGTTGTTGCCGGGCGTATAGAAGCCGACTTTCCCTTGAGTGAAATCCCGCCCGGGGCTGGTCGCCGCGCCAACGTCCTGCCACTCGCCGCCCGGCGTTTTCACGCGCGCGTCAACTGAGTTTGGTTTGACCGATAAATCGACCTGTACCCACTCGTTCGAATCCACATTGAACGGGGTCTTGGCGACTTCGACCGATTTGCCGTCATGGATTTCGTGAATGATCGCATGTTTTCCGTCGATCGTGAACAGAACGTAATTCTGAGGATCTTGGTAGCCTGCATACCACTGCAGCTTGCCGTGTTTGAAAAATCCGCCGACGCGCGCCTGTGCCTGGAAAGAATAGTGCCCGGTCATCTTTGGCGTGTGATACGGAACGAAGTCGCTGCCGCCCACTCGCCGAACTTGCGCGCCCTGGATCTCCGTGTTC
>Ga0070741_10016586_pt1 | contig 12247 bp, 12 predicted proteins | sample Coa_R1_4_FD_66440 | JGI IMG/M metagenome (GOLD analysis project Ga0070741, IMG submission 66440) | Surface soil microbial communities from Centralia Pennsylvania, which are recovering from an underground coalmine fire - Coalmine... | ecosystem: Environmental > Terrestrial > Soil > Unclassified ...
GGAAGCGCGCGGTCACACGCGCGGCATCGAGGTGGGTGACATCGAGGAGCACATGGTCCGTTCCGCCGGCCGTCATCTCCGCGACGATCGCGCGGGCGACAACGTCGCGGGGCGCCAGCTCGCCCGCCGCGGAATAGCGCGGCATGAAGCGCTCGCCGTTGACGTTCCGGAGGATGCCGCCTTCGCCGCGCACGGCCTCCGAGATGAGGAAGATCGGTACGCCGGGCAGCCGCAGGGCCGTTGGATGGAACTGGATGAACTCCATGTCGCGCACCTCGGCGCCGGCGCGGTACGCGAGCGCGATCCCATCGCCCGTGGCGACATCCGGGTTCGTGCTCACCCGGAAGAGCTGGCCGATGCCGCCGGTCGCCAGCACCGTGAAGCGGGCCTCGAAGAGAGCCGGCGTGTTCGTGCGCGTATCGAGCGCGTGGATCCCGGCGGCGCGCCCGTCTTCCACGATCACCGCGTCGGCCTGCACGAACTCCTTGATCGTGATGCGGGACAAGCGCGCGACTGATGACAACGAGATCTCGATGTGCGCGCCCGTGGCGTCACCGCCGGCATGGAGGATGCGGTTGCGCGAGTGCGCGGCCTCTTTGCCGAGGGCGACCTCTCCGTCCGCCGCATCGAACGGCACACCGAATGACACGAGGTCACGAATGCGGTCGGCGGCCTCGTCGACGAGGATGCGTGCCGCCTCCTCATCGACGAGTCCGGCACCCGCAGCGATCGTGTCGCGCAGGTGCAGCTCCGGCGAGTCGTCCGGCCCGATCGCCGCGGCGATGCCCCCCTGCGCATAGCGGGTGTTGCATTCGTCGATGGAGCCCTTCGTGAGGATGCAGACCGAGCCGTGACGGCGGGCGAGCAACGCCGCGTAGAGCCCGGCGATGCCGGAGCCGACAATGAGGTAGTCGAACGAGGGGGCCACGGGTTCCCTTCGTTGCCGCGCGGACTTCGTGTCATTCTGACACTAACCTTGTCGTGCGCAAGTCATGACGCCCCGCGGACATCGCCACCGCAGGCACCTCCAGGCAGACCGCCACGACATGGTACGATCGCTCGCGTGCGGGGCGTCCCTGCATGCAAGGAGGGCACGATGGGCCGCGGCACAAGCAACGTCATACCTGCGGTCTCCGGAGACCGCGTGGCGATCGACCAGAGCGCGGTGCGCTCGGTGGACGGCGAGCGCATCGAGTTGCGGCAGGCGGCGGCGCAGCACGTCAGCGGTGAAAGCCTCGATGTCGCTGATAGCGCCCTGCTCACCGTGCGCGGCGGCGATGTCCGCATGGACGACTGCGCCTCGCTCGCCGTCGTCGCCGACCAGGTGACGATGCGCGACTGCGGCACCATCCTGCTGCTGGCGCGTCGGGTCGAGGGGGACGTGCGCGCGGTGCTCTCGCCGGCGTCGGCGTTCGCGCTCGGGCTGGGGGCCGTGCTCGGCGTCGCCCTGGTCCGGCGCCTGCGAGCCTGAGCGGTGCCGGGCGGACGCCTGGCCCTCGCTGCGGTAGCATAAGCGGTTGGTTGGATACGCTCACGCGTCGGCGGCCGATCGGTCGCGCCGAGGCGGGCGTCAGTTGAGGACGGATATGGCGAACGCAGAACTGACAGTGGCGCCGCGGACGGTGCTGGGGAAGAAGGTCGCGGCGCTCCGCCGCCGCGGCCAGACGCCGGCGAACGTGTACGGGCATGGGATCGCGTCGACGGCCGTGCAGGCCGAGACGGCGGCCCTCCTGCATCTCCTGCGCGGCGTGTCGCGAAACCAGATCATCAACCTCCGCGTCGAAGGCGAACGCACGCCGCGCACGGTCGTCGTGCGCGACATCGCGCGCGACCCCGTCAATGACCGGCTGCTCCACGTCGACTTCTACCAGGTCTCGATGACGGAGCGCATGCGCGCGCAAGTCCCCATCGTGCTCGTCGGGACCTCGGACGCGGTCAGCACGTACCAGGGCGTCCTGCTGCAGATGATCGACCAGATCGAGATCGACGCGCTCCCTGGCGATATCCCGGCGCACATCGAGTGCGACGTCTCCGTGTTGACGCAGCTCGAACAGTCCGTGCACGTACGCGACCTGCGGATCGACCGCGACAAGATCCACGTGCATACCGACCCAGACGTCGTGGTCGCCCGCGTCGCCTCGCCGCGTCTCGCCGCCGAGGAAGAGGGGGCGGCACCGGCCGAGGGCGAGGCTGCGGCGGCAGCCGCGCCCGAGGGCGAGCAGCCGGCGGCCGAGGAACCCGCGGGCTCCTAGCCTGGGCCCGCGCGACCAGCCCCCTCAGCGCGCGCCAGGGCCCCGGCTCAGGGCACCCCGGCGATCGCCCGCGCGACCGACCGCGATGGCAGACGACATGACGGACGACCGGCCATCCTCCGAGCTGCTCGAGAATCGCGCCCGCTACGGCGTCGGCCGCATCGCGAGGCACATCTTCCTCTGCGCCGACCAGACCGAACCGAAATGCGCGCCGCGCGAGCAGACCATCGCCGCCTGGGAATACCTCAAGCGTCGCATCATCGAGCTCGGTCTGTCCGGCACCGCAGACGGCCCCGTCGTGTACCGGACGAAAGCGAACTGCCTGCGCATGTGCGCTGACGGGCCGATCGCCGTCGTCTATCCGGACGGCGTCTGGTACCGGCGGTGTGACCCGCCCGTGCTCGAACGCATCCTCAGGGAACACATCCGGCGCGGCCGGCCGGTCGAGGACTACGCGTTCGCAGTCTCCCCGCTTTCCGGCGCGAACAGCGACGAGGGGGACGAGCCGGCGTGAGACTCGCCAAACCGCACATCGATATCGGCGTCTTCACCGACAACGCGCCGGCGATGCTCGAGTTCTGGCAGCAGGAGGTCGGCCTGGCCTTCGATGAGGCGCTACCGCTCGGCGGCGGTGTCCTCCAGCACCGGCACGCGATGAACGGGTCCGTGTTCAAGCTCAACGCCTCGCGGGAGCCTGTACACGACCTCGGCGCAAGTGGGTACCGAGAGCTGCTGATCGCCCGCGAGGGCGTCGTCGCACCCCGCACGCTCGCCGACCCTGACGGCAACCGCGTCACGCTCGTCCCTCCGGCGTACGACGGTGTCGCCGGGATTGCGGTCCGCGTCGCGGCACGCGACGCCGCGGCGCTTGCACACTTCTATGGTGAGGCGCTCCAGCTCAACGATGAGGGCGGGCGGCGCTTCCGCTGCGGAGATTCCTTGCTCATCGTCGAGCACGACCCGGCCGCCGCCGAGGCCGGCCCGATGCAGGCGCGCGGATATCGCTATCTGACGGTGCAGGTCTGGGACGTCGACAGCGAGCACGCCGGGATCATCGCCCGCGGCGGCCGCGAGGGGCGTCCCCCTATCACGCTGGGCACGACGGCGCGCATCTCCTTCGTGCGCGACCCCGATGGCAACTGGATCGAGGTCTCGCAGCGGGCGTCGCTCACGGGGCCGCTCCCCTCGACGAGAAGCTAGCCCGATGACAGCCCGGCGGAGCTGAGCACGCGGGACACGATCCCCTCGCGCACCGACTTCGAGTTGTCGATCGTCGTATGGGTCACAGGTCGCAGCGGGCCGCCCTTGTCACCATTTTTCGGGCCCTGCTCGCCGCTCGCGTCCCAGTTGTCGACGTTCGGGGCATCGTACGGTGCACCGCCGAATGTCTTGTCATTCGTCTGATACACGTTGATGACGTGCGCGCGGACGGGCCGCGTCTGCGTATCGCCGATGTAGAGCACCGTCGTCCTGTCGAGCGCGACATCCGCGATGAGCCGGTCGCCGTAGCGCTGCTCGAGCCGCGCCGTGACGACGTCCGTCGTCACGGCGCCGTGGCTATGGCCGACGAGCACGGCGCGCAGGCACGGATAGCGGTCGAGGTACACCTGCACCGCGTGCGTCATCCAGTCCTCCATCCCGGTATGGACGTTCTCGGCACCGACCATCGCTGGACCGGCGAGCACGGCGATCGTCTGCACGCCCTCGCCATCGAGCTTCTTCTGCAGCGCGTCGACGATCTGGCGGATCCCGGCCGCGTCCGCCTTATCTTTGATGTTCACGACGCCGCCGCCGACCCCGACGAGCAGCACCGCGCGCGCGTCGGGCCCATCGCACGACACCTTCGCCGGGTCGAAGTAGCCGTGCGCGACCGCGTACTCGGGCCCCGTGTCGGACTGCCTGTCGCATGCGTCCTTCGCGCGCTGCGGGTCCAGCGGGATGTCGACGCCCTGCAGAAACGCGGCGTCCTCGGCATCGTGGCGCCGGTCGGCGTTGAAGTCCGGCACCTTCGACGCGTCGGCCGCGTCGGCGGCGTTGACCCGCAGATCACCGTTCGTATCGAGACAGGCGAGCTGCGAGAACGTCGCCCGCGGGCTCTCGCCCAGGCCGGTCTGGTTACACGCGAGCAGCGTCAGCGCCGCCGCGGCGGTAGCGACGGTCACGATCAGCTTCCTCATCTCCACGGTCAGTGTTCGGCAAGCCGACGGCACCAGCACGGTACAAACGCACCAGCTCCGCGTGACGATTTCATTGCGACGCGCAATACTTGTCGCTGCGCGAACGCGCGCGGCAGGCGGTCCCGGTTCTCCCTGGTGAGGCACGCATGACAGCTACGGCAACCCTCGCAACCCGCCGGCGCGACGAGTACACGCCGGTGCCCGAAGACCGCTTCACGTTCGGACTCTGGACCGTCGGTAATCGCGGACGCGACCCCTTCGGCGTTGAGGTGCGGCCACCGCTGGACCCGGTCGTCGCCGTCCGCAGGCTCGCCGAGCTTGGCGCCTACGGGGTCAACTTCCACGACGACGACCTCGTACCGCCCGGTTCGACGCTCGCCGAGCGCGACGCGATCGTCCGGCGGTTCCGCGCGGCGCTCGACGAGACCGGCATGCGCGTCCCGATGGCGACCACGAACCTCTTTACGCACCCGGTGTTTCGCGACGGTGCATTCACCGCGAACGACCCGCGGGTGCGGCGCTACGCCATCAAGAAGACGCTCGATGCGATCGACCTCGGCGTCGAGTTGGGCGCGACGATGTATGTGATGTGGGGCGGCCGCGAAGGCATGGAATGCGACGCCGCCAAGGATGTCCGCACGGCGCTCGACCGCTACGCCGAGGCCGTCAACATCTGCTGCGCCTATGCCCGCGACCAGCGCTACGACCTGCGCTTCGCCCTCGAGCCGAAGCCGAACGAGCCGCGCGGCGACCTCCTGCTCCCCACTGTCGGCCACGCGCTCGCCTTCATCAACGAGCTGCAGTATCCCGAGATGGTCGGACTCAACCCGGAGTTCGCGCACGAGACGATGTCCGGCCTCTCGTTCCACCACGCCGTCGCGCAGTGCCTCTGGCACGGCAAGCTCTTCCATATCGACCTCAACGCCCAGCGCATCGGCAAGTTCGACGAGGATTTCCGGTTCGGCTCCGAAGGAGTGCGCGACGCGTTCTACCTCGTCAAGCTCCTCGAAGACGCCGGCTGGGACGGCATGCGCCACTTCGACGCGCACGCCTATCGCACCGAGAACGAAGACGGCGTCTGGGACTTCGCCGCCGGCTGCATGCGCACGTACCTGATCCTCCGCGAGAAGGCGCGCCGCTTCCACGAGGACGCCGCGATCCAGGAGGCGCTCGCGGCCGCGAAAGCGGACGCGCTTCGCGAGCCTACGCTACCCGACGGACCGTCGAGCGATGGCATCGCCGCGCTGCGGAATGCCGCCTACGACGTCGATGCGCTCGCGGCGCAGGGCTACGCGCACGAGCGGCTCGACCAGCTCGTGATGGAGCTGCTGCTCGGCGTCCGGTGAGAGGCGCCGAGCGCGGTCAGAACCCGCCGCGTTCGAGCAGGCGCTCGACCGCGACGGCGACGCCGTCCTCGTCGTTGCGCGCCGACACAAATGTCGCCACAGCGCGCAGCTCTTCTGTCGCCTGTCCCATGGCGACCGACGCACCGGCGACCTTGAACATCTCCAGGTCGTTGCCCGAGTCGCCGAACGCCACGACGTCGGCCGGGTCAATCCCGAGGTCCTCGCACGCCGCGGCGAGGGCCCTGCCCTTATGCGCCCCCATCGCCGTCAGCGTGAGGATCGGCTTGCCGTAGCTCGATATCGACTCGATGAAATGCACCCTATCCGCCCAGGATGACCCCAGCTCGCGCTCGATGCGGGCGACCGCCTCGGAGCCCTGCACGAGCGCGATCCGGGCCGGGGCGCGCGCGTCGGCGGCAAGCGAGCGCGTAAACCGCATCTCCGGCGGCGCGAGCGCCGGGTCTGGCGGGCCGCCCTCCATCTTCACCCAGACCTCGTCGTCGAGCGCGACCGTCGCGATGCAGCGCATCTCGTCGCAGATCGCATAGAGCGCCTGCGTGAAGTCCTGTGGCAAGCGGACATCGAGCAGGTCGCGCCCGTCATCGAGGCGGCGGACCTGCGCGCCCGAACAGGCGACGACTGGCGGTGCCGCGTCGACCTGGCGGGCCACGCGCTCGGCGAGCTGATACCAGCGGGCGCTGGCGAGGAGGATGACGAGGCCGGCATCCCGCGCCGCCGCCAGCGCACGCAGGTTCCGCTCGCTCACCGCTTCCCGCGATGTTAGCAGCGTGCCGTCAAGGTCGAGTGCCAGCGCCTTGAACCGCATCAGGGCGATTCTAGCGTCCGCGCGCGCCGGACGGTCGGGCGGGGCACAGGCTCGATCCGATACGATCGGGGCTGGCCCGTCGTTCGATCGGGTATAACGGAGCCCCGTCCCGCCACCAGACCGAAGCATGGATATGCGCCCTGTCCTCGTCCGCAAGGCGATCAACCGGAGCCGCAAGGCGGCGGCCGACACTCGCGCGCGCCTGCTGCCGACCGCCTATTCCGGCATGCGCCTCACGCCAAAGCGGCTGCTGAACTACTGGCGCTCCCGCTACGAGATGTGGCGCGGCGTCGAGCGCGTCCGCGCACGCCCACTGGTCCTTACCGTCGAGGCGACCAACGTCTGCAACCTGCGCTGCCCGCAGTGCTTCACCGGTGTCGGAGAGCTCGGGCGCGAGAAGTCGATGCTCCACGTCGAGGACTTCCGGCGGCTGCTCGACGAGCTGGGCGACTACCTGCTGAAGGTGGAGTTCTACAACTGGGGCGAGCCGCTGCTGAACAAGCAGCTTCCGCAGATGATCCGCCTGGCCGCCGACAAGGGCATCGCCACGGTGATCAGCACCAACCTCAGCTTCCCGATGACCGACGAGCGGGCTGAAGAGATCGTGCGCTCCGGCCTCCACGTCATAGGCCTCTCCGCCGACGGCGCGACACAGGGGGTCTACGAACAGTATCGCGTGCGCGGCGATCTCGCGCTCGTGCTCGCAAACGTCGACCGCCTCAACGCGGCGAAGCGCCGTCTCGGCAGCGCGACACCACGGATCGTCTACTCCTACCACTTGTTCGCGCACAACACGCACGAAGTCGACTCGGCGCGCGCCCTCGCACGCGAGCACGAGATGGAGTTCAGCCTGATGAAGGGCTGGGTAGCCGGGGCGGACTGGGATACCGAGGGCCGGTACAACTTCGGCTTCCATCCCTCAGTCGGCCGCTGCTTCTACCTCTGGCAGCAAGGCGTCGTACACAACGACAGCGGCGTCGCACCCTGCTGCGCCACCTTCTACAAGGAGGACGACTTCGCCGAGCTTGGCGCCGCCAGCGGCGATACCCGCCAGTCGTTCCGCGATGCGTGGAACAACGACGCGTTCCGCGCCGCGCGCCGTATGTTCGCCGACGACCCCGCGCACGACCGCCGCGACCTTGTCTGCTACGACTGCCCCGTGACCCGCATCTGGCGCGACTATCGTGAGCACGTGCGTGCTGGCAGGCCAGCCAGCGCCTTCGAAGTGCATGCCGCCTACAACGACGGCTGGAACTACTTCTTCGCGCGCCGCCCGTCCCGCGCGAAGCCCCTCGAGCTCATCCCTCTCGTGCCGGTGAATGCAAATCGCGACCTGGCCGGCAAGGCCGCAGCGCAGGCCGACATGAGCGACGCCGTATGATGGCCGCTGATGACCACGACGGACACGAACGCCTGCGACCATCCGTCCGCCGAAGAACGCCGTCGTCATCCTGCTCGACAGCCTGAACCGGCAGATGCTCGGCGCGTATGGCAGCGGTAAGTTCGCGCCACGCCGGATCTCGACCGCTACGACGGACGCGCCAAGCGCTTCGAGAAGCATGCCGCGGGATCGTTCGCAGTGAAGGCGACGGGCCCACCCAGATCAAACGCGCGGCCCATATATAGCCGCGTGCGGCCTCCGTTTGCGGCTGTTCGCGGACGTCTGCTACCGTCAGACGCGCCCCGCTCCTCGCTCTCCATCCTCGCTCGATACCACCGGGCGAGGCGGGAGCACGGCCGGGGCCGGCGCCGAAGCGATGCGGCGTCGAGCGGACGGTAGGACCGGGCGGCCTTCGGACGGTGGCCTTCCGGTCAGCAGCAGACCGGAAGGACGAGCCCCACATCATGGCAACCGGACAGATCAAGCGCCTCGTGCGAGACCGCGGCTTCGGCTTCATTCGTCCCGAGGGCGCTTCGCAGGACATCTTCTTCCACAGCTCCGCGCTCGCGCGCGGCATGTTCGACACGCTGAACGAAGGTCAGCAAGTCGAGTTCGACCAGGAGACGGACCCGCGCGACCCCAAGCGCAACCGCGCCGTGAACGTACGGCTGGTGGAGTAGGTACGCGATAGCGCTTACGGCGTTCGCCACCATCGAGAGCGACGGCCCGCCCGCCGCGCCGTTGGGTATGGTCGCGCCATGACATCGCTGCTGTTCGAGGACGTGACGCTGCTCGACTGCACGGGCGCCGACCCGCGGCCGCATAGCGCCGTGCTCGTCGAGGATGGCCGCATCACCCGCATCGACGCGGCGGGCGCGATACGGCCGGCGGACGGCGCCCGACGCATCGACGGCGGCGGCATGACGCTGATGCCGGGGCTCACCGATGCACACGTGCACTTCGGGCTCATCGAGCACTCCGCGAACGAGCCGCCCGAGAGCCACGTCAGCTACGTCCTCAAGGTGATAGAAAACATCCGCATCGCGCTCGACGAAGGCTTCACGACGGTGCGCGACGCCGGTGGCCTCGACCCCGCGTTCGCCGTCGCTGTCGAGGACGGTCAGATCGCCGGCCCGCGGATCCTGCCCTCCGGCTCGTTCATCACCATCACCGGCGGCCACGGCGACCAGCGGTCGCGCTGGACCGACGATGCCCCGCCATCCATACCCGGCCTTGTCGCGCGACCCGAGATCGCCGACGGCGTCGACGCCGTACGCCACGCCGCCCGTACGCAGATCCGGCGCGGCGCAACGCAGGTGAAGCTCATGGTCTCGGGAGGTGTTATGTCGCCCAACGACCCCATCGAGAGCCTGCAATTCAGCGTCGAGGAGATGCGCGCCGCCGTCGAAGAAGCGGCGTCGTTCGGCACCTACGTCATGGCACACGCGCACACGGCGCCGGCGATCGCCCGCGGCCTCGACGCCGGCGTGCGCTCGTTCGAGCACGGCAGCATCCTCGACGAAGCGACGGCTAGGCGCATGGCCGCGCAGGGCGCCTACCTCGTACCGACGCTCGTCATCCTCGAGGTCCTCGCGCGCGCCCAGGCGACGCCGGACTACGCGCGAAAGAAGCTTGACAGCGTCCGAGCTTCGGCCGCCGAGAGCATGGCGATCGCCGATACCGCCGGCGTCGCGATCGGCTCCGGCTCCGACCTGCTCGGCCCGGCCCAGCGGCGCCGCGCCAGCGAGATCGTCGAGAAGGCGCGTCGCCTCGGCGCAATGGCCGCGATCATCAGCGCCACGCACACGAACGCCACGCTGTTCGGCATGGAGGACCGCATCGGCACCGTCGAGGCTGGCAAAGCCGCAGACCTCATCCTTGTGGACGGCGACCCACTCGCCGATGTTGGCGTGCTTGTCGACGCCGCAAACATCCGCTGCGTCGTCCGGCGCGGACAGATCGTGAAGGACCGCCTGCACGCGTAAGTCGCGCGCTACGGCAGGCCCGCCTGCGCCAGCCGCTCGCGCATCTTCTCCGTCGTCAAGAATCCGAACTGGAGCGTCGCGATCTTCCCCTCCCGGTCGACGAAGAAGCTGTCTGGCAGGCCCTGCAGGCGATACTGGTCGTAGACGGTGCCGGCGCTGTCCAGCAACAACGGCAGCGTCAGGCCCCGCGCCTCGAAAAACGCGCGCGCGTCCGCAGCGTCCTCTTTGACGTTGATCGCGACGACCTCGAGCCCGTCGGCGCGGCGCTCGTCGTACAGCGCCTGGATGTCGGGCAGCTCCTTCTTGCACGGCGCGCACCACGTCGCCCAGAAGTTCACCCAGACCACCTTCCCGCGCAGGTCACTGAGGCGCCGCAGTTCGCCGTCAACCGTACGCAGCGCGAAGTCTGGCGCGGGCTGCCCGACCACCGGCGCGTTTGCGTCGAGCGGGCCCGGCGCCGGCAACGGCGTGCCGCTGGCGCTCGGCGCCGTCGGGCTGCCGGCGCGCGTCGCATCGCCGCTCCCCGCCGTCCGCCCGAAGGCCACGGCGGCGATGACAACGGCCGCGACCACGACGAAGCCGATGCCGAGACGCATCAGCTGGCTGCCCCACCACGAACGGCCTGGGACACGATCATGCACGGTTTCACTATACGACGATGTCGTCGCGTGCGACGGCCTCGCTGCTGAGAGCCGCCTTGCGCTTGCGACGAGCCGCGGGCGCCGTCACTGAACGCCGGCGGCGGCCACGAGCGCGCGTCACAGCCTCAGAACCGCGCGAGCGCCTCATCGAGCGCGGGCGCGTAGCGGACAGAGAAGCGCGGCGCCTGGTCGTGCACTTGGGTGAGCAGGGCGCGCGCGCGAACCGCATCGCCGGCCGCCCGGTAGATCATGCCGGCGTGAAAGAGGACGAGCGGGTCGCGCGTGCCGGTAGCAAGCGCGCGTTCGATCGCCTCTCGTGCCGCCGCCGCGTCGCCGGCCTTGAGTTCGCACCAGGCGAGCACGTCCGCTGCTTGCAGGCTCGGCTGCTCGGCGAAGGCCTGCCGCGCCCGCTGCACGGTCGCGGCGAGGTCGCGGTCGTGGTCGGCGTTGAACAGGGCGATCTGCAGGTCGAGGTTGACGCCGTTCGCGGCATAGAGCTGCTGGATCGCGGCGACGAGGTCGTATTGCTGCTGTGCGCGCGCCGGGTCGCCCGCAGCCTCATACACGTCGCCGAGTGCGATGACGTACTCCGGCAGCGGCACGCGCTCGACCGCCCGCGCGTACGCCTCGATGGCGGCGTCCCAGTCCTCACGCGCGGCCGCCACGCGCCCGAGGCCGGCGAGCGCGTGCACGTAGCCGGGAAACGCATCGAGCGACGCCGCGTACTCAACCGCCGCGTCATCGAGGCGGCCGAGCGTGAACAGCAACGTTCCGCGCTGCGCGTGTGCCCAGGCGAGATGCTCTGGCACGGTATCGTGTTGCGCTGCGCCGACGGCGCGCCGCCAAAGGCTGTCCGCATCGTCCGTGCGTCCGCGCACGGTCGCGAGCAGGGCCATGCGCCCGAGCATCGCCATGTCGTCCGGCGCGCCCGCGGCCGCACGGGCGTAGGCATCGGCAGCCTCGTCATACCGGCCGAGGCCCATGAGCGCATCACCGAGGATGCCGTAGGCATAGCCTTCGCCCGGCTTCTGCGCGATCGCCTCGTTAGCGAGCGAACGCCCCCGCGCGAAGTCGTGCTGTGTGTTCGCGAGCGATGCGGAGAGAGCTACTCCGTCGTAGTTGTCGCCGCGACGGATCGCTAGCGACCGGTCGAGCGCTGTCCGCGCGATCGACAGTTCCGCCACATCGCCTGTCTCGCGCGCGCGCTGCATGTGCTCCGCAGCGAGCAGGTTCAGGCTCAGCGTATCGAGCGGGTCGCCGGCGGCCCGCGTCTCGAGGAACGCGATGCGCGCGTCCTGGGCGTCGCGCGCGGCCGTCGCCGTCGCCACGGCCGCGGAATCCGGCGACGACGCCGTGGGGGAGGCCGCCCGTTCGGACGAGCCTCCCCCACACGCGCTCAGCGTGACGATGGTGACGACGATGAGTGCGGCGGTTGGCCAACCCCTCATCGCCCTGACCTCAGCGGCCCCGCGCGCGCACTGCGATGGCGCCACCGCCGACGACCGCGGCCGCGCCTGCGACGGCAAGCACGATCCACAACGTCATGCCCGAGTCGCCGTCAGACACGTCGCCGCTGCCGGTGTTCGGCGGCGTGACCGGCGGCCGCGCGGTCGGACTCGCGCCACCCCCGGCAGCCGTC
>Ga0070741_10016587_pt1 | contig 12245 bp, 9 predicted proteins | sample Coa_R1_4_FD_66440 | JGI IMG/M metagenome (GOLD analysis project Ga0070741, IMG submission 66440) | Surface soil microbial communities from Centralia Pennsylvania, which are recovering from an underground coalmine fire - Coalmine... | ecosystem: Environmental > Terrestrial > Soil > Unclassified ...
TGTTGACGAACACGATCGTCGAGCGGTGCTCGCGCACGAGCTCGAGCAGCGCCGGGTAGATCGAGGGCCAGATCGAGCGGCCGGACGCCTCCACGCCCGGCCCCATCTGGACGCCGTCGGCGAGCGGCGGGACGGACAGGTCGGCTGTCGACTGCAGCTCGCGCAGGTCCTCGACCGGCAGCACGACCTCGAGGTCGAGCTGCTTGCGCGTGCCGGCGTCGACGAGGACGATCTCGCGCCCGCTGCCGGCGACGAAGCGGCCGATCTCGGCCAGCGGGCGCTGCGTGGCCGACAGGCCGATGCGCTGGAACGGCCGCTCGACGAGCCGCTCGAGCCGCTCCAGCGAGAGCGCCAGGTGGGCGCCGCGCTTGGTGCCGGCGACCGCGTGCACCTCGTCCACGATCAGCGTCTCCACGCGGCGCAGCAGCTCGCGCGCCTGCGAGGTGAGCAGCAGGAAGAGCGACTCGGGCGTCGTGATCAGGATGTCGGGCGGCGTGCGCAGCATCTGCCGGCGCTCGCGCTGCGGCGTGTCCCCGGTGCGCACGGCGACCGACAGCGCGGAGCCGAGCCCTGCGAGCGGCCCGCGCAGGTTGCGCTCGACGTCGTAGTTGAGCGCCTTCAGGGGCGACACGTAGAGCAGGCGCAGGCCTGCGCCCGGCGTCGCGTGCAGCCGGTCGACGCCGACGAGGAAGGCGGCGAGCGTCTTGCCCGAGCCGGTGGGCGCCTGCACGAGCACGTGTGCGCCGGTGGCGATGGCGGGCCACGCCTGCTCCTGGGCCGGCGTCGGCGCCGCGAAGGCGCGCTCGAACCACGCCCGCGTCCCCGGCGAGAAGGCGGCGAGCGGGTCGGCCATGCGGGCAGCGTAGCGCCGCTCCGGAAGGCGGCGGCGCGGGCCCCGGGGGCGGGTCGGCCCCGGTTGACAACCACCGACCCGGCGGCGGACGATGGCCGCTGTGACGGGGACGATCCCTCCAGCCGTGCGCAGCACGGCGCTGTTCCCGATCGCCACCGGCCCGGACGTACCGGCCGCGCTGCCGCTCGAGAGGGTGCGCGGGGACGGTGTCGCCGCGCTGCTCCTGCCCGGGCCCTCCGGCGCGCTCGTCGAGGTGCGCTCGCTGGCGGGCGACCGCCTCGAGAGCGAGCTGGAGCGGCTGCGGGCGCTCCTGCGCGAGCGGGGCAAGACGCGGGCCGCCTGGTTCGTGCCGGTCGGCGCGGAGCCCGCCGACGCGGCGAGGCGGCTGCGCCGGCTCGGGCTCGAGCCGTACGAGGAGCCGCCGTTCGAGCCTCGCTTCGCGTCGATGGTGCGCGTGCAGCCGACCGAGGCGGCCCCGCCCGGCGTCGTCGCGCGCTTCCCCGAGACGTTCGAGGAGTACCTGGCCGGCGTCCACGTCGGCGAGGAGGCGTTCGCCGTCCCGGAGGAGGACCGGCGAGCATGGCACGAGCACGAGCGGACGATCTGGGAGCTGCAGGCATCCGGCCGGTCGCCGAGCCGGCTCCTGGTGGCGCTCGTCGACGGCGAGGTGGTGGGCAACGCATCGGCGCTGCTCTGCGACCACGCCGTCAACCTGCTCGGCGGCTCGGTGCGCCCGGACATGCGCGGGCGCGGCGTCTACCGGGCGCTCGTGCGCGCGCGCTGGGAGGTCGCCGCCGCCCGCGGGACGCCCGCGCTGACCGTGCAGGCGGGCGCGATGTCCCGGCCGGTCCTCGAGCGGCTCGGGTTCGAGACCGTCGGCTGGACGGACTGCCTGCTCGACGAGCTCGGCGCTGCGTGACGCAGCGGTTCGACATCGTCGTCGTCGGCGGCGGCACGGCGGGATGCATCCTGGCGGCGCGGCTCTCGGAGGACTCCGGCCGCACTGTCTGCCTGCTCGAGGCCGGGCCGGACTACGGCCCGCTCGCCGGCGGCCGCTGGCCGGCGGAGATGCTCGACGCGCGGGCGATGCCGTTCACGCACGACTGGGGCAGCGGCGGCGAGGACGGGCGCTCGCTCGGCGCGCGCATCCTCGGCGGCAGCTCGGCGCACAACGCCTGCGCCATGCTGGCGGGCACGCCGGCCGACTACGACGAGTGGGGGCCCGGCTGGGGCTGGGAGACGATCGCGCCCTACCTCGCGCGTGCTCGTGCCGCGCTGCGGACGCAGCGGGCGAACACCGACCGCCCCGCCCCGTTCCACGCCGCCGTGGTCGAGGCAGCGCAGGCGCTCGGCCTGCCGCTGCTCGCCGACGCGGACGACCCCGCCTCGCCCGTCGGCGTCGCACCGTTCCCCGCCAACGCCGTCGACGGCGTCCGCTGGAACGCGGCCCTCGCCTACCTCGACCCCGCCCGCGCCCGCCCCAACCTCTCCGTGCGCGGCGGCACGCTCGTCGACCGCGTGCTGTGGAACGGCACGCGCGCCGCCGGCGTCGCGACCGCGGGCGGCGAGCGGCTCCAGGCGGGAACCGTCGTTCTCGCCGCGGGCGCCTACTTCACTCCCGCCCTGCTCGTGCGCAGCGGCGTCGGCCCGGCGGCGCAGCTCGCGGCGCTCGGCGTCCGCGCCGTCGCCGACCTGCCCGTCGGGGAGCAGCTGCTCGACCACTGCGGCACCGGCGTGGCGTGGGAGCCGACGGAGGCGCTGCACGACGCCACGGCCGCGCACGAGGACGAGCACGGCCCGCTCTTCCAGCCGCACCTGGTGCTCAAGGCGGCGAGCTCGCTGTGCGAGCCGGGGAGCTTCGACCTCCACTTCCTGACGTGGACGAACCGGGCAGGGAGCCCCGGTCGCTACGAGGCGAGCTGCGGCGTCTTCCACGTCAAGCCGAGACCGGCCGGTCGCGTCCGCGTGACGAGCCTCGATCCGGAGGCGCTCCCGCGGGTCGAGCGCGGCTTCCTCGCCGAGCCCGGGGAGGTGACGACGCTCGTCGAGGGCCTGGAGCTCGCGCGCCGGCTCGCGGCCACGGCGCCGCTCGACCGCCTGCTCGGCCGCGAGCTCCGCCCCGGCGACGTCGACCCGGCGGGCTACGTCCGCTCGACCGTGCGCAACTACTTCCACCCCGCGGGGACGTGCGCGATCGGCCGGGTGGTCGACCCGCTCGGGCGCGTGCTCGGCGTCGAGCACCTCGTCGTCGCCGACGCGTCCGTCCTGCCCACGCTGCCGCGCGCGAACACGAACCTGACCGTGGCGGCGGTGGCCGAGCGCCTCGCCGAGACGGTCGCGGCGGGCGGGGACGTCAGCACCGGCCGGTAGCGCCGCGCCACGCGCCCCGCAAGCGGCTCGCGCCGACGTCGACCCGCTCCATCTCCGGTGCCTCCGCCGGCCCGGCGCATCGGCGAGCGGCGCGGCGTCGCACACGGGCGGGCAGGGGCTTATCGCTTCACGCTGCAGGCCCGCGAGCGGCTGGGCGGCTTGACATCCGCGCCGTTCACGATGTCGTCCGCCCGCGAGCGCCGCCCGGCTCCCCGGCCCCCGCGGGAGGGCTAGCATCGAGCGATGGCCGCTCGCGGCGTGCCGGTCAAGCTGGCGGCGTTCCTGTCGGGGGCCGTCCTGCTCGGCGTCGAGATCGCGGCGAGCCGGGTGCTGGCGCCGTTCTTCGGCAACTCGCTGTTCGTCTGGGGCGCGCTGATCGGCGTCGTGCTGGCCGGGCTCGCCGCCGGCTACTGGGTCGGGGGGACGCTCGCCGACCGCGCCCCGCGGCCGTCGCTGCTCGTCGGCTCGCTCGTGCTCGGCGCGGCCGGCGTGCTCGCGGTGCCCTTCCTCGACCGGCCGGTGCTCGAGGCGGTCGTCGCGTGGGACCCGGGGCCGCGCGCCGACCCCGTGCTCGCGTCGGTGCTGCTGTTCGGCTGGCCGAGCGTTGTGCTCGCCGCGGTGACGCCGATCGCGGTCCGGCTGCACGCGCGCACGGTGGAGCGGATGGGGCGCGCCGCAGGCGGCCTCTTCTCCATCTCCACGATCGGCAGCATCGCCGGCACGTTCGCGACCGCCTTCTGGCTCGTGCCCGAGCTGGGCACCGACCAGGTGCTGGCCGTGGGGGCGGCCGTGCTCTTCGCTGCGGCCGCCGGCGTGGCGGCCGAGCAGCGGCTCGCGGTCGGATCGCTCGCCTCGCTCGCGGCGGCAGCCGGCGCGATCGTGGCAGCCGTTCTGCTCGCGCCGCAGACGGGCGGCACGCTGTCCCGGGCGGAGGCGCGCAACTGGTCGCCGGTCTACCGCCTGCGCAGCGAGCTCGCGTCGCTGCCGGAGCCCGACTACAGCGGCCAGAAGGTCGTGTTCCGAAAGGACACGCGCTACCACCGCATCGCCGTCGTCGAGGGCCTGACCGAGCGCACGCTGCGCTTCGGCAGCTCGTACCAGAGCGCCATGTTCCTGAGCGACCCGTACTCGACGCCGTTCACGTACGTCGACTTCTTCTTCCTCGGCCTCGCCTACCGGCCGTCGGCGCGCGACGTCCTCTTCCTCGGCCTCGGCGGCGGCTCCGGCCCGAAGGCCTTCCTGCGCAGCTTCCCGGCCGTCCGCGTGGACGTGGTCGAGCTCGACCCCGTCGTCGTCGACGTCGCGAGCCGCTTCTTCGCGCTTCCGCGCTCGCCGCGGCTGCGCGTGCGGGTGGACGACGCGCGCCGCTTCCTCTCCCGCAGCGACCGCCGCTGGGACGTGATCGCGGTGGACACGTACTTCGACGTCGGCATCCCTTCCACCCTGACGACGCGCGTGTTCGTGCAGCTCGTGCACGAGCGGCTCGCCCCCGCGGGCGTCGTCGTCGTGAACGTGAGCGACGACTACGCGCTTGACGCGCTGCTCGTCCCCCGACGTCGCTCCGCCAGCTCCAGGCGCCGCTGTACGATCCCGGCGATGGCAGCCCCGGCCGCGCTCCACTTCACGGGCGACGCGGAGGCGGACGCGCTGATCGCACGCGACCCGCTCGCGCTCCTGATCGGCTTCGCGCTCGACCAGCAGGTGCCCGTGCAGACGGCCTTCGCGGGTCCGCTGAAGCTGCGGCAGCGGCTCGGAACGCTCGACGCCGCCACGATCGCGGGGGCCGACCCCGGGCGCCTCGAAGCGGCGTTCCGCGAGCGCCCCGCGATCCACCGCTTCCCGGGCGCCATGGCCCAGCGCGTCCAGGAGCTGTGCGCGCACGTCGTCTCCGAGCACGGCGGCGACGCCGCCCGTGTCTGGACAGAGGCGGCCGACGGCGCCGACCTGCGCCGGCGCATCGCCGCCCTGCCGGGCTTTGGCGAGATGAAGGTCAAGGCGCTCGGCTCGGTGCTGGCGAAGCGGTTCGGCGTCGCCGTCGCACGGGAGCTCGTGCCGGCGCACCCGACGCTCGGCGACGTCGACTCGCCGCAGGCGCTCGCCGAGTACCAGGCGCAGAAGCGCGCGCACAAGGCCGCGCTCCGCGCCGCGCGCGCCTGAGCGGCGCGTGCTCGAGCTGCGCACGCTCACCGACGGCGGCCAGACCGCCGAGGAGGTCGCGCGCGATGTCGCCGCGTTCCTCGGCCAGGCCTCGTCGAGCCTCGACCTCGCGCTCTACGACCTCCGCCTGGAGGGCGAGGCCGAGCAGGTCGTCCACGCCGCACTGGCCGGCGCGGCGGCCCGAGGCGTCGCCCTGCGGGTCGTCTACAACGTCGACCACCCGGGGCCGATCCCGGTGCCGCCGCCGCCGCAGTGCGGGCCCGAGGACGTCGAGCGGCTGGGCGTGCCCGCCCGCCCGGTCGCGGGCGTCCCCGACCTGATGCACCACAAGTACGTCGTGCGGGACGGGAGCGCCGTCTGGACGGGCTCGCTCAACTGGACGAACGACTCCTGGACGCGCCAGGAGAACGTCGTCGTGCGGGCCGCGTCGGCCGAGCTCGCGCGCGCCTTCGCGCTCGACTTCGAGCAGCTCTGGCAGACGGGCGTCGTGGAGACGTCGGGCCGCGTCGACCCGCGGCCGGTGGAGGTGGACGGCGTCGAGGTGCGGCCCTGGTTCTGCCCCGGCCACGGCGAGGACCTCTCGCACCGCATCGCGAAGCAGCTCGGCCGGGCGCGGCGCCGCATCCGCATCGCCTCGCCGGTGCTCACCTCCGGCCCGGTGCTGGCCACGATGGCGGAGGTGACGGGCGAGGGCCGCTGCGACGTCGCCGGCGTGGTCGACCAGACGCAGGTGAACGAGGTGTTCGAGCAGTGGCGCACGAACGGCGTGAGCGGCTGGAAGATCCCGCTGCTCGCGGCCGTGCTCGGCAAGGCGCCGTTCGCCGGCAAGCCGTCGACGCGGTGGACCCCGGACGGCGTGCACGACTTCATGCACGCGAAATGCGTCGTCGCCGACGACGTCGCCTTCGTCGGCTCGTTCAACCTCTCCCGCTCGGGCGAGCGGAACGCCGAGAACGTGCTCGAGCTGCACAGCCGTCCGCTCGCCGACGCGCTGGCCGCGTACGTGGACGCGGTGCACGCCCGCTACCCGCGGGCGACCGTGCCCGCCTGACGGGACACGGCGCAGGCAGCCGCGCCCGAGCGGCGGAATCTCCTGCGCCTCTGCGCGTTGCGGCCCGGCCGGGAGCGCCCCGGCGGCCGCGGCCGGGGCGGACCGGTGTCGGAAACAGCCATCTTGACGCCCGCCGCGCGCGTGCCCATCCTCGGGCGCAGAGCGCCCGTGGGACCGGCGAGCCGGTCCGGCACGGGATCCGGATCGCGTCGGGCGTAGCCCTCCACCTCACGAGCCCAGGAGGTTCGAAACGGACATGACGAGAACCCTCTCGATCGTCGCCGCGTGCTGCGCCGCGGTCCTGCTCGCCGCCGGCGTTGCCTACGCGACGACGTCCACGTACATCGGCCCCAAGTACTGGTGCTGCTACGAGAGCGGCAGCAGCAGCTACTGGAACCAGTGGTTCGAGGCGTTCTTCGCCAAGAGCACCTCGGGCGTCTCGGACACCGCGATCACGTTCATCGACAACGGCGTCTTCGGCTACAGCTGGCACTCGACGCTGCGCGGCACGCAGTCGTTCCAGCACATCTACTGGGACGGCGACCGCCGCTACACGAAGAAGTCGTACTGCAAGTACTACAGCGGCACGACCTTCAACGGCTCGTGCACCGTGGCCGGCTGACCGGCATGGCAGAAAGGACACCGAACGTGCCGAACACCAAGCTCCTCATCGGCGCCGGCGCGGCGGGGCTGGCGGCGCTCGCCGCCGCCGGCGTCGCCACCGGCGTGCTGCGCGGCGCCGGCTCCCCGTCGTCGCAACCCGACGTCGCCTCGCCGGACGCCGAGCGTGCCATCGTCGCGTCGTTCCCGGCCGCCGGGCAGGCGCACGCCCGCGCGCTCGTGCTGCAGCGGACGCCGGACGGCTACGTCTGCCTGTGGGACTCGCCGGACGGGTCGGTCGCGAAGGGCCTCGGCGGCTGCAACCCCGCCTCCGACCCGCTCGGCGGCCGCAAGCTGATGGTCAACCTCGCCTACGACGGCGGGCCGCAGGCGGCGAGCGTGCGCGAGGCCCGTCTGAGCGGGCTGGTCTCGGCGGAGGTCGCCTCCGCCGAGGTGCTGATGAGCGACGGCTCGAGCCGGCCGCTGCGGCTGCTGCGGCCGGGCACACGGGCGCTGGCCGGGGCCGACTACGCGGTGATCGCCTACCGCGTGCGCGAGTCCGACCTGCGGGCAGGCGCGACGCCGGTGGCGGTCGTCGTCCGGGACGCGAGCGGCCGCGAGCTCGACCGGCAGGCGACTGGCATCGGCGGCTGACGGCGTCAGCGGGCCCGCGCGCACGGCGCGGGCCCGCTACGCGACCCCTGCGAGCAGGAACGCGCGCCGCTCCTTCAGCATCTCGCGCGCGATCACGAGCCGCTGGATCTCCTGCGTGCCCTCGTAGATCTGCGTGATCTTGGCGTCGCGCATGAAGCGCTCCACCGGGTACTCCTTGATGTAGCCGTAGCCGCCGAGGATCTGCACCGCCTCGGTCGTCACCTCCATCGCCACGTCGCCGCAGAAGAGCTTCGCCATGGCGGACGCCTTCGTCAGCTCCTCGTCGGCCGCGCCCTCGTCGACCATGCGGCCGAAGCGGTAGAGGAGGCCGCGCGCCGCCTCCGTCTTCGTCTCCATGTCGGCCAGCTTGGCGGCGATCAGCTGGTGCTGCGCGATCGGCCTGCCCATCGTCTCGCGCGTGCGCGCGTACTCGAGCGCGTAGTCGGTCGCGCCCTGCGCGATCCCGAGCGCCTGCGCGGCCACGCCGGGTCGCGAGCGGTCGAGGATGCGCATCGCCAGCCTGAAGCCCTCCCCCTCGCCGCCGAGCAGGTTCTCCGCGGGCAGGCGGCAGCCGTCGAGCACGAGCTCGCCCGTGGTCGAGCCGGCGATCCCCATCTTCGGCTCCAGCCGCGCCACCTCGAACCCGGGAGCGTCCGCCTCGACGAGGAAGGCGGAGATGCCCGCGTGGCCGGCCTCCGGGTCGGTCTTCGCGAACACCGTGTACAGGCCGGCGACGCCCGCGTTGGTGATGAACCGCTTCGAGCCGTCCAGCACCCAGTCGTCCCCGTCGCGGCGCGCCGTCGTCCGCATGGCCGCCGAGTCCGAGCCCGAGCCCGCCTCGGTCAGCGCGTAGGCGCAGAGCACCTCGCCGGACGCGAGCCGCGGCAGCCAGCGCTCCTGCTGCTCGGGCGAGCCGGCGAGCTCGAGCCCGAGCGAGCCGAGCTCCTGCACCGCCAGGATGAGGCCGGAGGTGGCGCACACCTTCGACACCTCCTCGATGGCGACCAGCGAGAGCAGCGTCCCCGTGCCGGCGCCGCCGAAGCGCTCGGAGAAGAAGAGCCCGAACAGGCCGTGCTCGCGGTAGAGCTCGACGACATCCCAGGGGAACTCGTGCGAGGCGTCGATCTCGGCCGCCCGCGGCGCGATCCGCTCCCGCGCCAGCGTGCGCACGAGCTCCCGCACCTCGCGCTGCTCGGGGGTGAGCGGATCCCAGGGCACGGGCGCAGTCTAGGCGGGCGTCGGGCGCAGGGCGGCGACCTCGCCCGCGCCCCCGAGCGGCGCCGGCGCGACCCGCTGCACGGGCCGGGCAGGTGGAGGCGCCGGCACGGTGGGGCGCGCAGGAGGAGCGACGACGGGGCCGTTCAGGTGAGGAGCGTCCGCCGCAGCGCGAGCCGCCAGCGCTCGCGCAGCTCGTGGAGCGCGGCCGGGTCGGCCGCCGGCTGATAGCGAACGGCCCGGCCGCGGAGCAGCGCCGCCAGCTCGTCCGCGCCTCGCCAGACGCCGACCGCGAGCCCGGCGAGCACGGCGGCGCCGAGCGCGGTCGCCTCCGTGTCCGCCGCCACCTCGACCGGGCAGCCGAGCAGGTCGGCCTGCAGCTGCATGAGGAAGCCGTTGGCGGCGGCGCCGCCGTCCGCGCGCAGCAGCCGCACCCCGCCCGGCACCGACTCGACGACGTCGGCCACCTGGAGCGCGATCGCCTCCAGCGCCGCGCGCGCGAGGTGCGCCCGGGTGGTGCCGCGTGTCAGCCCGCAGACGAGCCCGCGCGCCTCGGGCCGCCACCAGGGCGAGCCGAGCCCGGTCAGCGCGGGCACGAACACGACTCCGTCGCTCGAGGCGACCGAGCGCGCGAGCTCCTCCGTCTCGGCCGCGTCGGCGAGGAGGCCGAGGCCGTCCCGCAGCCACTGCACCGCCGCCCCCGCCACCAGCACGGCGCCCTCGAGCGCGTAGCAGCGGCGCGCGAGGCCCAGCCGCGCCGCCGCGGTCTCGAGCAGGCCGTGCGGCGCGCCGACCCGCTCGGCGCCGGTGACGACGAGCACGAAGCAGCCCGTCCCGTAGGTCGCCTTCGCCTCGCCCTCCCGGAAGCACGCCTGGCCGACGAGCGCCGCCTGCTGGTCGCCCGCCAGCCCGGCGACGAGCACCCGCTCGCCCAGCAGCTCGCCGTCGGCCACGACGCCGCTCGAGGCGACGACGCGCGGCAGCAGCTCGCGCTCGACGCCGAACAGCTCGAGCAGCTCGTCGTCCCACTCGAGCGTGTCCAGGTCGAGCAGCAGCGTGCGGGACGCGTTCGTCTCGTCCGTCGCGTGCACGCGCCCGCCGGTCAGCTTCCAGACGAGCCAGGCGTCCACGGTCCCGAACGCCAGCTCGTGCTGCGGCAGCGAGGTGCGCGCGAGCAGCCACTCGAGCTTCGTGGCGGAGAAGTAAGGGTCGGGAACGAGGCCGGTGCGGCGGCGCAGCAGGTCGGCGGGGAGCCCGGCGCAGCGCCCTGCGGTGCGGCGGTCCTGCCATACGATCGCGGGCGCGACCGGCCGGCCGCTGCGCCGCTCCCAGAGCAGGGTCGTCTCGCGCTGGTTCGCGATCCCGACCGCGCTCAGGTCGCTCGCGCGCAGCCGCGCGGCGGCGAGCGCCTGCGCCGCGGCCGCTTCCACGCTCCGCCACAGCTCGGCGGGGTCGTGCTCCACCCAGCCCGGCTGCGGGTAGGACTGGCGGATCGCGCTGTAGCCGCGTCCCACCGCCCGCAGCTCCGCGTCCACGACGAGCGCCGTCGTGCCCGTCGTGCCCTGGTCGATCGCGAGCAGCACCGGCCGAGTATCCCCGACGCCGGGATGGGCGTTCTATGCTCCGGGACGTCGACGACACGGAGGTGAGAGCGATGGGCAGCGTCGCGGACATCCTGGCGGAGAAGGGCCACGAGGTGCTCCGCGTGGCACCCACCGCCAGCGTGCGCGAGGCGCTCGAGCGCATGGTCGAGGCGAACGTCGGCTCCCTGCTCGTCGGCGAGGGCGACGCGATCGTCGGCATCGTCACGGAGCGCGACTACCTGCGCCGCGTCGCGCTGCAGGAGCGCGACGAGAAGACGACGCTCGTCGGCGAGGTGATGACGACGCCGATCGTCTACGTCACACCCGAGACCGGTATCGACGAGTGCATGGCGCTGATGACCGAGAAGCGGATCCGCCACCTGCCGGTGCTCGACGGCGACACCCTGGTCGGCCTCGTCTCGATCGGCGACCTGGTGAAGTTCCAGTCGCGCGAGCAGAGCTTCCAGATCCGGGTGCTCACCGACTACATCACCGCCCGCTGACCCGAGCGGGCGCGCTCGGGCGACGCGTACGCTGCCGCCGTGATCCTGGAGAACGGCGTCGTCAGGACGATGGACCCGTCGCTGCCGACGGCGGCGGCGCTCGCGATCGCCGGGCCACTCGTGGCCGGCGGCGTCGGCGCCCACGAGCAGGCGCTGCCGACGCCCGACCGGGTCGACCTGGGCGGCCGCTGCGTGCTGCCCGGCTTCACGGACAGCCACGTCCACTTCCCCTCCTGGTCGCTCGCGCGCCGCGACGTGCGGCTGGACGGCGCCCGCTCGCTGGCGGAGGCGCTCGCGCGCGTGCGGGACGCCGGGCGACGCGGCTCGTGGGTGCGCGGCAGCGGCTGGCGCGACGCGGGCTGGGAGGCTCCCCCGACCCGCGCCGCCCTGGACGAGGTGACGGGCGACACGCCGGCCGCCCTGTGGGCGAAGGACTACCACTCGCTGTGGCTCAACTCGGCCGCGCTCGCGCTCGCGGGCGGCGACCTCGAACAGGACGGCGGCGTCGTCGAGCGCGACGAGGCGGGCGAGCCGACCGGCGTACTGCGCGAGGAGGCGGCGTGGCGCTTCCGCGAGCGGTTCGTCACGGTCGGCGAGGACGAGTGGGTGGACGCGACACGCGAGGGCATCCGCGTCGCACACAGCCGCGGCGTCGTCGCCGTGCACGACAAGGACGGCTGGCTGGGAGCGGCGGCGGTGTTCGGCCGCATCCACGAGCGGGAGGGCCTGACGTTGCGCGTCTGGCAGTCGCTGCCGGTGGAGCAGCTGGGCGAGCTCGCGAGCCTGCGCCTGCGCTCGCGGCTCGGCGACGACTTCCTCCGGCTCGGCTACCTCAAGTGCTTCATGGACGGCACGCTCGGCTCGCGGACCGCCTGGATGCTGGACGGCTCCGGCGTCCGCATCACGAGCTGCGAGGAGCTGGCCGAGCGCGTGCGCGGGGCAGCCGCCGCCGGCTGGCCGGTGGCGGTGCACGCGATCGGCGACGCGGCCAACCGAGCCGCCCTCGACGCCTTCGAGGCGACGCGCGACGCCTGGCAGCCGCTCGGGCTGCGGCAGCGGATCGAGCACTGCCAGTGCCTCGCTGCCGAGGACGTCGGCCGCTTCGCGCGGCTGGGGGTCGCCTGTTCCGTGCAGTTCTCCCACGCCCCCTCCGACCGCGACCTCGCCGACCGCTTCTGGGCCGGCCGCACGGCCGGCGCCTACGCCTTCCGCTCGCTGGTCGACTCGGGCGCCGTTGTCGCCAACGGCTCGGACGCCCC
>Ga0070741_10016588_pt1 | contig 12245 bp, 13 predicted proteins | sample Coa_R1_4_FD_66440 | JGI IMG/M metagenome (GOLD analysis project Ga0070741, IMG submission 66440) | Surface soil microbial communities from Centralia Pennsylvania, which are recovering from an underground coalmine fire - Coalmine... | ecosystem: Environmental > Terrestrial > Soil > Unclassified ...
AGGCGACGGCGGCACGCGGGCAGGAGTTCCTCGAGCAGATGCTCGCGATGGACGAGGGCGCCCGGCGCGTCGGCGAGTTCGCGTTCGGGCTCAACGACGCCATCGAGCGTTTCAGCCGCAACATCCTCTTCGACGAGAAGATCGGCGGCACCGTCCACATGGCGCTCGGGGCCTCGTATCCAGAGACCGGCGGACAGAACCAGTCGGCCCTGCACTGGGACATGATCTGCGACCTCCGGAGCGGCGGCGAGGTCTACGTGGACGGCGAGCTCGTCTACCGCGACGGGCAGTTTCTGTCGGGCTCGCTCGGCTAAGAACTCGTTTCAAGATGACGCTTCGCCGATCGGGTCCGCTGGACAGAGCGGGGCAAGGACGCAGACTCGCGCCAATATCGACCGAGATATGGGCGCGACCGAGGACGCTGCCTCGCACTGTCCAGCGTGGCCGAGCGGCTCAAGACTCATCTTGAAACGAGTTCTGAGAGTCGCCGTCGTCTCCGACACGCACCTGCCACGGGGCGCGCGGCGCCTTCCGGACGCGTGCTTGCGCGAGCTCGAGCGGGCGGAGCTGATCCTGCACGGCGGCGACGTCGTGGCGGCTTCGGTGCTCGAGGAGCTGAGCGAGCTCGCGCCGGTCGAGGCGGTGCGGGGGAACATGGACCTGCCGGAGCTCTGGTCGCTGCCGGAGCGGCGTGTCGTCGAGGCGGCCTGCACGCGGATCGGGATGATCCACGACCCCGGGCCACGCGTGGGACGGGAGCAACGGCTCGTCGCCGCGTTTCCGGGGTGCGCGGCCGTCGTCTACGGGCACACGCACGTGCCGCAGGTCGAGGAGGCCGCGGGCGCCTGGATCCTGAACCCGGGCAGCCCGACGGAGCGGAGGCGGGCGGCGAACCGGAGCCTGCTGGTGCTGGAGGTGGAGGGCGGGCGGGTACGGCCGCGGCTGGTCGAGCTGTCCTGAACCGACGACTTGACGCGAACACATGTTCGGTATAGTCTTCCGAACGCATGTTCGCCAAGCTCCTCGGTCTTGCACTGGTCGCCGTGCTCGTGGCGGCCGTCGTGACGCGGCAATCGGCCGGCGGCGGGCACCCGCGGTTCTACGTCGTGCGGCCGTACGACACGCTGTGGTCGATCGCCGAGCGCACGTACGGCGGCGACCCGCGCGACGGCGTCTGGAAGCTCGAGCGGCGTAACCACCTCGGCGGTCCCGAGATCACGCCGGGCATGAGGCTCGTCCTGCCGCCGTAGCGTCGCGGACCGCTTCACCGGCTCTCCACCCGATTGAAACCTTTCCGTAGCCCACGAGGACGAACGCCGCGCCTACCTTGGCCGCCGTCGGCAATGGGGCCGACCCGGAGAGGAGGGCACATCTTGAGGAAATCGCGTCTGATCGCGCCGCTCGGCGTGGGCGCCGCGGTGGCCGCCGCGTGCGCAGCCGCCGGCCTCGCCACGTCGAGCACAACCTTCGCGAACGTTCCGTCCGCCAACACGAGATCGACCGGTTATGCACCTGTGTCGATGCTCTCGGCGGGTCTCCAGCAGATCGCGGTCGCTCAGGGATCGACGAAGGTCGACGATCCGTCGGCGGCGGTCTCGTACTACGGCTACGACAACGACGCACTGAACCCGGCCGGCGATCCCGAGATGGTGGCCTCGCCGGCGACGGGCGGGACCGAGGCGCACAAGACGGAGCCCGATAAGAACACGTACCTCGTGTTCAAGAACGGGCTGACGGGACCCGACCGCAGGTACGACTACGGCACGCACTTCCTCTACCAGGGGCACGAGACCGGGTCGCCTGGCTACATCACCCGCATCAACCTCGACGCCGACGCGGCGCATCGCGTGACCGTGCTGGCGACGAAGGACGACACCGGTGCGGACATCGCCGACATCGACGGGTCGACCTGGGATCCGTGGGCGCAGCGCCTGCTGTTCACGACGGAAAACCAGAACGCGCCGACCTACTCGGCGACTCCGAACTACCCGTCACGGGTGCATGACGTGTCCGGCGCGCTCGGCCGCGGCGGATACGAGGGCATCCAGGACGACTCGGCCGGGAACGTCTGGATCGTCGAGGACATCGGCGGCTCGCTGAAGCCGGGCACGACCGCGAAGATCCCGAACAGCTTCCTCTACCGCTACGTGCCGAAGACGCCGGGCGACCTCGCACACGGCAGGCTCCAGGTGCTGCAGGTACTGAACGACTCCGGCGAGCCGATCACCCAGGAGTCGCAGACGCCGCTCCAGTCGCCGGATCAGGTCGCGCTGCACACCTACGGGAAGACCTTCGTGACGAGGTGGATCACGATCCACGACACGGCCGTCGACGGCTCGGCTCCGTTCAACGCGAACGTGCTCGCGAAGGCGGCCCACGGCACGCCCTTCAAGCGGCCCGAGAACGGGCAGTTCCGCCCGGGCTCGCACTTCACCGAGCTCTACTTCGACGAGACCGGAGACACGAACGCGACCAGTCCCGAGAACGACTGCTGCGGCGGCTGGGGCAGCGTCTTCAAGCTGACGCAGTCGGACCCGTCCGCGGCGGACGGGACCCTCACGGTCTTCTACAACGGCGACCAGGCGCATGCGGGCTTCGACAACACGGCGTTCTTCTCCGCCGACGTCATCTCGTTCGTCGAGGACGCGGGCGACACGCTCCACGGGCAGCGCAACGCTCTCGACTCGGGCTACCTGCTCGACGTGAACGTCGACTACTCCAAGCACTTCAACCAGCCGGTGCGCTGGCTCGCCGAGGGTCGCGACGCCTCCGCGACGCTCGACGCCGACAACGGCGGCTTCGGCAAGAACGAGGGCGACAACGAGATCACCGGCATTCACGTCTCGGACGGCGATCCGTCGTCCGGAGGCCTCCTCGGCGCGAAGACGCCGAAGCCGTTCCAGGCCGGATGGCGCTTCTTCTGGACGCAGCAGCACGGTGACAACGTCACCTGGGAGGTCGTTCGCGGCTCGTAAGAGCCGCCGAAGAGGGGGAGGGGCCGAGAGGCCCGGGCCAGCGCCCGGGCCTCTCGTATGCTCAGCGCTCGTGACCGAGCCGGATCGGACCGACGTCGAGACGCAGGACGCGCTGCGCCGAACGCGCCTCGCGAACGAGCGGACGTACCTCGCGTGGTGGCGAACGAGCCTGACCGCGTTCGCCGTCGCGCTCGGCGCCGGCAAGCTCGTCCCCGAGCTGACCGACTCGCCGCGGTGGCCCTACGCCGTCGACGGCGGCGGGTTCGCGCTGCTAGGCGTCGTCCTGCTCGTGTACGGCTTCCAGCGGCAGCGCTCGGTCGAGCGCGCCGTCTCCGCGGGCGACTTCGCGCCCGCGAGCTCGCGGTTCCTGCTCGCGGTCACCGCGATGGGACTCGCGCTCGGCGTGCTGACGCTCGTCCTCGTCGCGGTCTCGCCCTGAGCGCGACCCGTCCCCACGCCCGCTCTCACGCCGCCGCGCGCGGCCTGGAGATCTCGGCGAGGTCGACGAGGTAGGTCGGTCGGCCGGAGCGGAGGTAGTCGATCACCGCCGCCTCCTCCTTCCGGCAGGGAAGCAGCGTCTTCCACGTTGCGAAATGCTCGAGCCGGTGGAAGTCACCGCTCGCGACGGCCGGCAGCCGCTCCTGCGCGACCCAGCCGAAGAAGTCGTGGCGGTTGAAGAGCTCGAAGCGATCGACGAGCGCCGCCGAGCGCTGCGGCTCGGCTGCCCAGCGGCCGGTCGTGCGGTGCGCGGTCGACGCGGTCTCGAGCGCGTACGGGTGGGCGGCGATCAGCGCCGCGCCGGCGGCTCTCGCCGCTGCGAGCGCGAGATCGAGACCGCCGCCGAGGTCGGGGAACTCCCGGAGCCCCAGGGCGACGGCGTGCGCGGCGACACGCGGATCCGGATCATCGTAGGTCAGCTCCGCTCCGGGGACGAGCAGGAGCCCGTAGAGCCGTCGCGCGCGCTCCGACTCCGCCTCGAGCGCCTCGAGGTAGGCGGCGTGATCCGCCGCGACGAGCGTCCGCGCCACCGGCACGGCGTCGGGGACGCGCGTCACGTGGTCGGTGACGCAGAGCACGTCGAACCCGTTCATCCCGTAGAGATCGACAAGCTGATCGACGGAAAGAGCGCCGTCGCTCCAGGTGGAGTGCGCGTGGAGCTCGCAGAGCAGGGGGTCTGGCCGGTGTCGGATCATGGCCTCTCCTGCTCCTACCGTGCCCGAAGTCCTCGCGTCGGGGCGGGGAGGATCCGGGGACGACCTGGTTACGAAACGCGGCGGGCGAGGAGGGCGCGCCGCCGGTCAGCCCGCTCGTTTGCGAGCAGCCGCGCGAGCACGCGCGCCTCGACGTCCGTGAGCCACCAGTTGTCCTTGACCACGTAGAGCGCCTTGATCAGCGCCTCGCGCTCCGCGGCGCTGAGCGGAAACCCGGACCGGGAGGTGCAAGGCTCGAGGTGCGTGACGGTCATGCCGGGACGTTCGCACCGGCGCGAGGTGCCCGGGGCATCGGAGCGGTGGCAACGCGGTGAGCGTCTGGTGACGGTGCCGCGCCGGCTCAGACCGAGACGTCGTCGGTGTGCGACGCGTCCGTGAACTCGCGGAACTCGCCCGTCACGAGGTACGCGGTCTGCTCGCCGATGTCGACCGCGTGGTCGCCAATGCGCTCGAGGCAACGGGAGACGATCAGCATCCGCATTCCCCATTCGCGGTGACCGCGCGCGAGGTCGAGCACCGCGTAGAGCGTGCGCCGGTTCGCCCGGTCGATCAGCTCGTCGAGCTCGACGAGCGACTCGGCCCGCACCGGATCGCGCTGTGCGAACGAGTCGAGCGCGACGCGGATCATCTCCTCGGCCCGCGCGCCCATCTCCTCGAACCCCTCGATCAGCCGCGGCTCGCCGGCGAGCCCGTGCGCGAGCTTCGTCAGCTTCGCGATCGTGACGCAGTAGTCGGCCATCCGCTCGAGGTGGAGGTTGATGTGCAGCATCGCCAGCACGAGCCGGAGGTCGACCGCGACCGGGGTCTGGCGGGCGAGCAAGATCTGGATGCCGAGCTCGACGGCGAAGTAGGCCTCGTCGACCTCGTCGTCGAACGCGATCACCTCGTCGGCGAGCTCGACGTCCTGGGCCTCGAGGGCGTTGAGCGCGCCGCGGAGCGACCGGAGAACGAGGTCGCCTTCGCGCTGCAGTGACTCCTCCAGCTCCTGGAGCTCCTCCTGGAAGGTGATCCTCAGCCGAATCGCCCCGTGACGTAGCCCTCGGTTCGCTTGTCGGACGGCTGCGTGAAGATCTTCGCCGTCTCGTCGTATTCGACCAGGATGCCCGCGCGATCGCCGTCCCGCACCTCGAGGCTGAAGAACGCCGTCATGTCGGCGACGCGGGCCGCCTGCTGCATGTTGTGGGTGACGATCACGAGCGTGTAGTTCCGCTTCAGCTCGTGCATCAGGTCCTCGATCGCGGCCGTCGAGATCGGGTCGAGCGCCGAGGCCGGCTCGTCGAGCAGGATCACCTCGGGCTCGACGGCGAGCGCGCGCGCGATGCAGAGGCGCTGCTGCTGGCCGCCGGACATGGCGAGCGCGCTGCGTCGCAGCCGATCCTTCACCTCGTCCCAGAGGGCGGCGTCGCGCAGGGCCTTCTCGACCCGCTCGTCGAGGCCCTGCTTCATCCCGAGCATCCGCGGCGCGAATGCGACGTTGTCGTAGATCGATTTCGGGAACGGATTCGGTCGCTGGAAGACCATGCCGATCCGCCGGCGCACCTCCACCGGGTCGGCGTGATCGCCGTAGAGGTCCTCGCCGCGGTAGAGGATCTCGCCGAGCACCTCCGCGCCGGGCACGAGATCGTTCATCCGGTTCAGGCACCGGATGAACGTGCTCTTGCCGCAACCCGAGGGGCCGATCACGGCGGTCACGAGGTTGCGGTAGACGTCGAGGTTGACGTCCCTGAAGGCGAGGTTCCCGCTGTACGAGACCCCGAGGTCGCGGATGTCGAAGACGACCTCGCGCCGCTCGGGCGGCGGTGCCGGGTCGGCCGCGCGCGCGACCTCGATCGGGGCGACATCGACGGGCACGTGAGGAGTGTTGCTCATCCGGTTGCGAGCGAGGCGTGCTTCTCGTGAACGGCTGGTTACGACATGGTGAACGGCTGCCGGAAGTGGGCCCGGGCACTGTAATCCTGCGGGCGTGGAAGCGTCGTCCGCGCGGCAGGAGCCTGCCCTTCGGCCCCTCAAGTCTCGCCGCCGCCCGCTCGACCGGATCGGCGACGCCGGGCTTCACGGGCTGACGGCGCTCGCGGCCGCGGGCGCGGTCGCGCTGATCGTCGCCATCACGTACAAGGTCTTCGACGGCGCGTGGCCGGCGATCCGCCATTTCGGGATCTCCTTCCTGTGGCACGAGGTCTGGGATCCCAACCGCGACGTCTTCGGAGGCCTGAACTTCATCTACGGGACCGCGCTGACGTCGTTCGTCGCCGTCCTCGTCGGCGGCCCACTGGCGATCGCGATCGCCCTCTACCTCACCGAGCTCGCGCCGCGTGGCGTCCGCGGCGTCGTCGGATCGCTCGTCGACATGCTGGCTGCCGTCCCGAGCGTCGTGATCGGGCTCTGGGGGATCCTCGTCCTCGGGCCGTTCGTCCAGAACGACCTCGAGCCCCTCCTCGGCAGCGTGCTCGGCTGGACGCCGTTCTTCCGCGGCGCGCACCACACCGGCGGCCTCCTGCCCGCGATGATCGTGCTGACGATCATGGTGGTGCCGATCACCTCGGCCGTCTGCCGCGAGCTCTTCCTGACGGTGCCGCCCGAACTCAAGGAGGGCGCGGTCGGCCTCGGGTTGACGCGGTGGGAGATGATCCGCGGCGTCGTCATCCCCTACACGCGCGGCGGGATCGTCGCGGCCGTCCTGCTCGGGCTCGGCCGCGCCCTCGGGGAGGCGATCGCCGTCACGCAGGTGATCGGAAACGCCAACGCGCATCACATCTCGTTCTTCGAGTTCGGCGACACGCTCGCGAGCCGGATCGCGAACCAGTACCAGGGCGCCCTCACGCACCTGACCGTCTCGTCGCTCGTCTACCTCGCGGCGATCCTGCTCGTCGTCTCGCTCGTCGTGAACGTCTCCGCACAGTGGATCGTCAGCCGCTTCGACGTGATGAAGGCGGGTGCGCGATGAGCTCGCTCGCGGAGCCGAGCCTGCGCCCGACGGGGAGCGTGCGGCGCCGCAAGCGGGTCAACCGCGCGATGGAGGGCCTCGCGACGCTCGCGTCCGCGCTCGCCGTCGCGGTGCTGGGGATCGTGATCGTGTCGGTGTTCCTGAAGGGTCTGCCGGCGCTTGGCTGGGACTTCTTCACCAAGAACCAGGCGCTCTTCGGGGAGGCCGGCGGCGGGATCGCGAACGCGCTCGCGGGGTCGCTCGTGCTCGTAGCGCTCGCGACCGCCATGGCGCTGCCGGTCGGAGTCCTGGTCGCGATCTACGCCACGGAGTTCGCGTCGCCCCGCGTCGCCCGGGTGGTGAGGCTCGCCCTCGACGTGCTGAACGGCGTGCCGTCGATCGTGATCGGGATCTTCGTCTACGCGCTGCTCGTGGTCAGTCACCGGCAGAACGCGTTCTTCGGCTCGTGCGCGCTGGCGATCATCATGCTCCCGCTCGTCTCGCGCTCGACGCAGGAGGTCCTCGTCCTCGTGCCGCAGTCGCTCCGCGAGGCGAGTCAGGCGCTCGGCGTGTCGAAGTGGAGAACGGTGCTGCGGGTCGTCCTGCCGACAACCATGGGCGGGATCCTGACCGGCACGACGCTCGCCGTCGCGCGCGCCGCGGGCGAGACGGCGCCGATCCTGTTCACGAGCTCGATCTTCCTGAACCAGGTGATCTGGGATCCGCGCCACCCGGTCGACTCGATCCCGTTCACGATCTACTTCTACTCCGAGTCGCCCGACCCGAATCTGCACCGCCAGGCGTGGGCAGCGGCCTTCGTGCTGATCATGTTCGTGCTCGTCACGAGCCTTGCCGCCAGGTACCTCCTGCACCGCAGCCGGCGGAAGCTCACCGGCGGCGCTCGCCCCCGCCGGCCGAGCTTCCTGCGCGCGTTCGCCTTTCTGCGCGGAGGGTGAACCCGTTCACCGGCCTTTCACCAGCCGTTCACCGGCGGTCCGCCCACGCACGCGCTCACGCTCCCGATACTCGAGGCGACCCCAGAACAGAAAGGGAACGCAGAACGATGAAGCGAATCTCGATTCTCGTTGCGGCGGCCGTCGCCACCGCCCTCGCCGCGGCCGTCGGCGCCGGTGCCAGGAGCTCCGACACCACGCTCGCCGGCGCCGGCAGCTCGTTTCTGGCGCCGCTCATGTCGGCGTGGCAGGCTGACTACCAGTCGAAGACCAGCGTCCAGATCGCCTACAGCCCCGTCGGCTCGGGCGCCGGCATCGCAGCCATCACCGCGCGGCAGGTCGACTTCGGCGCGACCGACGCGCCGCTCTCGCCCGACCAGTTCGCGGCGTGCAACGGCTGCGTCCAGATTCCATGGGCGCTCTCGGCGACGTCCATCGTCTACAACCTCGACGGTGTCCCGAACAACCTGCACATGACGGGCGCCGTGCTCGCGCAGATCTACCTCGGGATCGTCAAGACGTGGAACGCGCCGGCAATCCAGAAGCTGAACCCGAACGTGAGCTTGCCGAGCCTCGCGATCACGCCGGTCTACCGCAGCGACAACAGCGGCACGTCCTACAACTTCACCGACTACCTCTCGTCGATCAGCCCCACCTGGAAGTCGAAGATCGGCGTCGGCGTCAACGCGAACTGGCCCGCCGGCCAGGGCGGCAAGGGCAGCTCCGGGCTCGCCGGCATCGTCTCGAACACGAAGGGCGCGATCGGCTATGTCGACGTCGCCTACGCGCTGAAGAACCACCTCAAGTTCATGTCGATGCAGAACAAGTCCGGCAAGTTCACGACGCCCGGCCTGCGCGGGATCAGCGCGGCCGCCGCGACCGTGAAGACCGTTCCGGCGAACAACGAGGTGCACATCGTGAACCCGCCCGCCGCGGACAAGCTGGCGTACCCGATCTGCACGTTCACGTATGTCGTCCTGCCGAAGAAGACGTCCAAGGCGTCCGATCTGCGCAAGTTCGTCTTCTACGCCGTCAACCCGACGCAGGGTCAGAAGTTCGGCCCGAAGCTCCTCTTCGCGCCGCTGCCCAAGGTCGTGCTCGTCGCGGCCGAGAAGACCCTGAAGCAGGTTCAGAGCTAACGAGTCTTCGTATCGCCGCTGCGGCGGGCGCCTCCGGGCGCCCGCCGCGCTTGCGGCTCAGCGCGCCGGAGCGAAGACGCAGCGGATCTCGAGCCCGCGGCCGGGCCCGCCGCGGGCCTCGACCGTCCCGCCCGCGGACGTCACGACGTGCTTGACGATCGCAAGGCCGAGGCCCGTGCCGCGCGAGGCGCGCGCCTGGTCCGCTCGGTAGAAGCGCTCGAACAGGCGAGGCAGGTCGTCCTCGGCGACGCCGGCTCCGTCGTCGACGGCGACCAGAATGCCCGGCTCGAGCGCGAACCGGAAGCTCGCGCCGTCGCCCGCGTAGCGGATCGCGTTCGCCGCGAGGTTCTCGGCGATCACGCGCAGCATCCGTGGCCGCAGCGGCAGCCTCACGCGCGCGCCGCCCTCGACCGCGAGCGACACGCCCGCGCGCTCGGCGCTCTCCCGCAGCGAGTCGACGACCTCGCGCAGGATCGGCTCTGCCTCGGCGGAGCCGAGCGCGACCACCTCGCGGCCGGTCTCGAGCTCGCTCAGGAAGAGCACCTCGTCGATCAGCTCGCGGACCTGCTCGACCTCGTCGCGCGCGCGCTGGATCAGCTCCGTCTGGTCGGCGCCGGGCAGCAAGGCCGTCTCGAGCAGCGCGAGCAGCCGCGCGAGCGGCGTCCTCAGCTCGTGCGAGACCGCGGCCGTGAAGCCTGCCCGCAGCTCCTCGTACGCCGCCTGGTCGCCGGCCGGCCCGAGGTAGACGAGCGTCTCGCGGCTTCCGTCCAGCTCGTAGGGGATCTGGACGACGGAGTGCGCTCCGCCGAGCAGCTCCGCCGGCACCGGCTCTCCGACCTCGAGCTCCGGCAGCGCCTCTCTGGCGCGCCGGCTCGCGGCGACGACCCGTTCGTCTGCGTCGAGCACGAACACGACCTCGCGGCTCTCCTCGATCAGGAACCGGGCGCGGGCCGCCTCGACCGCCATGCGTTCCGGTTCGCCGCCGGGCTCGTCCCTCCGGCCACCGAAGAGCCGGGTCACCAAGTGTTCACCTTTCGGTCACCACCCCGCCACCCCCGGCCCGTGGGCGCCCCTCGATGATGGTAGTCGAGGCGGATGTCGAAAGTGCTCATCGTCGAGGACGAGGAGGTGATCGGCCAGGCGATGGCCGCCCACCTCGCGCTCTCCGGTTTGGAGCCGCTCCTCGTAGCGAAGGGCGAGCTCGGGCTGGCACGCCTTCGCTACGAGCGTCCGGACGTCTGCGTACTCGACCTCATGCTCCCCGGCCTGGACGGCTGGAAGCTGCTCGAGACGGCGCGCCGCGAGGGGATCGGCACGCCGATCGTCGTCGTCAGCGCCCGCGGCACGGAGCCCGACCGGATCCACGCGCTCGAGCTCGGCGCCGACGACTACCTCGTGAAGCCGTTCGCGATGAAGGAGTTCGCAGCGCGCGTCCGCGCCGCCGCCAGGCGAGGCGTCCGGGCGCAGACGGCGGACCGCGGCGAGCCGCTCGAGCTCGAGGAGCTCCTGATCGATCCGCGCAACGTGCAGGCGTACGTGGACGGCACGAGCGCCGGCCTCACGCCGACCGAGTTCCGGCTCCTGCACGCGCTCGCGCTCGAGCAGGGGCGCGTCGTCACGCGCGAGGAGCTGATGCAGCGGATCTGGGGCCGCCGCCACCGCTACCGCGACCGCACTGTGGACGTCTTCGTGCGGAAGCTGCGCGACAAGATCGACCGACAGGCGCCACGCCACACCTTCATCCACACCCGGTACGGGGTCGGATACAAGCTCGAGCCGCTGGCGAAGTAGTGCCGCGGGCACCAACTCGGGCCAGGTCGGCTGACCGTTTCCTCAACCGGGAGCTCTCGTCGCTCGACTTCAGCGCGCGGGTGCTCGAGCTCGCGTCCAGCGGAGAGCTGCCGCTGCTCGAGCGCGTCCGCTTCTGCGCGATCTTCTCGCAGCAGCTCGACGACTTCTTCCAGGTCCGTGTCGCGGGGCTGATGGACCAGGCCGAGGCCGGCGTGGCGCCGCGTTCGTGGGACGGGCGCACGCCGAAGCAGGCGCTCGGCGAGATCCGCGCGCGCGTGCTCGCGCTCACCGAGCGGCAGGCGCGCATCTGGAAGCGCGAGCTCGCTCCGGCACTGGCGGCGGAGGGCGTCGTCGTCGGCGGCGTCGAGGGCTGCACGAAGGAGGAGCTGGCCGAACTCGCGACGCGTTTCGAGCAGGAGATCTACCCGGTGCTGACCCCGCTCGCGGTCGGGCCCGGGCAGCCGTTTCCGTACATCTCGGCGCTCTCGCTCAGCCTCGTCGTCGTCGTCCGGGACCCGGAGAGCGGGGAGGAGCGGCTCGCGCGCGTGAAGGTGCCCGAGGGACTTCCGCGCTTCCTCGAGGTGGGCGGGCGCGGCCTCTTCCTGCCGCTCGAGGAGGTGATCGCGTACTTCCTGCCGCAGCTCTTCCCGCAGATGGAGATCGCCGAGCGCGCCTACTTCCGCGTCACCCGTGACGCCGACTTCGAGGTCTCGGACGAGGCGGACGACCTGCTCGAGGCGGTCGAGCTCGAGCTGCGGCGCCGTCGCTTCGGCGACGTCGTCCGCGTCGAGGTCTCGGCCGGAGCGTCGGGACGGATCCTCGAGCGCCTCCGCCGTGGCCTCCGTATCGGCGACGACCAGATCTACAAGGTCGACGAGCCGCTCGACCTCGCGGACGCGACGCAGCTCGTCCAGCTCGACCGCCCCGACCTGAAGTACGACCCGTGGGTGCCGGTCACGAACGTGCGGTTCGCCCTGGTCCACGACGAGGGCGATCTCTTCGACGAGATTCGGGCCGACGACATCCTCGTCCACCACCCTTACGAGTCGTTCGGCTCGAGCTTCGAGGCGTTCGTTCGCGCCGCCGCGACCGATCCCGACGTGATCGGCCTGAAGACGACCGTGTACCGGACGAGCGACGAGTCGCCGCTCGTGCCGGCGCTGATCGAGGCGGCGGAGGACGGCAAGCAGAGCGTCTGCCTCGTCGAGCTGAAGGCGCGCTTCGACGAGCGCCGCAACATCGAGTGGTCGCGC
>Ga0070741_10016589_pt1 | contig 12245 bp, 23 predicted proteins | sample Coa_R1_4_FD_66440 | JGI IMG/M metagenome (GOLD analysis project Ga0070741, IMG submission 66440) | Surface soil microbial communities from Centralia Pennsylvania, which are recovering from an underground coalmine fire - Coalmine... | ecosystem: Environmental > Terrestrial > Soil > Unclassified ...
TCCCGCTGCGAGCGGGGCCGCCGGTGTGACGCCGGGGGATGCGAGCGACCATCGGTGCACGAGCGCGAGTTGGCCCTCGGGCACCCGGTACACCTCGACGCCCTCGCCGGTGGCGCCACCGCCGAGATTGCCGGCACCGTCAACGTTGACGAGCGTCGGGACGAGCACGGTGATCGGTGGCGCGGCGGCCCGACGCACGGCCTCGCAGATACGGCGGGTGCTGCGATCAATGTCCTCGGGGCCGGCGAGGTCGGTCTCGAACCCGGCCTCGAGTTTCACGCGTGCCATGTCAGAGTGTCCCCCGTTCGGTCACTGGCCGGTGTTCTCATTCTTGCCGGCGAGCAGCCGGCGAAACTGCACGTCGTTTCGGTCCTCGAGGTTGATGGCCTGCTCGGACGCGACCGCGGCCTGAGCCTCGGCATCGCGCAGGTGGACGAACGCCGGCTTGCCGAGCTCGAACGCGACCCATCCGGCGTCGGGGCCGTCGACGATGTGAGCGACGAGATTCATAGGGTGCTTCCTCTTTCGCTTGCGGGTTGGTGAAGGTCCGGGGCCGTCGAGGCCGGGCACGACGTCGGCGACGACGGACAGGTCAACGTCGCCGCCACCGACACCGAACGGGCCCGACGCGTACTGGTGAGCGAGCGAGCCAGGGTAGAGGTTGGGGCCGTTGCCAGGATAGGCCGCGATCCACCACACGGGCTCAGGAACGCCGGTGAGCCGGAACGTGTTGCGCACGTCGGCCCAGACGGCGAGCGAGCAGTAGACCCACGGGAACGCGGTCCCGTTCTCGCGGCGCATCTGCACCCATCCCGGCGCCTCGCCGGGAGTCGCGTCGCCTTGCTCCACGTCGAGCACGAGCCCGCCGTTCGTGCCGGCGTTGACCGCGATCGGGACATGCACGGCACCGGGACACCGGCGCACGAGCGGATCGAACGAGCGATACCGGCCGTCGATGTATCCGGCGACCATCTGCGCATCCGTCGGGACGTTCTCCGGAGTCACGGCGTCATACATCGTTCTCATAGCGCCACCGCCGCGAGCACGGCCTCGGTCAGCTTCCGGCCGGTGCGGGCACCCTTGCGCACGATGCCGCCGGCGGTCGACCCGGCGGGAGTGCTGACGAGCTCGAGCAGCATCATCAGACCCACGGCGAACACGGTAGCGCCACCGAGCACCTCGGCGACCCGGATGGCGTGCTCGGCGAGCCATTGGGCGGTGGTCTCACCGGCCGGGGCGCCGAGCGCCGCGGCGATCGACTGGTCGACGAGGGAGGCTATGTCGCCGGTGACGCCACCGCTGCTGCTCGAGGCCGGGGCGGGGGCGGCCGGGGCGCCACCGAGCGCCGATCCGAGCGTCCGCTCGAGGCACCCGTTCGCGTAGTGGCCCTCATCCCACGGTGACGCCTTGATCGCGGCGAGTTGCGCTGCGGCGGGCTGCCCGCGGGCCGCGCGGATGCCGCCCCAATTGGTGCCGTTGTTGATTTCGGCGATCGTTCCACCGATGCCGGGATGCTGGCCGGGCCCGATGTTGAGCGGGTTGTCACCCGGGCCGCCCTCGCATCTGATCCACACCTCGACGGCCACCGGGTCGAGGCCGGTGCCGCCGGCGATCGTCATCGCGGTGCCGCTCGGGCTCGGGGCCATCAGACGGCGTGCCCGTGCTCGGTGGCGCGGAGCAGCAGGATCGCGGTGGCGAGCGCACCGGCGAACGCGGTCCAGGCAAGGAAACGATCGAACGTCATTCGGGCACCACCGGGGGAAGGTCGGGTTTCGGGCTCGGGGAACGTCGGCGGGAGGTCTCGAACGTGCGGCCGGCACGTCGGGCTGAGCGGGTGACGCGTCGGCCGGCACGACGGCTCGAGCGGATCACCCGGCCTGACTGGCCGCCACTGGCGACGACGTGCACCACCATGACACCGCCGATGGCGAGCGCGGCCGCACCGGCGACCACCTCCACGGCTCGTAGGGCTATCTCGGCGAGAGTGTGCCCGCCCAGAAGGCTCTTTATCACCTCGCCGGGAAGGTCGGCGATCATCTGCTCGAGTGCCGGGCCCCACGAGCTCGGGTCGGTCCAGTCGAACGACGAGCCACCGCCGCTGCTGGCCGCGGCGGCGGGTGCTGTCCCGGCACCGCCGGCACCGGCACCGAGTAGCAGTTGCCGCATCACGGCGCCGGCGCTGATCGGGTTGCCGGCGTCGGTGGCGAACCCGATTTCGAGGTGTCCGGGGCCGCCGTTCCCGTCGCCACTGGCGGTGTGCGTCACGGCGATCACGTCGCCGGCGTTGACGTGCTGGCCGACGCTGACGAGCGCTGTCGCGTGCCCGTAGTACACGTTCGGGGAGGGGCCGCCGATCGACGCGTCGAGGTGCTCAATCGGGTAGTGGTGCCCGAACCCGCCGGGATCGTCGAGGATATGGCTGATCGTGCCGGGAGCGATGGCGTGCACGTGCCCGCCGGCGCTCGTGTTTAGATCCCACCCTTGATCGACCTGCGAGTACTGGCTCGGGTCTTTGCTATCGAACGGCCAGGTAAGTGCCACGGCCGCACCGTCACCGTCGCTTGCGGGCGGTGGCGGCTCGGTGCGCGAGCATGAGCCGGCGTAGCTGCCGGCCGCGGTTGTACCACCCGCCGGTGGTCGCGTTGCGCCACAGCATGGTGAGCAGACGGAGCCGGCCCCACTCCACGGCGTCGAGCGCCGGGGAGGGGGCCAGGTCCGCGGCGGGACGCTCGACAGTCGGCTGCTCAGGCTCCACCGGGCTCCTCGAGGTCGTCGAGCACCTCGTCGGTGCCCGTCGGGAACGGTGACGAGCCGGGCGCGACCATCCCCCGGTGCTCGAGCAGCCATGCCATGAAAAGCGCGGTGCCGATGAGTCCGAGTGTGACGAGCAGAACGAGCGCGACGTAATCGCCGCGGTTGATCGGCCCGTCACGCTCGGTGTCGCTCACAGGTGCTGCGGTGGCTCGACGGGCTGCCGGCTCGCTCCGAACGCGGCGCCGAGCTCGTCGATCGGGACGGAGCCCTCGCTCGGCGTCATGCCGGGCCCCACGTCCTCGAGCGACCCGTCGGGCTTGATGTGCTGCACCCACTGTTCCTGCACACCGCGACGGGAGCCGACGCCGGCGTCGGTGGTGTGCTCGCCGGCCTCCCACTGTTCGGTGAGCGTCTTGTACTGGTCCGCGGAGAGTCCCACGGCACCTCCCAGGTTCTAGGCGGCCTGCCGGCCGACGTTGGCGTACTGGACACTATCGAACGGGGACACGAGCGCATCCCCCTCGGCACACCCGCAATCCTCGCCGGCCGGGTGAGCGATCATGTACTCATACCCGCCGATGAACACACCGCAGATTGCGAGCGACGCGATGAACGGCACCGGGTCGTGCGTGCGCCACGACACGGCACCGCCGGTGGCGAGCACGATCGCGGTCGCGGCTGCTTCGCCCCACCGGATGCGCTTGACGTTGCCCTCTCGGTACTCCTGCTCATGGAAAAACGGACTCGACACGGTGAACCACGACGGGCAGAACCCGGCGAACACTCCCGATGCCTCACCGATCAGCAAGATAATGACGGTGATCGAATCGGTGAACCCATCGCGGCGTTCCATCACGCGGCCGCCTGGGCGGGAGCCTGCGTGGTCGGTGCGGTCGGTGCGGCCGGCGGTGGCACCAGCTTCCCGGTCCTGAACTGCTCCCAAAACGTCGGGTTACCCGTGCCGACGGCCTGCACCTCCTCGAGCGGAGCCGAGTTGACGAACGCGTTGAAGAAGTCCGCGCTGACGCTCGTGCCCGTCTGCGGGTTCACCACGAGCGGCCCGGCCGTCGGGTCGGACAGCACGTAGGGCAAACCGAGTTGGCGGGCCGCGGCGTTGCGAGCCAGGAAGTTGCGGCCGGCATCGTTACCGTTCCCGCCGAACTGCGTTGCCAGTTGGCCGATCTGCTGTTGCTCCGCGGACCAAATGGCCGCGTAACCCGAATACGGGTCGGTCGGGGCGGCCGCCGGCGCCGGTGTCGCCGGTCCGCTCGTGTTCTGGGGGATCAAGAACACACCACCGACGCTGCCACCCGTCGAGCCGAGCAACGTCGCGGCGTTCGGGTCCGTCGTGCTCGAGCTCGAGCCCGACGAGCCCGTCATTCGCCGATAGAGGAACACGGCGATCAGCGCGACGGTGGCCCATCCCCAGACGGGCAGCGGACCCATCTGTTGCGTGAGCACGTTTCCTTTGGGCGCGGGCGGTGCACCCTCACCGTGACCCGCGCCCTCGTCGAACAGTCCTGGCATCGTCGCCGCCTTAGTAGTTGGCCATCGGGGCCGGAGCCTCGAACACGCCGCCGGGCTGGCCCTCGGGTGTCGGCATCAGCACCTCGGTCGTCTGCCCGAACGATCCTGGTGTCTCCCACACCGTCAACCGCGGGAAGTACGGGTACAGCATTTCCGGCGGGTGATAGCCGGCGAGTGCACGCTGCGGGATCAGGCTCGGCTGCGGCCGAACGTGCTTGACGTAATCGGTTTGGACGCGAGTGTCAAACTCCTCGTTCCAGTTGCGCTGTATCCGGGTGAGCCCGAACATGATGGGCCCGTCGGGCTTGAGGTCACACTCCGCGGCGCCGGTCTTGTTCGTCGACCAGTTGGTATCGGCGATCGCCGGCGGCACGCGATGCGCGACGGTCTCGATGTTCGGGTGCCATCCTCGCTCCTGGTGGGAGGTGAGCCATCCTTGCGGCTCGCCGAGTGTGAGGCCCATCCCGCCACCGCGGCCGTCGATGCCCACAAGGTCGACGATCGTGCGCGAGATAAGCGGGATCGGCCCGGACTGGCCGCGCGGGTAGGGCACCTCGGGCGCTTGGTGCGCCGGGATGCCGAAGCCCTCGTCGACGGCCTCGGTGCTCGGCAGGTCGATCGACCCGCGCTGACCACCGAGCGCCGAGTGCGGCCACCATTCGGGCACCGCGGGAAAGAGGGCCCGGAGCCGATCGGGGAGCGGGAGCGCACCTCTCACGAGCGCCACGCGATCACGAGTGCCACCACGGCGACGAGCAACGCCAGGTCACGACGGCTCACGGGATCATGCCCACTTGATCGCTTGGTACCCGGCCGGGATGCCCGAACCCGTCGACACGACGAGCAGCCCGGTGATCCCGCTCGCGAGCGAGTCCACGAGCTTCGGGCCCTGCGAGCCCGGCCGGCTCAGCACCATGATCGCCCCGACCACGAAAGCGAGGCTCAGAACGTCAACGAGTTTCGCGCCCATCGGTCTCCTAGAAAGTCTGGGTAAACGGTCCCGGCAACGTGCCGGAATGGGGAAGGGGCGGCCCCGACGGTCCTGGTGTCGTGGGCAGCGTAGCGGCCGCCGGCGGTGCGGCCCCAGCCGGCGTGGCCGCGGTGCCGGCCGCACCGACGGGGCCCGTGTACGTCGCGCCCTCGGTGATCGCCGCGGCGGTCGTGACGAGCGAACCTAACTGGCTCACGAACGCCGGGCCGCGCGAGCCGGGCCGGGTGAGCATCACGATCGCGGCCACACCCGCCGCGAGCAAGATCACCTCGAGGGAGCCTTTCATCATCTAGAGCCCCAGAAAGTCCTTGACCGCGTTGCCGAAGTCCACGATCGGGAGCGGCAGGATGCCGGGCAGGTTCGGGATCAGGTCCGGGCCCGTCGGGAGGCCGGGGAGACCGGGGATCGGGCTCGAGTCTCCCGATCCCGACGAGCTCGACCCGGACGTGCTGCCCGGCGCTGAGGTGGCCGCGGCACCGACACCCTGCGCGTAGGTCGGTGGCCGGCCGCCGGCACCGCGCACGAAACCGAGCAGCCCGCTGATCGTCTGGGCACCCGCTGAGGTGCGCTGCCCGGCCTTGTCGAGCGCCGGCCGCACGAGCATCCCCAGCAGGATCAGCCCGCCGAACGCGGCCGCCACGTCGGCGGTCGCGTCGGCCATCGTCGCCAGTGACAGCAGCCCGTAGGTCAGGGTCGTGACCGCGTACTGCTGCGGGCCGATCAGTCCACCGCCGCTCGTGAATCCGTTGACTGTCTTGAGCGTCACCGCGCCGATGTACTCGAGCGCGAGCCATCGCTCGGCTTGCCGAGCGGCCACGGGTCACGCTGTCTTGAGGTAGTCGGTGAACGGAGACCACGGGTGCTTCCACGTGTCGCCACTGTGCAATCCCGCGTAGATCAGCGCGGTGCCGATCGTGAGGAACAGCAACGCGACGAACAGCACGGCTCGGGCTTAGGCCATCGCGGGCTTGACCCGCGCACCCTGGAACATGCCGAGAAGCTGACCGAGCCCGAAGAACGAGCCGATGAGCCATCCGATGATGGCCATCAGTACCGGGTGAGCCTTCATGGTGTCTGTCTCCCTCTGTTGAGGATCGGTGAACTACCCGCCGTGGTGGTGGCGGAAGAAATGGCGGCCGTACAGCAGCACGAGCACCTCGAGCGCGACCAACAGCCAGAGCATTTCGTGAGCCTGCACGCCGGTCGACGTGTCGGCTGCGAGCGCCGGGTTGGCCATCTGCGGTGCCGCGGTGGTCCGGGTCGGGACGGGCCCGCCACCGTTCGCGCCGGCCGGCGACGGTGCGCCGAGTCCCACACCGGCATCCATCGCAACTTTCGCTTGGAACATGACCGCTCCCGGCTAGAGGTTGGCGAGCTCGGGCGGGACACCACCGACCGGGACTAGATCCTCGGTGATGCACTCCATCGTCCCACCGGACGCGGCGCCGAGCACCTCGAACTGGAGGAACGTGGCCTCGATCGTCTGGAGCCATCCTTGACCGCGCACCTCGCCGGGTGCCTGCCACCGCGGGTACACGTACACGCCGGTCGGCCGCACGGCGACGGTCGCGATGCCGGGCGCGGTCACCGTCTGGAAGAACTTGTACATCTCGAAGTCGCGCCGCGCTCGGTTCTCGACGACGATCTGCGTGTTGTCGACCCGGACCCGGATCGGATCGGTCGTCAGGTCGGTGCGCACACCGTTTGTGTCGCGGAACACGAGGATGAGCGTCCGGATCAGGTTGCCGGTCCGCTGCTCCTTGATCGTGTTGTCACCCGTGCCCACGTTGTCGACCTGATGCGACAGGAAACGCTGCAACGCGAGCCCACGCGGGAGCGGCTGCACCGGGGCGCCGGTGTAGGTGGTCCGCGGTGGCTGCGCGTAGGTCTCGAGCGTCACGGCGACGGTGACGTTGGGCGCGGTCGCGGTGCCGGCGGTGGTGTAGAGCCCGTTCGCCGGGTTCGTCGACGCGAGCGGGTTCACCGTCATGCGCAGCCGGTACTGCGCACGCGCGTCCGTGTTCGGGACGACACCGATCGTGCCGCGCGACTCGAGGAAGAATGCGAAGCGGAACGCCGGGTTGGCGCCGCTCGCAAACGCCGGGTCCGTCGCCGGGTCGCCGGCCCACGGCCGGCAGAACCGCGACTCGAGGTAGTAGGAGTACCCGTTCATCGGGTACTTGATCGGCCCACCGTCGATCGACTCGATCGTGAGCGCACCGAACAGTGAGAACGGGTTGTCGGGGGAGAACACGCCGGTTCCCTGCGCGCCACCCGTGCTCGTGACGAGGATGTTGACGCCGCGCAAGAACCCGCCGGGAATGATGTTGGTCACGGGCAGGTCTTGCGAGGTGGCCCCCGGCGTCACCGTGTAGGTGGCGATCGGCTCGGAGTACTCGTAGGTTCCGGCGTGGAACGGCACCGGCGGTGGGCCGGCGGGTGGCTGCTGGCCGCGCGAAGCGGGCCGTCGGGCTCCTGGCTGCACCATCGTCACGGTAGGTTGTCTCCTCGCTCGGGTCTAGCCGTACTGAAAGATCATGGCCTTACCGAGTTGCTGAGCAGACGGTGACGTGCTCGTCGCGAGGTGCGTAGCGGCCAGCTTCCAGAGCGTTCCCGCAAGCAGCACACCGACGAACGCGGTGCCGATGGCGAAGAACCCGATGTGCACGTGTTTCGTGATCCGTCGCGTCTCGGGCATCGCCAGACTCCCTCTCAGGTTCGGAAGGTCGTTGGCTCAGTCTGAAACACGTAGCGGCCCAGGTCAACTCGCGCCGCGGAAACGGCCTCTTGGTCCGCGATGAGCTCGTCGATCGGGATCAGTGTCGGTGGCACCGTCGCGGTCGGTGGCGGGTACCGACCCGCGCCGAGCACCGCCGGTGACGGTGGGATACCCGGATACACGTCGGCCATCGACTCGCCGAACGGTTGAGATTGCGGTGCGGGTCGCGTGAAATGCAACGCCGCGACAATCACACCGACAATCACCGCGACGCCGGCCCACCGATTCACGTGCCGACCTTCGATATGAATGCTTGGCCGGTGCGGGTTCGGATCAGCAGGAACTCATGCTCGCGGAGCGCACCGATCATCGGTGTGAATCGGTGGCGGTTGCCGGCGATCCTCGCGGCGTCGGCACGGGTCTCCTCGTCGGGGATGCCAAACAGGATCATCCACTGTTGCTGGCTCAACATGGGCTTGGGAACCCACGTGACACCCTGGCTCGACGCGACGACGGTGATCCCGCTCGAGCGGCCCTGATTCCAGTACTCGTCGAGGATCGGCCGGAGCTTGAGTTGCTCGACGAAATAGCCGGCCTCATCCAGATAGAGGGTCCAGTGACCTTCGGTGAGGATGGCGTCGAGCGCATCGGTGTAGACACCTCGCCGTGATTGGGCTCGGCTCGCGGTTCCATACGGCGGCCAGAGAATCACCCGCCGGAACTCCCGGTGCTCGTAGTCGGGTGGCCACTCGCGGATGATTGGCCAGCCCAGGTCGGTGAGCGTCTTGTCGCGCTGCTTCGACGCGAACACGACGACGTGCGCGTCCCGTTGCTCGGCTCGGCGCTCGAGCAGGTCGAGCGCCACGTAGGACTTGCCCGACCCGGTGGGCCCCACGATCGCGAGGTGCTGCCCGGCCTCCCACCGTTGCATGAACGCCGGCGCCAGATAGGACCACCGGACCCGACGGACGCCGGCGAGCGGGCTGCTACTCCGGGGCGGGGCCGTCATCGGGCCGCGGGCCCCACGGCTCGTAGGGCCCGCCGCCGGCGGCGGGGTTGCCGGCGGCCGGGCCCCCGGTGGCCATCACCTCGTCGCCGGCGAGCGCGGCCTCTCGTCGCCGCTCCGCGATCCACGGGGCCGCGTGGTGCGCGTAGATGGCCATGACCAATGGCGCGTGCACCGCGATCCCGCCGATCCATCCCCCGGAGGATACGACACCATCGAGCACGCGGGCCACGGTGGCCGACGCGGCGGCACGCTCAGCCCAGAACTTTGCGATCTCGGCGCCGGCACCCTGCCCGTGCAACGTGACGGTTTCGACGAGCGGTGGCCCTTCCGGGTTCTGCGGGTCAGGTGTGAGCCGGTTTGCCTTGACCTGGGCACCCTTCGGCAACAGCACGTGCGCACAGAACGGGTCGCGCATCGCCCACAGTTGCCCGGCGAGCTCGAGGTTGGTGCGCAACTCCACCTCGAGCGTCGACACCTTCGAGGGGCCCGGCGTCGGCCGGGGCCGCGGTTTCCCGTCGGGCTTCGCCTTGCGGTGCCTGGCGCACAACGTCGCGCTGGGCCCGTCGGCCTTGTCGCCGCACACCTTGCACGTCCCGCGCTTAGCGCCGGCCGGCCAGCCTTTGTGCTCGCCGGCGCCACCGTTCGGGCCCGGCTCGTCGGGCTCGTGCTCGTCGCCGAGCCCGCGGATGAGCCCGACGCCGCGGTCAGTCGGGCGGGAAGAATCGGTCGGCGCCTCGTCGCGGTCGCGGCCCGCTGTCGGCTCGGTCTCGGTCGGCCACTCGTGATCCGGCATCCTGATCCCTCTCATCGTCAGGTTCGTATGATTCGGTGACGCCGAAGATTCGGTCGAGCACCGAATCACCGGCCCGGCCCGCCGGAACGCGGAGCACCACTATCTCGTCTCCCGGTTCCGGCTCCCGTTCGCCCTCATCCCGCGCACCGCGTGATCGACGAGCGCGGCCCCGATCCCGATCATCGCCGCGCCGGCGATCGTCGTCGCGGTCGCGCTCATCCCGGTCCCGATCGCGATCCCGATCGCGACCGCGGCGATCGTCGTCGCGATCCCGATCATCGTCGCGGTCCCGATCATCGTCGCGGTCCCTATCGTCGTCGCGGTCGCGCGCCATGCTTCCTCGCTTTGGTCTCACCGGCCATTGTGTGCCCGCCTCGAGGGCCGGGGTCGCGCACGACGTACACGTGCCGGTAGCGGCCGTTCGGCAGCTTCACGGTGCGGACCCGGACGAGCCCGCCACGCTTGGCGAGTTGCTGAGGGGTAGGCACGGCTCCGAGATTGCCACCCTCGTCGGCCGGCGTCAATCAGGCTCCCCAGATCGCCACCGACCCGGCGGTGCCGGCGACCGAGCAGATATACGGCGGGAGCCAGAGGCCCTGCCGGTGTAGGACGTGCTGGCTCGCGCTGTTGGTGCCGGGGTCCGATGCCATGTTGAGCACGACGAACGGGCCGGCGGCCCCGGTGTAGTCAATCGTCGCGATCTGAAAGAAGAAGTCATTGAGCCCGGAGCCCAGACACGCGACGTTGATCGGGCCGGCGTAAGCCGGGATGGCCTGGCCGGGTGCCCCGTTGTAGAGCACCTCACCCGATGCGTTCGGTGTGTAGGGACCATCGAATCGGAGATTGCCGACGACGCCGGCAAGAGTGATCGTGCACGTCGGCGCACCCGACGTTATGACCATCACGTCGAGCGACGGTGCGAGGGTTCGATAGAAATAGGTTGCGCCTGGGACGCCGGCACCCGTCGAGCGGACGTGCGCACCTTGTGAGCCGATCGTCACCGCTCGTGATTGGTTGTCCTGAAATACCGGCGAGAGCAACATGCCGCCGACAGGGTTCCCGAGCGACACGTTGAGGATCACACCCTGGAACGGTGACACGTCGAACGGGCCGCCGGGTATCTTCCCGCCGGCCGGGAACGCTGCGAACCCGCCGGGGTTGACGGTCGCGAGCAGGATCGGCGGGTTGACGTTCGCGCCGGGGTTGATCGGGTTGGCGAAGCTCACCCGGTGCTCGTTTGTCGCACGGTGAGCTCGGCGCGGCCTTGCACGATGCCGGGCACGTTCGTCGGGTTCCACACCACCTGTAGGAGCGAGCCGGGCCACACGTCGACGATCGAGCCACCCTGGCCGGCGTCGGCGGTGTCGCGTTCACCGTCGGACGTGCCGGCGACGAAGCGGCCGTCCTTGTTGAGCACCGCGGAGACCTTCCCGCTTTTGTAGTTGGGAATCTCGACGCTGATGCGCTCGACGTACCAGCGGGTGCCGACGGGTGGCCGCTCGAACGTCGCGATGAACTGCTGGCCGCTCACAGTTTGGGTCGTCACCGCTTGGAGTGTGCGCCGGGTCGTCGTGGCCACGGCTCAGAGAGTAGGTGCAAACGCGCGGCGGGTGCGCGATGATGGCGGCCGGTCAGACATAGGGGCGGGCCCCGGCCGAAGCCGGGGCCCGTGAGCACCTCACCGGAGAGCGAGGTATTTGCCAATGGGGACTCTAGCAAGACCACCGGCCACAAAGCGAGCATTCCGCCAGTACTCGAGCCGGCGCACCGCTTTCGTCCCGGCCGAGCGGGCCCCCACGGTGCGGCCCATCCTCGAGAACGCCGGCACCGTCGAGCGGGTCTACCTCGTGGGCCCGGCGATCCGTGGTGGCACCGCCGGCGTGCGGGCATGGGCCAGTGACCTGCCCGACGGGTGGGCCGGGCAACGCCGGGGCCATTACCTCGAGGGAGCGAACCCGGTCCTGCGTTTCGAGGGGCCGCACGGCCGGCTCGAGGTGCTCCGGGCCGCGCAGTGGTGGGGGGAGGGCCCCTATCTGGCGGCCGATGCGGCCGCGGCGTGGCGAGTACTCGCCGACGAGCTCGAGCGCGGGTTCGGTCGTGGCGCCACGATGCTCGCCTCCCCCGGCGCCACCGGGAGGGATCTGCTGCTGCGGTCGATCCCTCGAGGTGTCGAGTGGCCGACGCTCGAGCCCGCCATGCAAGAACTGATTCACTCGACGAGCGGGCAAGGTCGGATCGAACTGCTCCCCCAGGCCGGCGACACCATCCCGGCGGTGACGGTGTACGACGGCCGGTGGTGGTATGCCGGCCTCTGTAGGGCCCTTCCCGGCCCCGGCCGGCTCGAGCGCGTCGACGAGTATCTCGGCTACACGCGCGCCCGGTATCACGCCACGGCGCACGTCCCCCGTGATTGGTCGAGCGCGTGCGCGTGCGGTGCCGGCGGGCACGCCGG
>Ga0070741_10016590_pt1 | contig 12245 bp, 6 predicted proteins | sample Coa_R1_4_FD_66440 | JGI IMG/M metagenome (GOLD analysis project Ga0070741, IMG submission 66440) | Surface soil microbial communities from Centralia Pennsylvania, which are recovering from an underground coalmine fire - Coalmine... | ecosystem: Environmental > Terrestrial > Soil > Unclassified ...
TGCACGCCAGTGAAGTGGCGCCCGCGCAGCATGCGCCTGAACTTGCGTGGCGAATGGTGACGGGCGAGGATGCCGAAACGCGGGCGATCCGTCAGAACGTGATCCTGCTGCAAATCCCCGTGATTAATCCGGACGGGCTCGACTGGATCGCGCACTGGTACACGGGGAATGTGGGCACGGCATACGAGCAGGCTCCCCTGCCTTGGCTGTATCAGAAATACGCGGGGCACGACAACAATCGCGACTGGTTCATGCTGAATCTGCAGGAGACGCGGAACGTCACGCGACTGCTGTTTCAGGAATGGTTTCCGCAGATTCTGTACAACCAGCACCAGTCGCCGCCGTTCCCCGCGCGCATTTTCATACCGCCGTATGCCGAGCCGCTGAATCCGAACATCCCGGCGGCGGTGATGGAGGGGATCAACGTCATCGGTATGACGATGAAGGAGCGGTTCGCGCGCGAAAACAAGCCGGGCATCCTTTCTTATTGGGGCTACGACGGCTGGTGGAACGGCGGCCTGCGATCCGTGCCGGCTTTCCACAATATGCACGGGATTCTCACGGAAGTGGCGGGCACGAGCTTCGCTTCGCCGCGGACTTATCGGGAGAGTTCGCTGCCGCACTCGTTTCCTAACGGATATCCCACGCACGAACCCACCATCTTCTACGAGATGCCGTGGCGCGGCGGCCGGTGGAGCGTGCGCAACGCGATCGATTACATGCTCACCGCGGATTACGCCATCCTGACGCACGCCGCAATGCGCCGGTCTGATTTCCTGCTTAAGGCGTGGCAGATGGCGCGCGCCGAGATCGATGAGGGGAATCGAGGCAATCCGTACGCTTATGTCGTTTCACCCAAGCAGTGGGATCAACCAACCGCGCTGGAATTTCTGGAACGGCTGGCGGCATCAGGCGTTGCCGTCGAGCGCGCGCGGGCGGCGTTTCAGGCGGGCGGCAAGTCGTATCCGGAGGGCACGTTCGTGCTGCGGGCCGGCCAGCCATTCCGGCCATACCTGATGGATCTGGTAGAGCCGCAGAAGTATCCCGAACTGCGTACGGGCACGGGCGGGCCTACCAAGCGTCCGTACGATATCGCGGGATGGACGCTGAGCATGCAGATGGGGGTGGTGCTCGATCGCATCGTAGATCGGTTCGAGGCGGATCTGGAACCGCTCGCTCGCATTCCAGAGGCGCCGGCACACGCTCTCGACCATCGCGAGAACGCTTCGTTTCTGGAGACCGCGACGAGGCTGGAAAAAGGCGAGCGGATGGGCTGGACAGCCGACGGCGCAATCGTGACGGGCGGCGACAAATCCGCGTACGAGTTGCATATCCCGCGGGTGGCACTTTATGTACCGTGGCTCGCCAACGCTGATACCGGCTGGACCGAGTGGCTGCTCGATCATTACAAGATCAAGTACACGGAACTGCGCAACAAGGATTTCGACGGTTCGGACCTGCGCACGCGTTTCGACAGCATCATCCTGGCGCAACAAACGGCGGCATCGATTATGCACGGCGGGACGTCGGACACGCGCGCGGGGCGGGAGAACGGAAGACAGCGTCCCCAGTATACGGGCGGTATCGGATTGAAAGGTGTGGAACAGATTGAGCAGTTCGTGCGGGCGGGCGGCACTCTGATCGCGCTCGATCAGGCAACCGAGGTGCCGGTGCAGTTCTTTCAGATTTCGATCCGCAATGCACTGCGGCCGGCCGGGAGTGCATCGCCCGAAGGCGACGCGCAGGCGGCCGGCGCCCGGCCGGATTTCTATTGCCCGGGCTCGCTGCTGCGGCTGAGCGTCGACAACACGCAGCCGCTGGCGTTCGGGATGCCCAAGGAAGTGATCGCCTTTTCGACGGGCGGCGAGGCGTTCGACGCCCCGGACAAAGAGGCGCATGCGGTCGCGCGCTTCGCCGAGAGCAACGTGCTCGCCAGTGGCTGGCTTTCCGGAAAGAAGGAGATCGCCGGCAAGGCAGCGCTGGTCGAAGTGAAGTATGGTCGCGGGCAGGCGGTGTTGTTCGGGTTCAGGCCGCAGTTTCGCGGTCAGCCATACGGCACGTTCAAGTTCCTGCTGAATGCGATCTACCTGGCGTCGTCCAAGGCGGCGAATTAGTGTAATGCTCGCCCTGGCCTTTCCCGAGTCTGAACCGCTCGCGGTGGGGCGGCCAATCTTAAACGCGGACCGGCTTTCAGGCCAGTCCGGCAGGGTAAAAGGCGGCTGCGGGCAGGATTGCCCGCCACACAACCACTGCCAGCAATTCTTCCACAGGAGAGGAGACTAGATGGCGCGGGCTCTTGTCCTGTTCGACATCGATGGCACACTGGTGCGGCGCGCGGGGCCGCATCACCGGCAGGCGCTGGTCGATGCGGTGCGCGCCGTGACCGGCGTCGAGACCACTACCGACAGCATTCCGGTGCAGGGCATGCTCGATCCGGACATCCTGACCCTGATGATGCTGAATGCAGGCATGGAACCGGCGGCAATCCGCGAAGCGCTTCCGGAGGTAATCGAGCGCGCGCCGGAGTTTTATTTGCACAGCGTACCGGATATCCGCGACAAGACCTGTCCGGGCGCCCGCGAGTTGCTCGACGAATTGCAGAGTCGTGAAGTGCTGTTGGCGCTGGTGACCGGCAACCTGGCTCCGATCGGCTGGCGTAAGCTACAGCGCGCTGGACTCGACGGTTACTTTCGTTATGGCGCATTTGGCGAGATGGCGAAGGATCGCGCGGGCTTGGCGAAGGCGGCGATCGAACGGGCGCGCGTAGAGCATCAGATCGCGCCGCAGACGCCGGTGTCGCTGATCGGCGATGCGCCCGCGGATATTATCGCGGCCAAGGCAAACGGCATCCGTTCGATCGCGGTGTGCACAGGGTTGACGTCGAGGGAGGAGTTGGCGGCACACAACCCGGATATACTGGTCGAGGATTTGCGGCAAATCGCCGCCGAAGCACTGCTCCGCTAACCACGGCTTGGCTGCACCGTCTAATGCCGATATGGCCAGAGTCGCCCAGGATCTGCGTTTCGCTCTGCGCGCCATGCGCCGCAGCCCGTTGTTTGCCGCGGTGGCAGTGTTATCGCTGGCGTTAGGCATTGGCGCCAATACCGCCATTTTCACGCTGATGGATCAACTCATGCTGCGGCTGCTGCCGGTGAAGAATCCCGAGCAACTGGTGATGCTCTATCAGCAGGGAGCCCACAATGGCAGTAACATGGGGCGGCGCATGCATTCCTACCCGATTTATCAGGATTTTCAGCAGAAGGCGGCGCCGTTCTCGGAGGTCCTCTGCCGTCGGCTGGTAAACACCTCGATCAGCGTAGACAATCAAACGGAGCGGGTCGATGCGGAGATGGTGTCGGGCAATTATTTCACCATGTTGGGTGTGAATGCAGCGATTGGCCGCGTCTTCAGTTCCGAGGCGGACGACCGCGTCTACAACGGGCATCCGGTCGTGGTCTTGAGCTACGATTACTGGGCCAGCCGATTTGTAAAGAATCCCACGGTCGTCGGCAAGAAAATTCTGGTCAACAATTATCCGATGACGATCGTGGGCGTCTCGGCCGCCGGATTTGCCGGCCTGGACCCATCGCGCTCGCCGCAGATCCGGGTTCCGGTGCTGATGAAGCCGGCCATCCTGCCGGAATGGACGTGGTTTGATGCAGGCGACCGGCGCGCACGCTGGGTGCAAGTCTTTGCGCGGCTCAAACCGGGGTACACGGTGGAATCGGCGCGGGCGCCCCTGCAGACCCTGTTCACGCAGATTCGTCAATACGAAACCACGCTGCCCGGAGCGAGGAACTGGAGTTCCTACTCGCGGACACAATTCCTGCGCGGCACCGTCCACCTCGAGAAGGCCGCGACCGGGTATTCGGACCTGCGGAATCACTTCTCCACGGCACTGGTCGTACTGATGTCGATGGTGGGTCTGGTGCTGCTGATCGCGTGCGCCAATGTGGCAAATCTCCTGATTGCCCGCGCCTTTGCCCGTCAGAAAGAGATCGCCGTGCGGCTGTCGATGGGTGCATCCCGCTGGGCGTTAGTGCGGCAGTTGCTCGTCGAGAGCCTTTTCTTATCCGCTACCGGCGGGATTATGGGCGTGGCGCTGGCGATCGTCATGACCCGCGGCCTGGTGGCGTTGGTGCCGGCGGAAGGGAATCCGCTGCTGATTCGTTCCACCCCCGATCTGCGAATCCTGCTTTTCGCGCTGGCGCTGACGTTTCTCACTGCACTCGTGTTCGGTCTGGTACCGGCGTTGCGCGCCAGCCGGCCGGACCTGGCCCATACACTCAAGGATGCGGTGGGATCGATTGCCGGATCCGGCGGGTCGCTGTTCCTGCGCAAAGGACTGGTGACCGCGCAAGTAGCGCTGAGCTTCCTGCTGTTGTTCGGCGCTGGATTATTCGTGCGCAGCTTACAAAACCTGAAAGCCAAGGACACGGGCTTTCGCGAACTCGACAACCTGGTGACGTTTCAGGTGAATCCGGCGCTGAACGGATACGACAAACCGCGCGCCGTGCACTTCTACCGCGAGCTACTGCAAAACATCCGGGCTTTGCCCGGTGTGCGCTCGGCGGCCGTGGCCACGGTAGCCCTGCTGCACGGCGACGAGTGGGACAACGGGACGTTGGTGGAAGGCTACCAGGCCAAAGACGGCGAGGACATGCAGGCTTTTATGAACGCGCTCTCGCCGGGATACTTTCAAACGATGGGAATCCCGATTCTGGAGGGGCGCGACTTCGACCAGCGCGACGTCAAGGAGAATGCCAAGGTCGCCATCGTCAATCAGCAGTTCGCCCGGCATTTCTTCAAAGGGCGGAGCGCCGTAGGGCGTCATATCGGACAAGGCGGCCCGCGTTCGAAGCTCGATATAGAGATTATTGGCGTTGCCGCGGACTCGCTTTATGAAGGTCCTCGCGAAGGAGTTCGCCGCCAGGTATTTATTCCACAATGGGGCAATGGCGGAGTGACGTTTTACGTGCGCACGGCCATGAGTGCGCCTGGTGCGTATGCTGCTCTGCGGAACGAGGTAAAGAAGCTGGATGAATCTTTGCCGGTATACGAGGTGAAGACTCTGGCGGCGCAGCTCGATGAAACGCTGTTGACCGAGCGGCTGATCGCGCTCCTCTCGGCAGGATTCGGTTTGTTAGCAACGCTGCTCGCATCGGTCGGCTTATATGGCGTGATGGCGTTCGCGGTGGCCCGGCGCACGAAAGAGATGGGTTTGCGGATGGCGCTCGGGGCGCAGCGAGGCGCGGTCATCTGGCTGGTGATGAAGGAAGTGCTGCTGCTGTTGACGATCGGCCTCGGGATCGGGCTACCGGCGGCGGCCGGCCTGGGACGGTATGTGGCCGGTCAGCTCTATGGAGTGGAGCCAGGGGATCCCTGGATCGGTGGCGCGGCGGTTCTCCTGTTGTCGCTCGTGGCAGCCGCAGCCGGATGGATTCCAGCGCATCGCGCCAGCCGGATCGACCCGATCCTGGCGCTCCGCTACGAGTAGCGACCCGCATTCAGTTCCAGGTCGAAGGCCGCGGCACCGGAGAGCCGGCGGAGGCGCGAGAGTGGAGTTCACCAAACGCGCGCATCCGCGACGATCGGGTTGGTTTCCGGCACACGTTCAAACTTGCTCCGAAGCACCTGCCCGACCTTAATCACAACGGCTGCCAGCCAGATCGCGGCCAGAAAAATCATCACTTCCACAGAGATACTGTTCCAACTTCCGAAAACCAGATTAAGAATCCATGTCGTCATGACCTGAATTTACTGCGAAAAATGTTGGTCTTCAAGAGATTTTGTTCCGTTTTCAGAACAGACCTGGCTAGGAGTACCCAGTTTAATAACCGAAGTTAATTCAGAAAATAGGTGCGATACAGGGTGTCGCGCTGCTTGGGGATGAAGCCGGCGTCGCGAATCAGGCGGCGGAGCTCTTCTTCGGTGGAGCAATGATGGGCGCCCGCGGCCGAGACAACGTTCTCTTCGATCATGATGCTACCGACGTCGTTGCCGCCGAAGCGCAAGCCGAGCTGGCAAGTCTTGAGCCCTTGCGTGACCCATGACGATTGCACGTTCTCGAAATTGTCGAGATAAATGCGCGAAATCGCCAGCGTCTGCAGGTACTCCACGGCCGTCGCTTCCTCTTTGATGAAGCGGCCGAGGCTGGTGTTCTCGCGCTGGAAGGTCCACGGGATGAACGCCGTGAATCCGCCCGTGTCCTCCTGAATGCGGCGCACGATCTCGAGGTGATTCATGCGCTGCTCGAGCGTCTCGCCGCAGCCGAACATCATGGTCGCTGTGGTCCGCATGCCGAGCGAATGGGCGGTGCGATGCACGTCAATCCACTCGCTGGTGTTGCACTTCAGACGGCTGATGCGATGGCGCACGCCGTCGTCCAGGATCTCGGCGCCGCCGCCGGGGATGGAGTCGAGGCCGGAGTCCATCAGGCGCGCGATCGTGTCGCGCAGTGAGAGTCCGCTCACCTCGGCGATGTTCGTCACCTCGGGAGCTGAAAGGCAATGCAGATGGATGCGAAAGCGCTGCTTGATGGAGCGGAAGAGGTCTTCGTACCACTCGATTTTGAGGTCCGGGTGCAGCCCGCCCTGCATGAGAATGCCGGTGCCGCCCAGGTCGATGGTCTCCTGGATTTTCTGGAAAATCGTCTCCTTTGGCAGGATGTAGCCTTCGGCGTGGCCCATCGGCCGGTAGAACGCGCAGAAGGTGCAGTATTCGGTACAGAAATTGGTGTAGTTGATATTGCGATCGATAATGTAGGAGACGACGCCCTCGGGGTGCAGTTTGCGGCGAACCGCGTCGGCTGCCATGCCGATGCCGATCAGGTCATCGGAGCGGAACAGATCCAGGGCCTCTTCGCGCGAGATCATATAATTGAATTATAGGATGCTTTCCCACCTCGATCCCCTGATCGCAGAATGGTTTGCCGCGCGTCTGGGAAATCCCACGGAGCCGCAGCGGCTGGGTTGGCCCGAGATCCATGCGGGGCACGACGTGCTGATCTCCGCGCCGACGGGATCGGGCAAGACTCTGGCGGCCTTCCTGATGGCGATCGACCGGCTGGCGCGCGACGCCCGCACAGGGACGCTCGCCGACGAAACGCAGGTGGTGTACGTCTCCCCGCTCAAGGCGCTGAGCAACGACGTGCAGAAGAATCTGGATGCGCCTCTGGCCGAAATTTCGGCGCTGGCGGCGAAGAAGGGCATATCATTCGCGCCGATTCGGACGGCGCTGCGCACGGGCGATACGCCGGCCTGGGAGCGGCAGCAGTTCGGGAAGCATCCGCCGCACATCCTGGTGACGACGCCGGAATCGCTGTACATCATGCTGACGGCGGCGCGTCCGCGCGAGATTCTGCGCACTACGCGCACCATCATCGTGGATGAAATTCATGCCGTGGTCGATGACAAGCGCGGCTCGCACCTGGCCCTTACACTGGCGCGGCTGGAGGCGCTGGCGCACGGGCGGCCGCAGCGGATCGGGCTTTCGGCGACCGTGAATCCGGTCGAAGAGGTAGCGCGATTCCTGAGCGATCGGGCGCGGATCGTGAACGTCGGGCACCGGCGGGATATGGATCTTTCGATCGAGATCCCGAAGGACGAGCTGAGTGCTGTGGCAACGAACGAGATGTGGGCGGAGATTTACGACCGGCTGGCCGAATTGATCCGCGAGAATCGGACCACGCTGGTATTCGTCAACACGCGACGGCTCTCCGAACGCGTCGCGCATCATCTGGAAGAGCGGCTGGGCAAAGACGTCGTGATGGCGCACCACGGCAGTCTTTCGCGCCGGACGCGCCTGGAAGCCGAGGCACGACTGAAGGCGGGCGAGTTGCGCGCCGTGGTCGCGACGGCATCGCTCGAACTGGGAATCGATATAGGAACGGTGGATCTCGCTTGCCAGATCGGATCGCCGCGGTCGATTGCAGTCGCGCTGCAGCGATTCGGACGCTCGGGGCACTGGGTGGGAGCGCGGCCCAAGGGCGTGCTGTTCGCTAGCACGCGGGACGAATTGGTCGAATGCACGGCGCTCCTGGATGCGATCCGGCGGGGCAATCTGGACCGGCTGGAGATATGCGGCGCCGCGCTCGACATCCTGGCACAGCAGATGGTCGCCGCCGCGGCAGACGACGAATGGGGCGAAGACGATCTCTATGAGCTGATGCGCTCGGCGTATCCTTACCGGAACCTGGATCGGCGCGATTTCGACGATGTGCTCACGATGCTGTCCGACGGAATCGCCACGGCGCGTGGCCGCACGGGTGCCTACCTGCATCGCGACGCTGTCAACCATCGCGTGCGGGGACGCCGCGGTGCGCGCCTGGCGGCGATCACGTCGGGCGGCGCGATTCCCGAGACCGCGAACTATAACGTGGTCCTGGAGCCGGAGGGCACCACGGTCGGCACGGTACACGAAGATTGGGCCGTGGAGAGCCTGGCCGGGGACGTCTTCGTGCTGGGGACGCACTCGTGGCGGATCAAGCGCGTCGAGCCTGGCCGGGTACGGGTGGTGGATGCAGCGGGCGCGGCTCCGTCCATTCCGTTCTGGCTGGGCGAGGCGCCGGCGCGCACAGCCGAGTTATCGGGCGAGATTTCGGACCTGCGGCAGCGGATCGCCAACGGCAAGGCGGAGAACATCGGTGCGGAGGGGATCGATCGGCAGGCAGTCGCGTATATAAAGGCGGGCGCGGCGGCGCTGGGCGCCCTGCCGACAGTCGATACCGTCGTCGCCGAACGGTTCTTCGATGAATCGGGCGGGATGCAACTGGTAATCCACGCTCCCTTCGGCGCGCGCATCAACCGGGCCTGGGGGCTGGCGCTGCGCAAGCGCTTCTGCCGTTCGTTCAACCTGGAGTTGCAGGCTGCCGCCACGGATAACGGCATCGTGATCTCGCTCACCGAGCAGCACGCGTTTCCGCTCGACGTTATCTTCGAATTTCTGAAGCCGGAGACGGTCGAGCCGGTGCTCACACAGGCCATGTTAGCGTCGCCGATGTTCACGGCGCGCTGGCGCTGGAACTGCGCGCGGGCGCTGGCCATCCTGCGCTTTCGCGGCGGCAACAGGGTGCCGGCCAACCTGCAGCGGATGCGCGCCGACGACCTGATGGCCGCCGTTTTCCCGGACCAGGCGGCTTGCGCCGAAAATCTCACCGGCGAAATTAGAATCCCCGATCATCCGCTGGTGAGGGAGACGATCAACAATTGCCTCTACGAGGCAATGGATCTGCACGGGCTGAAGCGCGTCCTGTCGGGGATTCGCGACGGCTCCATCCGCACTGTGGCGATCGATACGGCCGAGCCCTCGCCGTTCTCGCACGAGATCCTGAACGCCAATCCGTACGCGTATCTCGACGACGCGCCGCTCGAAGAGCGCCGCACGCTGGCGGTGCAGATGCGGCGCAGCCTGCCGAGCGAGGTGGCCGAGGGGCCCGGGGCGCTGGATCCGGGTGCGATTGCGCAAGTCGCGTCGGAGTCGTGGCCGCTGGTCCGCGATGAGCACGAGTTGCACGATGCGCTGTTGACGCTGATCACGCTGCCGCCGGTCGCCGAGTGGCAAGATTGGTTCGAGAAGCTGGCAGGCGCGCGTCGCGCGGGCCTGTGGCAGGGCTTCTGGGTCGCGGCCGAGCGGCGCGACACGGCCATCGCCGCCCACGAGGGTGAGGACGAAGCCGTGGCGTCGATTCTGCGAGGATGGTTCGAATCGACATGCCCGCTGACGGCCGCCGGACTGGCGGAAAAACTTGCTCTGCCGCGTGACCTCATCGAGATCGGGCTGGCACGGCTGGAGGGCGAAGGACAGATCCTGCGCGGGCAGTTCACGCCGGGAGCAACGGAGACGGAGTGGTGTCACCGGCGCCTGCTGGCGCGCATCCATCGCATGACCCTGGGCCGCCTGCGCCGCGAGATCGAGCCGGTCACGACGACCGATTTCCTGCGCTTCCTGGCGCGCTGGCAGCACGTCGCAGCCGGCACTCAACTGCACGGGCTGGATGGCATGCTGCAGATCGTCAAGCAGCTTCAGGGCTACGAGATCTCGGCCGCGGCGTGGGAATCGGAGATTCTGCCCCGGCGGATTGCGGACTACGAGCCGGAGTTGCTCGACCAGATCTGCCTCTCCGGCGAAGCCATGTGGGGACGGCTGTCGCGCCATCCCGCGTTCGAGAGCGACGATCACGACCGCCGCCGGGTGCGGCCGACCCGCGTGGCGCCGATTTCGATTTTTCTGCGCCAGGATGCCGAGTGGCTGCTCGACGGATCGGCACTGCTGCCGGAAGAATCGCTCTCTTATCCGGCGCGCGAGATCCTGCAACAGCTCACCGGGCGCGGCGCGTCATTCTTCAACGACCTGGTGCGCGGCACCGGCAGGCTGCCGAGCGAGGTCGAGGATGGTTTGTGGGAACTCGTGGCGGCGGGCCTGGTAACCGCGGACGGGTTCGAAAATCTGCGCGCGCTGGTCGACCCCAAGCGCAGGCGAGGCGAGGGTCGCGGCCGAACGGCGCGGCCGCGGCATGCGGCTGGAAGATGGGCGCTCCTGCCCCGCCCCGCGGCTGCCGCGCCATCTGTCGAAGCTTACGTCCGGCAGTTGCTGGAGCGCTGGGGTGTCGTGTTCCGCGACCTGATGGCGCGGGAGACGCTGGCGCCGGCGTGGCGCGATCTGCTGCCGGTGCTGCGCCGGATGGAAGCACGCGGCGAGATTCGCGGCGGACGCTTCACCGCGGGCTTTATCGGCGAGCAGTTCGCGTTGCCCGAGGCGCTCGACCTGTTGCGTGCCGTGCGGCGTGCGCCTGGAGACGACGTCCTGGAGGTGCCTGCGACCGACCCGCTGAACCTGGCGGGCATCATCCTGCCGGGCGCGCGGGTGAGCGCACTGAGCGGTCAGAGTGTTCTTGTGTGTTAGCGTCGCGGCCTGCAATGCTCTGCCGCGATCTATGGCATTGGAACCATCACCGTGTTGCTGCCGTGGTCCTCTATGGTGGCCTGGCGTCCAATAAAAGACGTGCCGATCGCGCCGGCGTCGACGAAGATGTCGGTTAGTGATGACTGGAAGCCACTCAGATCGTTCCCCACGAACGAACTGTTCCCTGGCGTCCCGCCGTTCTGACCCAGCACCGACACCGCGGATCGAGCGCGACCTCGAATTCTGTTGTTCAGTACTGAGTTGCCTTGGGCAAAGCCCCTCATTTCGATTCCAGCGCTATTGGCGCTAAAGATGGTACCCTCGGCCGCCGACATGGTGACATCGTTGTCGAAGATGATGGCGCTCGTCTCCGGCAACGGCGCTGACTGGCCAATCACATTGATGCCTGCGGCTGCTCCGTCCACCCAACCGCAATCTACGGAATTGTGCGCAATCAGATACGAACCTGCACCAACAACACGGATCGCATCCGGGTTCGCGGATCCACCCATCACGTTGCCGGTCGTCAGGACATTCCGCTCCGCGTACGCTTGTCCGCCGATGATACGGAAATTGATCAGAGGCTCCGTGCTGTTCCTGATGTTGTTCCCGGAAACGTATATGTTCACGATGTTGTCGGGGGCTTTCCCGACGTTGAACATGACAACGCCAAGGGACAGCGCGACAGGAGGGCCGCCCAGGTCGATGTCATTGTTGAGGATTGCGAGCGTTCCAGAGAAATTGTCCGGTTTACCCATTTGGGTCTGGCTTGGCGGGTGCGGGTCAGACCCGACAAATATCGCGGTAGAGACGGAGAAGGTCAGCCCGGCTTGCGTGCCAAATGTCGGGCTTGGATCTATATTTTCGATCCGGCAGCCGGTAACAAGCAAGCCGCTGACTGCGTATATCCAGATTGCGCCCGCCGTTGGGCGAACGAAGTGTAATCCCTGAATGGTGACGCGGGAAGCTATAGCGTCCACCAGGAGCGGCCATTCTCCGCCCTCGATCGTCGGCAAGTCGCCGCTCGCGTCGGGGCTGCCCGAAATCGCCACGTTCTTTGACACGGTTACCATTCGGCTGATCGTCGCCCCGGCGGGTGTGGTCGGGGGCTTGTCGAAAGAGAAATGCCCCCTCAGCACCACACTGCCGCCTTGATCGACCGCTGCTTGAACCGCCGGAACGTCCAGATTCGGGTCGCCCGTGCCAGCCACTATCACGGTCTGCGCAGCCGCGGTCCCGGCAAGAGCGATGATCGAGCCGGCCAACAAAATCATTTCGCGTTTTAGTGCTTTCATATCGACTTTCCTCCCAACGATTCAAGCAACCGGTTCGGTTCTTGCCAC
>Ga0070741_10016591_pt1 | contig 12242 bp, 8 predicted proteins | sample Coa_R1_4_FD_66440 | JGI IMG/M metagenome (GOLD analysis project Ga0070741, IMG submission 66440) | Surface soil microbial communities from Centralia Pennsylvania, which are recovering from an underground coalmine fire - Coalmine... | ecosystem: Environmental > Terrestrial > Soil > Unclassified ...
AGATGCTGAAAATTTACGCCTGCTACTTCGTGCTATAAACAAACAGTACAAGAGTACCACCCTATGCAATTGGATGTTACTATGAGCTATGCTAAACACTAGCACACCTTGTCTTATTTATTTATGAGGAATACTTGTGGAAACACGTTCATCGCTCTCGCGGCAACCATCTTATCTTATTATCGGAAATGGTATTGCGGGCATCACAGCTGCTGAGATCCTGCGTTTAGAGGACCCCACCAGCCCCATTACGATTATCGCCGATGACCCCTCTCCCATCTATTATCGCCCTGCCCTGAAAGATTTTCTCTCTGGACGCCTGAGCGAAGACCAGCTCTGGGCGCGCCCTCCCACCTTTTACAGGGAAAACCAGTTACAGTTCATTCCTGGACGTGTTACCACCATTAACCCTATTCGGCATTCTATTCAGCTTCAAAACGGTCAACAGATTGGCTATAAGAAGATCCTGCTGGCCACTGGCGGACGCCCCAATCGGCTTAATTGTCCTGGCCTCCAGCTCGCTGGAGTGACGACGCTGCGTAGTGTTGCTGACTATAAAGAAGTATTGCGCCAGTTGGAGTCTGCTTCGCACGTGGTTGTCTATGGTAGCGGCACGTTAGCATTGGAAAGTGCAGAGGTGCTCAATCAGCGTGGTTATCAGGTGACGCATTTGATGCGCTCGCCTGTCCTCTGGTCTGAGGTGCTCGATACTACCGCCTCCGATCTGGTTCTGCAAGAAGCCAAACGCTCAGGCATTGAGGTACGCACAGAGGAAGAAATTAGTGAGATTATCGGCAAAGATGGCCATGTGACACATGTGCTCACTTCCACTGGATCGCGCATCCGTTGCGATTTGCTGCTCATCGCCATTGGCATTGAACCAAATATCGGCTTTATCCGCGCAAGTGGCATTTTATGCGGACGTGGCGTGAAGGTCGATCATGAGCAGCGTACAAATGTTTCAGATATTTATGCTGCTGGTGACGTGACAGAGACGATGGACCCACGTACTGGCAAAATACGCGTCATCGGTCAATGGTATCCTGCGGTCCAACAGGCTCGTATCGCCGCCTATAGTATGCTGGATCGGCTGGACCAGAACCAACCATGCAATTCCACTACTTTCTATAATGCAAGCTTCCTGCATGGTCTGGAATTCGCTGCCATCGGGCAAACTACCCGCTTACCGCATGCAAATTATGCTCAAGAGATTATTGCCGAGCCTCGGCCGCGTAGTTATCGCAAGGTGCTGCTCAAAGATGGCATCGCCATTGGGGCGCTCTTCCTGGGTGAGCGCAAGCACGCGCTGGCCTTCAAACGCGCTATCGATGCCCGTGTTAACCTGTCTCCCGTCGTCAAGCGCCTGTTCGCAGACGATTTTGATCTCGATGCCTGGCTCGATCAGCAGGACGCACCCGAGGCGGAAGTATTTTTAGATACCGATATAGTTGAGGCCCATACACGCCAGCTGGCAACGACAACAGGGAGAGAGCCTCAATTCGGTACTGCCCTTGGCTATCTTGTTCCTATCCCTCATCCAAAAGTTATCGTTTCAGTGACGGAGATGCAGCTTAGCCAGCAAGGCCAGTGGCAACTTATCGGGCGACGAGCCGACGCTGCGATACACGTTGAGCACAGTTCGGTCTCGCGCCGCCATGCCGAAATTCTCTACGAAGAGGGCGTCTATCAACTTCGCGATTGTGGTAGCGCGAATGGCACATTTATCAACAATGTTGTGCTGGTGCCCAATGCTTTGCGTATCCTGCGCCATAACGATTTGCTGCGCTTCGGCGATGTACAATTTCGCTTTCTTTTGCGTCCACAACTGTTGAATCAAGGTAAGCAGGATGGGCAGCAAACTTCCAGCACCACCAGTCTTCTGCATCTCAATAGTTCGCAATTACATGCCAACGCGACACGCATCATCCCCGAGTCCGTTCTTGCCTCTCTTCCTGGTTCGCCCACGCTGGTCCTGGTCATGCAAAATGCCCAACCGAGAATTGTGCATCTGGAGATGGGCCAGCGCTACACATTGGGACGCGACAAACAGAATAGCATCGTACTGGACGACAGCGCCACATCACGCAGACACGCCGAGATCTTCACTGCCCCGGATGGCTTTTACGTCCGCGATCTGAAAAGCAGTTACGGTGTATTCGTCAACAGCCTCAAGATCCACAACGCCTATCACCTTTCTCATGGCGACCGCATCGTCGTTGGCAACACTCTAATCTATTGTTCTCTTCCTTATATGCTGCCAATAGAGGAACCCCCCATACAACAGACGACACAGCTCCTCGCAGTACCTACGCGTAGCAACCATCCCTTGCGGTCAACCGCGAGCGAGCGGTTTGAAGCTAGCGAGGACACCAGTAGACAACCTGCCCTCGTAGGGGTTGAGCATCGCAGCAACATACGACCATTTAGCGAGAAGCGGGTGCAATTTGAGGTCGATATGTGCATTGGCTGCAATCGGTGTATGGAAGCTTGCCCGATCCCTATGTCATCGCTCATACGCATTAGCGAACTCAACCAGGCCACCACTACAGATACCATTTCCCCGCGTGTCGAACGTTTCACGCACGAATGCATCATGTGCGGCTCCTGCGTCCCGGTCTGTCCTGTCGACGATCACCGCGATCTCTTAATGTTGTCGCTCAAGCAGCGCATTGGCGTAACATGGGATGGGCCTATCGATAAAGACCGTATCGAGGAAGTTTTGCCACTTGATTGGACCATTGCGCAACTTATCAGTCGTTTGCGTGAGCAGCCGATTTTCAGCAACACAAAACTTGTACCAGAGAATTATCTGTTGCATCTTTTTGCCGCCTCACAAATCATATCGCTTGAAGCCAGTGTAACGCTGCTCCGCGAAGGCGAATACGGGCGCGACATCTATTTTATTCTAGACGGTCGTGTGGCCCTCAGCACCGCCGGTATCGATGAGCAAGGCTTCGCCAGCGCTATTCTTGGGCGAGGCGAATACGTTGGGGAATACGGCATGCTCACCGGGCAACCCCATAACAGCACGGCCCGCACGCAAACCCCGGCGCTGGTCTTGCAGGTCCCCGAACAAGTCATGCAGCGCTTCCTGCAGCTCGTGCCCAAAGCGCAGCACTACTTCGAGCGTCTGAGCAACGCCCGCTTCATCGAAAGCATTCTGAAACGCATGGCACTCTTCCAGGGAGTCACCGATGCCGATATCCGTACCCTGGTTGAGCAGACGCAGGTCAAACAATACAACCGCGATGAACGCCTCTTCGCCGAGAACGACCAGACAGGCAGTATCCGCCCGGCTCGTGAGACTCTGCATGTCTTGCTCGAAGGTTTCGTCAAAGTGGCCCGCCTCACAATGGCAGGCACGGGGCGCAACAAAAGCAACGAGCGCATCATCGCCTATCGTCAGGGTGGCGACTACTTCGCTGGTGGTCTGGACCTGCTCGGCGATGGTCGTGCAGTCACCGTCACGGCGATTACCCGTACCCGCGTAGCAGAAGTGCCGCGCACCGCCATGCTTGCCCTTTTCCAGCGCTATCCCGAAGTCAAACAACGCTTCACCTTGCGCCTGAAAGAATACATCGCGAGTACAGCCAATGCCTACAGCGCCATCTTTGATGGAGAAAACGCGGAGCCGCTTATGCAGCCTGTACAATCCACGCCGGAAGTACGGGCCGGGCTACACACCCTCGTTGATGAAGGCATCGTTGAAGGCACCGAGGTTCTGGTCATCGACCTGGACAAGTGTATTCACTGCAACGAATGCGAAGAAGCCTGTGCGCGGCGTCACGGCCATTCGCGCATGAACCGCAAAGGCATGATCGTCGGCAACATCAGCATAGCGACAACATGTCGGCAATGTCAGGACCCTGTATGTATGTTATGCAGCCGTGCGGGAATTGCGCGCATGCCCAACGGCGAAGTTTATATCACCGAAAGCTGCATCGGTTGCGGCATCTGCGCGCAACGCTGCCCCTACGGAGCCATCTCGATAGTCAACGTCGAAGACGAGACGGCAGGCGCGCAAGAACCGGTAAAGCGCTTCAACAGCGTCTTTGGCAAGAACACCGACAAGAAACGCGAACGCAAATACCTGCCAATGGCAAACGGGAAAAACACACTCTCCTTGAGCAAGACTGTCACATCCGGCCCCCTCAGTCCCGCTCCCCTGGACGGCTACGACGAGATACGCAAAAAAGTCGCCATCAAATGTGACCTCTGCGCTGGCTACAAAGATCAAGCATGCGTGGAAGCCTGCCCCAGCGGTGCCGCCATCCGCGTGCAGCCCGTAAAATTCTTCGGCTCAACCGAACAGATCCTCAAGCGCAGAAAGGTGTAGGAATTAGTAAGAGGAAATGACGCTTGACAGACAGAAACGCCCTGTGATAAAGTGAGCACGTCTTTTCAAAAAGCAAATAGCAAGTATACCACAGCAAATATATCGATGAAGCAAGGGTGAAGCGCTGACAACTCCTCCAATGAATATTCATTGCCAGCGTTCTTGCTCATCGTACGAATGTGTTCGAGCCGCTTGCGGCGCGTGGCGAGGAGAGAGAGTAGCAAGAGAAGCTCTCCCGTTCCCCATTTCTTCTCCGTGAAGACCATTCGTAAACAGGTGTGCAGCGTATCTACCGCGCGAGAAAGCTGGGACTTGTTTGAAAAGATTCATGCTCCTCCTTCATAGGTGGAGGAGGATAGAATTTTTTTGCAAAGGTAGAACACCTCCATGAACAAATCAGCTGGTCCTACAAACACGTCTGTAGGACGCACATCTCTTGTGCTTCTTCTCGTTATCGCCCTTTTGAATACGATGGGTATCACGATCATTGTACCTATTGTTCCGTTTCTCGCGGTTCAGTACCTGGCTCATCCGAATAATCTCGCAGTCATCGTGGGATGGCTGACTGCGGCCTATGGGATCTGCCAGTTGATCGCTGCGCCAGGTTTGGGTGTGCTTTCCGACCGTTTTGGGCGACGCCCCATTCTCTTCATCTGCCTGCTTGGTTCCGCGTTTGGCTATCTCATCCTGGGCCTTGGCGGTGCGCTCTGGTTGCTCTTCCTCGGACGCATCATCGATGGCTTGACAGGCGGCAACATCAGTGTCTTGTTTGGCTATGTCGCTGATATCACGCAACCAAAGGACCGTGGCAAGTACTTCGGCATGCTGGGTGCTGCGGCAAGCGTCGGTTCTCTCATTGGCCCAGCCATTGGTGGACTGCTGGCCACGATCAACGATCGCGCCCCCTTTCTTGCCGCGGCCTTCCTTCTCCTGCTTACCCTCGTCTGGGGATACTTCTTGTTACCAGAGAGTTTGGACAAGGAGCACCGCATCACCTCGATTTCTGTGAGCGAACTCAATCCCTTGAAACAACTGGCGTCCGCGTTTCGTTGGGCAAACTTGCGCTGGTTACTGCTGGCCTGGTTCTTGTACGCTTTCCCAGTGGGCATGTTGCAGACGACGATAACCGTCTTGATGAAAGACAGCCTTGGCTTTAATGCCACGCAGGCCAGTCTCGTGGTCACCGTGCTCGGCGCTGTAGACATTCTGGTACAGGGTGTGTTAGTAGGCAGGTTACTCGCAATATTGGGAAACGTCCGGCTAGGTCTCATTGCCTTCGTGCTGGTCTGCATCAGCTATCTGGTGCTTGGTTCTATCGCGTTTCTCGCCACACCAATTCTCTTGCTTGTCGGTATCATGCTCTTCGCAGGTTCGGGGAGCCTTGTCGAAAACGCTCTGCGAGGTCTGATCTCTGGAATGGTTGGACGGCGCGAACAAGGTCGTGTAAGTGGAGCGACGCAATCGTTGCAATCGCTTGGATGGGTTATAGGACCACTTATTGGCGGTTTCATGTACACAGTGTGGGGGCATTTTCAAGTCTATGCCTCAGCTTCGCTCATTACTCTCCTCGCCATTGTTTGTATATGGATCGCTCTTCCGCTTCTTCAGAGGCACCAGGCGAAAAAGCAAACGCCTGGTGGCGAACAAGAGGCCGCATTGCTATCGAATGAAGACGACTGAAACGGGAAATGAAGGACCAATTTCCTGCTTCCTCTGTCAAGATTCTTCTGGGAACCCTCCGAAGGACATGCAGGAAGTCATTCCCCTAAATAATGCAAGAGCTCGGTTATTCCGACAGCTATCATCCGGGCCGGGGATTTGAGCAAGATTCGAGAAGTTTTTTTCTTTCTCTGTCAGTAGAATAGACTTTGTTGCAAATTGCAAGCGAATCTATTCTCCCCATAAATCATACCGATTGCTAGAGGGAAAGGAAAGAAGGAACTACCTATGAACACACGTGATCAGCATAATCTCACCGCTGGCGGCGATACATCTGCACTGCCTGCGGTGGTCGATCGGGCCACCTGGCAGGCGGAGCTGGACAAGCTGCTGGTTCGGGAAAAGGCTCACACCCGCGAGGGGGATGCGATTGCAGCTGCGCGCCGACGCCTGCCGATGGTAGAGGTAGACCCTACTATCAAGCTCATCGGCCCGCAAGGACCGGTCACGCTGCTGGAGGTCTTCGAGGGCCGGAGGCAACTGATCGTCTACTTTCATATGTGGCACATCGGTCAACCTGCCCCCGCCCAGTGTGAGGGCTGCACCTTCTTCAACGGCCAGGTTCGCGAGCTGTCCTACCTGCATTCTCGCGATGTCACCTACGCCACGTTCTGCGAAGGCCCATACGAGGATAGCGTCCGTTACCGCGATTTCATGGGCTGGGACGTTCCGTGGTATTCAGTGCAAGACTCCGCCGACGCCTTACTCGCTGGGCGCGATTTCGGCATGCTGGTGTGCTACTTGCAGCAGGGCGACCGCGTATTCGAGACCTACTGGACCACTGGCCGAGGCGTGGAGGTAATGGCCCCCAACTACGGGCTGTTGGACATGACTGTCTACGGCCGACAGGAGACCTGGGAAGACTCGCCTGCTGGCTGGCCGCAACAGTGGGGAAACACTGGCGAACAGTTCCGCACGGACGGTCGTCCCACTGCCCAATGGTCCCGGCTAGCGGCCGGACGCTCCGACGACCTGGGCACCGGAGCCGCTACCACCTCCTCACACTGTTGCCAGGACCAGCCCTGACATGGAACTGACGCAGAGATGACACGCAGGCCTCCTCATGCATCTTCTCAAGAGGAGGCCTTTTCATCAAGCTCTTGTTCTCGCGTCTGGACCGCTCCTAACGCCAGATAGGAAAAGAAAGCCCACCCACCCCGATCCTCGCTTTCAGCATTGAAACAGGTCCAATAAAATGGATCAAGGCCTATTTTATTGGATACTTATTCAACATCCAGCACAAGCTTTCCGCGCACATGCCCACCCTCACTCAACTTGTGGGCCTGAGCTGCGTCTTTGAGTGGGATGACGGCATCAAGATGTACTGTGAGCTGGTTCGCATCAAACAATTTCGCTATCTCAGCTAGTTGTTCGCCAGACGGATGCACCAGTATGAGCTTGAACGAGACGCTATATTGGGGTGCTAGTTGCGCTCCAAGCGCATCCACACCTTTATGACCAGGCAGAGAAACAACCCACCCTCCGCGTTTGACGATCTGAAATTCCTGTTCGAGCACGTCGCCGCCAATCGTATCCAGCACGACATCGACATCCTTGATCACATCCACAATGGACTGCTGCGTATAATCAACGACTACGTCAGCTCCCAGACTACGCACAAACTCAACGTTGCGTGTTGAGGTTGTGGTCATAACCTTTGCACCCTTCCATTTCGCAAGCTGGATAGCTAAGTGACCAACGCCACCAGCGCCGCCGGAAATGAAAACGCTCTGTCCCGCTTGCAGATGGGCGGTATCGAAGAGTCCCTGCCATGCAGTTAACGCGACTAACGGAACACCCGCTGCTTCTTGATAGGACAACTTCTTTGGCTTGAGCGCGAGATCTGACACCGGCGAGGTGATATACTGGCTATACGCCTTCGCTTCTCCGGGAAAACGTGGCATCCCATAGACTTCATCACCAATGGAAAATTGTGTGACGCCTTCACCTAAATCAACCACTTCGCCAGAAATATCCCAGCCCAGAATATAAGGCAGTCCCTTTGCTCCTGAGGTGAAAGGCAACGGGAATCGGCGCGAGAAGTAATCCACTGGATTAATGCCGGCAGCGCGTACACGTACCAGCACTTCGCCAGCTTGTGGCTTCGGTTGCTCGACATCTTCATATTTCATGACATCGGCATCCCCAAACTCATGTATCCGTATCGCTTTCATAGTCGCCATAGTGCTATTTTCCTCCTTGTACGTAACAATTTCAGGTACCAATCGCCCACAAGGGACAACGCTACGCGGTCCACGCTAACGCGGACCGCGTAGCGTTGTCCCTTGTGGGCGGATCTGACCTGCCTGATAGTATGAAACGTGTCCTTCCTACTTTCTTTGTACGTTTACGCGTTTCAGACTTAGACACAGAGCAGGTAAAGACAGCTTACATCAGGCTTCATGGGAAACAACCTGGAAATGAGTAACAATAGTAGATTATATCTCATGCCTCGTTCGAGCGTTTGAAACGAATTGTCCTGGCAAACCGTCTTATAATCAGAACTAAAAAGAGGAAACGTATTTACGTACTGATAGTGCGCATTATACAGGATATATCACGTGTATAACTGCCAGGAGCATTTTCAGCCCTCTTGCATATAGGAGTTTTCCGGCTTTATGGCGCTATCCAGCAGACACATATGGTCCTCACGCTTTCTGCTTCTCGCGGGCCTGATCTTAGCGGGACAAATCATTCTCGGCCTCATTGTTTACCTGTTTCTTGGACATTCATACGCACGTACCGAACTGGCATTGACGGCCTTTCTCCTGCTCGCAGGCACTGGTATTCTCGCACTGCTCTGGGAGCCCTCACCCCGTAAAATTGTCCTGGGCGCAGGCGTCTTTGTCTTGATTGCACTGTTCGCCCTCATGGTAGTGTCAGGCCTCCAGCGAGGAATAGATTTAAGGCAGCCGCTGAGTTCGCTCCCACTGGCTCTCTCCCCTATCGTCCTGGTCCTTGCCCTGCTAGCCTTCGTGGGAAAAGCTGTTACACGTAAAGAAGATACAAGCAGGGATATCTTCTACCAACCATACCGTGTGTTCTACCAGTCCGCCAATTGGTTTGCGCGTCTCTCCCATCTGGCGCTGGCCGGTCTAGCAGCAATCGAACTTGTCTTACAATTATCCTTTGGCAACCAGCTCTCGCTACTCTCCTTCACAAGCCAGATCTCCAATGGTCTGAGCCTGAATAGCGCAGTTGTGTTGTTGCTCGCTGCTTTTCTCGTCATCTCGCTGTTGCGCATCAAAATTCCATTGATGCCGTTCGATGGTTGGATGATACTCATTCTTGGTATCATCTGCTCTTTGTTTCAATACACATTTGGCGCCAGAGAACTTGCCCACATTGATCCATCTATGAGCCATTCGCTAGTAGTGGGTAACAATCTTGCCCTTTCGATAATACCGCTCGTATTATCAATCCTTGCGCTCTTCTCGGAATGGGAGCGTTTCTTCACGCCTCTCTGGCTCACTCTGCAGCTGCTGATCCTGCAACCTTTCCTGCCAGTACCATCCACGCGAACAGGGATTAATAGCATACTTCAGCCCACACTGCTCGGACAATCTCTCATAGCTATATTAGCAATCGCCCTGATCCTGCTCGCTTTTCGCCTCGTGATTTACTGGGACAATCGCCAACCAGACATCATAGACGGCATATCGGTGACCCTGATAGCACTGATAGGCGGCCTCACAATATGGTCTCTTGGGCAAAGCGACCTACACCAGACCTTCCTCAACACACAACGTGGCAGCAACCAGCTTTCTTTAGCAGATGGTCTCATCACCATCACCTATGCGATTGCTATCACATTCATTCTTGTTGCCGGGCTTATTTGCGCTCGCAGGCTTCTCCGGGGGCGCCATCTCTGGTTAGAGTATGTGCAGAATGTGGTAAGTATTCTCCTGGTGCTGGCCGTCACGATAGGTGCGCTTCTCCTGCTAAATTCCATTGGCAGCCAGAGCAACTACCTCGCGGCTACCACGCTGAACCCACATGCATTGAACGCCAGCCTACCATCTCTCTCCCTGCGCAATCAATACATCCTCGACGGGCTTTTTGCATTGATGTTGCTGCTCTATCTTATCGCACTCCTCGCTCAACGCAGGAATCGTGCATTTGCCCACATAGAGCGTATCCTTATGCTTTTGAGCGGTGCTGTCTGCCTGCTCATCCTGGCGAGCCCGGGGCGGCAAGCAATTCTACCGCTCGTCACATCTAACCTGCAGCAAATAGCAGCGCATATCCTGCCCTGGTTTACTGCCGAGCACATCGCCACAACGGCTATCCTGCTCGCATCACTCATCTCACTCCTCTGGTTCAATCGTATCAGTCGCCCAACATATCGCATCATACTTCTAGCGCTCTTCGGCCTCGCTGCACTTTGCGCGCTGATATATTACATCCTTGCCTCACCAATACTGCTGCTCATCCCACTCCTTCTCCTGCTGGCAGGCACATTAATTGCAAGCAGGCTAGTACTCGCGCAAGCCGACTTCGCAGCACAACCCACAACGCCGGTAAACAACGCGACTGCCCACAGCCCTGTTAGCTGACAGCAGGCATAATGAAATTTCATTATGCCTGCTGTGATGGCAAGCGGAGCGCATATCCCAGGCTCACAACACAAACCATCAAGGTGCAGAACGCCAGAGCCATAGCGATGAGCGAGAAGTTGAAATGTGTTCTCCCAATTTGTCCTTGCATATAAAGTGCATGGCTAATCGGGTTGAGGAGCAGCGTGTGCAAGACCAGAGCTATGACATTGATCAGCAACACACAGCAAGCGCTCACGCATGCACCGAGCATCCCTGCCAGTCGTTGCCCAAGCCAGCGCACCATACGCGTTGCTATCCCTCGCCCCACCAGCCAGCTGAGCAGAGCCATCCCCAGGAAAACGATCAAGTCCACCAGAAACATAATAGCGTGCCGGACGAGCAGCCCGCCAAAACCGCCAAAAGCGACCAGGAGTGCGACAACGATGAGGCCAGGGAACACGAGGCCGGCACGCTTCACAAGGGCATATCCAATAATGGCACACATGGTGACGCTAGCGGCGAGCGCGGAAAGATAGATCGCATCATAACTGAAACGCAGCAGGGGTGATGCCCCATACGCGGTCTGGGTCAAAGGGCTCGGGTCCTCAATGAGATAAAGATTGAGGCTGGCCACCAGCGAGACAGCGAAGGCCAGGATCGTTGCGGTGAGTGCAAGCCACAGGCGCAGCGGAACAGTTCTTCTGTCAGTTAATGTGCTCATTGCGCGAGTTCTCTCCTGAAAAACAGACCAGTGTTCCGAACAGGCATTCGAGAACAGGTCAGACAACGTTCGCAACCAGAATGGAATGAGGGTAGCCAGGCCGTGCTGTTGCAGCGCATCTCGGCAGCTATCGCGAAAGACGCGAGCCATACGTACACCATACGCGCGCCGAAAGGCTGCAGGGTAGACATGCAGGAAGAGGCTGTAGAGCCATGCGCAGAAAGCTATGAGGCTTCTCGCAGGACGCCTGGACCGTGCCATTACGCTCCTCCTTCGAGTGGGAAAACTCCCGGTTGGGGTAACAATTGCCGCCGCTGGGCAAGGCGAACGAGCGCGGCCAGGCGCTCGGCCTCCGCTCTGGCAACACTCATGCCAAAGGGAGTCAACCTGTAGTAATGCCGCCGTTCATCGTCCAGGTCAGGCGCGGGCCGCTCCTCGGATTCTTCGATCAGGCCATCATCCAGCAGACGCCTGATCGTTCGGTACAGTGTTCCTGGTCCGAGGTTGATCTTGCCTTCGCTCGTGTGCGTAGCCTCCTGCATGATGCTATATCCATGACGCTCTCCTGTCGTGAGCGCAAGGAGTATGTGAAAGGCTGCCGGGGAAAGTGGGAGCAGTGCTTCTGGCTCGCCTGCAGTATGTTTCATTTGCATTCCTTCCGTTTTTGCTGAACAAACTATCCGCGTAAAATAGAGCCAATATGGATATACTCAACGTGGATAGAATGAGTGAAAAAGCAACATTTGTCAAGCAACCAACAAAGGCAAGAGCCTCCTCTCCGCCATCAGGAAGGAAGTAGCATCAGAGTCTTTTGATGCAGCCAGCTGTTTTCATCCCCAAGCACCAGCACAAGCGGGAAGCCTCCTCCTCCTTCAGAGACGATGAGTCCACGGATCTTCGCTGTTTGAGGAACGTCAAAAACATAGAC
>Ga0070741_10016592_pt1 | contig 12242 bp, 12 predicted proteins | sample Coa_R1_4_FD_66440 | JGI IMG/M metagenome (GOLD analysis project Ga0070741, IMG submission 66440) | Surface soil microbial communities from Centralia Pennsylvania, which are recovering from an underground coalmine fire - Coalmine... | ecosystem: Environmental > Terrestrial > Soil > Unclassified ...
GGTGACCTCGGCCAGCGGCGGGTGCCCGGCCAGCCACTCCTCGTACTCCCCGGCGGCTGCGGACGACGTGCCGGCCCGGGCCGACCCACCGACCTCGATCACCCGCACGTCCTCCGACAGCCGCACGTCCGAGGCCAGCGCGTCGTACGCCGCACCGGCGAATTCGGCGTGGACGAACAGCACGCGGCTGCCGGAATCGGCCAGCAGGTAGGCGAGCTCGTGACCACGCCAGTGCCAGTTCACCGGCACCGGCTGCGCTCCGGCCATCCCGATGCCGGCGCTGATCTCCAGGAACTCGACGCTGTTGCGCAGCATCAGCGCGACCCGGTCGCCAGCCGCCACGTCGGCGGACCTCAGCCCGGCGGCCACCTGGGTCGCGCGCTGCCGGAGATCGGTGTGGCTGCGGCTGACCTCGCCGCACCGGACCATCGCTTCATCGCACATATCGAAAACGTAGGCACGCCCGCCCCCGCCGACCATGACCGCTGCGCACCGAACCCATGACCGGAACGCTCCACCTCAGGAGCCCCTTGCTGTGGGCGTCGCGTGGCCGGGCAATCCGGGATGCGGCTTTCATGCCTCGAGCCTCGTTCATCGCACGGTGGTCGAGGTGACATCCGGCCCGCGCGCGGAGCGGGGCGTCAGCCATGCCGAACTTGACCTCCCAGGACCCTGGGACGGCTCCAGTGAATCCGCGGTCGGCCTCGCGGCGGGCCGGCCGGTCGGCCTAGAGCTCGGCCAGCTGCAGGAGCGCGTCGGCCCGCTCGTTGCTGACCCGCTCGATCGTCTGGTGGACCCGGGCCGTGTGGGCGTCGTCCGCCGGCGCCCTCGGGCTGGCGATCACCTCGACGAGGTCGCGGTCGGGGCCGAGCTGGAAGTGGTGTGTCGTCCCACCGAAGCACCGCCACCGCGGGCCGCGGTCCTTGGTGCCCATCAGGACCAGGAAGGTGCCGCAGCTGGGACAATCGCGCCTTGCCATGGCACCGACGGTACGTCTCCGAGGCGGCCCGCGGAACGGCCGCGGAGCCCTCACGGCCTGATGACACCCAATGTTCAAGTTGCGTTGGGTTGGTGGCCGCAGAGTTGCCGGAGACGGTTAAGCCGCAGGTCAACAGCGTGCCCGAATGAGCCTGCCGGGCCGGCACCGTCTCCCGTCCGACGCTGCTCCGGCTCGGGTCCGCTTCTGGGCCGACCGCCGGCTAACCAGGCGCCGAGTTGGGTACCCCTGAGCGGGAACCCACATGATCGGCCGAGGAGGGATCGCATGACCGGCGCCGGGTTGGCGGTGCTCCTGATCGGGTTGGTGATCGTCTCGGCGGAGGGCGCGATGCTGGCCCGGGGCGGGTGGGAGTTCCTCACCCGGGCCTATCCGAACCCGGCGCAGGCGAAGAAGGTGGCCGCCCTCGTGCTCGCACCCGCCTTCCTCATGGCCATCGGGGCACTGCTCCTGGTGGCCACGGTGGGCGTCGGCCCCGACGCGGGCATCCAGGTCGTGCTGGCGAGGATCGGGCTGGTCTTCCTCGCGACCGCCGCCATGCACGCCGGAGCGATCATGGTGCTCAGCCAGGAGAAGGCGGAGGTCGAGGAGATCGAGCTGAGCGAGGACGAGCTGGCCGAGGCACGCGAACGGGGCGAGGACCCCGAACCGGTGCGCCGCAGGGTCGCCCGCAGGCCCAAGCCGATCCCCGTCCTGCCCGAGCCGGTGCGCGATCCACCGCCGGACGGCATGTGAGGCGGCTCTGGTAGGACTGGGCCGTGCGGACGGTGGAGGTCGACGGTTCACCCGAGTCGGTCGAACGGCTGGTGGACGCGCTCCGGCGGGCCCTCGACGGTGGTCCCGCCGTGCTGCCGGTGACCGGTGACCCACCCGCGCTCCCGACCCCGCTCCCGGCCTCCGGGTCGGGCGCCGAGGCGGCGTTGCTGGTGGAGACGTCCGGCTCGACCGGCGCGCCGAGGCGGGTGATGTTGTCGGCAGCGGCGCTGCGCGCGTCCGCCACCGCGACCCAGGCCCGCCTGGGTGGTCCCGGGCGGTGGCTGCTGGCGCTGCCCGCGCACCACGTGGCCGGTGCGCAGGTGATCGTCCGGTCACTGCTCGCCGGCCATCCCCCGGTGGTGCTCGACACCCGGGCCGGTTTCCGACCGGAACGGTTCGCGGCCGCCGCGTCCGGGCTGGCGAGCGACCGTCGCTACACCTCGCTGGTCCCCACCCAGCTGCACAGGATCCTGGCCGCCCCCGGGACCGCGCTGGACGCGCTGCGGGGCTTCGACGCGGTGCTTGTCGGCGGGGCCGCCACGCCGGCCGCCCTGCTCGAGGCGGCCCGGAACTCGGGGATCAACGCGGTCACCACGTACGGCATGAGCGAGACCGCCGGCGGCTGCGTGTATGACGGCACACCGCTGGAGGGGGTCGGCGTGCGGCTCGACCCGGCCGGCTGCATCGAGCTGACCGGGCCCATGCTGGCCTCCGGTTACCTGGGCGAGCCGGAGGCGACCGCGCGGGCGTTCGTCGACGGCTGGTTCCGTACGTCCGACCTCGGGCGGTGGGACGGTGCCCGGCTGACCGTCCTGGGCCGCGCCGACGACGTCATCACCACCGGCGGCGAGTCCGTGCACCCGGCCGCGGTGGAACGGGTGCTGACCGCCCAGCCCGGCGTCCGGGCGGCGTGCGTCGTCGGGTTGCCTGACCCGGAGTGGGGGCAGTCGGTCGCCGCCGCCATCGTTCTGGACGGCGGGGTTCTGGACGGCGGGGTTCAGGACGGCGGGTTTCTGGACGGCGGGGTTCCGGACGGCCGGGTTCCGGGCAGCGCCCTCCTGGACAGGGGGATGCTGGCGGCGGCGGTGCGGGCCGAGCTCGGAGCCCCGGCGGTGCCCCGGCACCTGCGGGTGCTGGACGCGCTGCCGCTGCGCGGGGTGGGCAAGCCCGACCGGGCCGAGGTGGCCCGGCTGCTGAGCGGGACCCCGCCGGCGCCGACCCGAGGGTGATCACCTCCGGCCCGCCGGGCTAACGTGTGCCGGTGGCGACCCTTGCGCAGTGGGTGGCCGGGGCGCGCCCCCGCACCCTGCCCAACGCGATCTCCCCCGTGATCGCCGGTACCGGTGCGGCGATCGGGGCGGGCGCCGCGCGCCCGGGGGCGGCCGTGCTGGCGCTGCTGGTCGCGGTGGCGCTCGTCATCGGGGTGAATTTCGCCAACGACTACTCCGACGGCGTCCGGGGCACCGACGACGACCGCACCGGACCGATGCGGCTCGTCGGCTCGCGCGCGGCCGAACCGTCCCAGGTACGCGGCGTGGCACTGGCCTGGCTGGGTACCGCCCTGCTGGCCGGCGCGGCCCTGGTGCTGCTCAGCGGCCACTGGTGGTTGCTGGCCGTCGGGGCCGCGTGCCTGCTCGCGGCCTGGTTCTACACCGGAGGCAAGCGGCCGTACGGATACCTGGGGCTCGGCGAGGTGGCCGTCTTCGTCTTCTTCGGGCCGGTCGCCGTGCTGGGCACCGCCTACACCCAGAGCGACGGGGTGACCGCGCCCGCCGTGGCGACCTCGTTCGGTGTGGGGATGCTCTCGGCGGCGGTGCTGGTCGCCAACAACCTGCGCGACATCGACTCCGACGGGCCCTCGGGCAAGCGCACCCTCGCGGTGAGGCTCGGGGATGCCGCCACCCGGTGGCTGTACGCCACGCTGGTGGCCGTTCCGCTGCTGATCAGCCTGGTGTCGGGGGTGTTCCGGCCGGCCATGCTGCTCGGGCTGCTGGCCGCGGTGCCGGCGGTCTCACCGGTGCGGGCCGTCCTCGGAGGGGCCCGGGGGCGCGACCTCATCGCGGTGCTCGGCAAGACCGGTCTGGTCATGCTCGCCTGGTCGGTCCTCACCGCCGCGGGGCTCATCCTCGCCCGGTGAGGCGGCGGGGCCGGGCTCCGTGTCGCCGCGCAGCTGGGCCCGTAGCCGGGCGCGTTGCGCCGAGCGGCGGGCGCCCGCCTCGGACAGGGCCGCGCTGAGGTCGCGGCGCAGACCGGACAGCAGCATCATCGACAGCGGCACCGCGGCCACCAGCGCGACGAGCACCGCGACGAGCAGCGGGACGCCGACCCAGACCAGCAGCGACGCGATGGCCGCGACCAGCACGAGCCGGGCGAGACCGTAGCGGGCGATGGCCATCCCGAGCCCAGGTTGCGCCGTCCGGGTGGACGTGGGTGCCTCGGAAGTCATACTCCCAGGGTAGAGCCCCTCACCGGGCGGGCCCATGTCGACCACACCGGGGGTATTCGTCCCCGGGAGTGCCCAATCCCCGTCCGCTTGACACCGTGCCGACCGCGACTGGGCTAGCCTGCAAGTAGGAGGTGGTCCACATGCTGTTCATCGTCGCGTTGGCCGTTGCAATGGCGGTTGGCTTTCTGATGTGGAAGACGATGTCACAGCAGCCCGACCAGCCCCGCCGCTCCGCGCCACCACGCTCGATCGCGCCCGACGACGACCCGGAGTTCCTGCGCAAGCTCGGTGAGCGCCTGCGCAGCGAGGGCGAGGACCCCCCGACCCGCCGGTAGGCCTGCCTGGGTCCCCGCCGGTGCCGGATCCCTGCCTACGGCTGGCTGCGGGGCGATAAATCAGGGATCGCTGGACGGGAAGTTGTCGGCCACCGACGCGGCCAGCTCCAGGAGCGCGTTGCGGGTGTGTGGCGACAACCGGTCGAGGTCGATCTCCGCGCCCTCCTCGAGGTGGCTGTCGAACGGAATGCGGATGACCGTGCGGCAGCGGGCGGCGAAATGCTCGGCGACCCGGTCGAGGTCGACCCCGCCGGAGTTGCGGCGCACCGAGTTGATGACCGCGACCGAGTTCGCCACCAGCTCGCCGTGCCCGTGCGCGTCGAGCCAGTCCATGGTGGCCGAGGCGCTGCGGGCCCCGTCGATCGAACCGGACGAGACGATCACCAACGCGTCCGCCAGCCCGAGCACCCCGTACATCGCCGAGTGCATCAGCCCGGTGCCGCAGTCGGTGAGGACCACGTTGTAGAAGTGCTCGAGCAGGTTGACCGTGCGCCGGTACTCCGCCTCGCTGAAGGCCTCGGACACCGCCGGGTCCTGCTCGCTGGCCAGCACCTCCAGCCGGGACGGTCCCTGCGAGGTGTAGGCGCGTACGTCGGTGTAGCGCCGCACGCGCTGGGCGTCGCGCAGCAGGTGACGGACGGTGGCGCTGGTCTCGAGCGGGATCTTCTGGCTGAGCGTGCCCCGGTCGGGGTTGGCGTCCACCGCGATCACCCGGTCGCCGCGCAACGAGGCGAAGGTCGCGCCGAGGGTGGCGGTGACGGTCGTCTTGCCGACCCCGCCCTTGAGGCTCAGCATGGCGATCTTGTAGCAACCGTGCAGCGGCGTGTTGATGCGGGTGATCAGCTCGCGCTCGTTCATGTCGGCGCGGCCCTCGCCGAGGTTGACCGTGCGGCCGCTCATCACGTACAGCGCGCGCCGCCATCCGGAGCGGGGCGGACGGCGGCTCTGGCGGAGCAGCCGCGCCGACGCGAGATCCCCGTCGGGGCCGGTCAGCTCGCCGTTGCGGGCGCGCTGGGCCTGCTGAGCGGCCAGCGCGCCCGGCTCGATCCAGCGCCCGGCCGACCGGTGCTCGGCGGCGGCGCGCGCCGTGCGACCCCTCAGACCGGTCGACTTCACCTCGCCGTGATGGGCCCGGGCGTGATGAGCCCGCGTCTCGACGTGCGGGGTCCTGTCGTGATCGTGGGTTCTGTCGTGATCGTGGGGCCCGCCGTCGTGAGCACTGTCTTGGTCATGGGGCCGGTGGTCGTGGGCACTGTCTTGGTCATGGGGCCGGCCGTCGCGGACCCGGGCGTCGTCGCCCGCGCCCTCACCGTGGTCCGGGGACTGATGAGCCCCGTCCTCGACGCCGGGGCCGACCTCGTCGCGAGGCTCCTCGACGCGGACCCCGTCCGCGCCGTGAACCCCGTCCCCGCTGTGAACCCCGTCCCCGTCGTGGAGCCCGGCCTCGTCACCGGCCCGCCCGTCATCGCGCGCCCGGTCGCCATCGCGGCCCCGGTCGTCATGCAGCAGGCCCTCCGCGGCAACCCGGTCCCCGCCGCGGACGCCGGCCTCGCCGTGGGCCTCACCGTCGGCGTACGGGTCGTCCGCGTAGAGATCGTCCGCGTAGAGATCGTCCGCATAGAGATCGTCACCGTAGGGCCCGTCGTGCGTGTAGTCCTCGAAGAGGCTGTTCCGGACCCGGGCGTAACCGGTGAGGGTCTCCGGAGAACGGTGCGCGGTCCCGGGCCCGGGATCGTCGCGGCCGGGTCCCGGAGCGCCGCGGCCACGGAGGACCTGCTCGTCCTCCCCCGGGTCGTCGTCGAACTCGAGGTCGTCCAGCTCGTCGTCCTCGTCGGTGTGCACGTCGTGGTGCTCGCCGGAGTGCCGCTGGTCGGGTACCGGGGTGGCCAGGCGGGGCTCCCGCAGCAGCGGCCGGGACAGGACGGAGCCGGGCGGGATGCCGTCGGGTGCCCCGGGGTCGGGCGCGGTGGACCTCGACGACGGGGAGTCAGCGGTGGGCTGCTCGGGGTCCTCCACCACCGGCTCGCGGCTCGCCACCGTCCGCCAGCCCAGGCCCTGGGCGAGGTAGCCCACGGTCCCCGGCGGGTACTCCTGCTCCCCGTGCTCCACCGTTCTCCTCACGCACCCGTACTCGATCGCCGACTCCCCGGTGACGTTAGCCCGGGGATTACGTCAGGTCGAGTAGGCGCCGCCGCGCGGGTGGCCCTGCCGGTTGAGCCGGTCAGTTCACCCCGGCGTAGGAGTGGAAACCGGCGACCACCAGGTTGACGAAGAACAGGTTGAACAGCATGACCGCGAAACCGAACACGTTGACCCAGGCCGCCCGGCCCGTCCGCCATCCCGCCGTGGCGCGGGCGTGCAGGTAGCCGGCGTAGACCACCCACGCGACGAACGCGACGGTCTCCTTGGGGTCCCATCCCCAGAACCGGCCCCACGCGGCCTCGGCCCAGATGGCGCCGGTCATGATGGCGAACGTCCAGATCGGGAACGCGATCACGGTGACGCGGTAGGCGACGCGGTCCAGGGCGTCGCGGGCGGGCAACGCGGCCTTGTAGCCGGTGACGTCGGTGGCCGTGCCCCGCACCAGGAACAGCGCGCTGGCCACGCCGGCGACCAGGAACATCCCCCCGGAGACGCTCGCGGCGGTGACGTGGATGGCCAGCCAGTACGAGCGGAGCGCGGGCATCACCGGGGCGGCGTTCGCGTACAGCACGGTGCCGGCCAGGAACATCAGGATGACCACCGGCAACAGGACGAACGAGCCGATGGTCCTCAGCTGGGCGGCGCGTCCGGCACCGGCGCGACGCGAGCGGTGGAGCACGACGAGCCAACCCACCACGGCCACCAGGCAGATGGCCGAGCTGAACTCGTACATGTTGCCCCACGGCCAGCGGTACACCGCCGCCCCGCGCAGCACCAGCGAGGACGCGTGCAGCAACGCACCGAGGATGGTGAGCGCGACGGCGGTACGTCCGAAGCGCTCGGCCCGGGAGCGGGGCGGGCGGCCGGCCGGCTCGTCGACCGACGGGCCACCCGACCCGGCGGCCACCAGCGCCGACGCGGCGACCCGGTCGCGGGCGTACTCCCCCAGGTGCAGGACCATGGCGAACAGGTAGATGACCATCGCCGTGCGGTAGGCGTAGTCGCTGTAGGTGGCCAGAGTCTCGTTCACGATCGCCACGCCGGGCATCAGCTGCCGCCTCCAGGGTCTGTCACGTTCGCACTGCCGTCATGATTTGCACTGCCGTCATGATTTGCACTGCCGTCATGATTTGCACTGCCGTCATGATTTGCACTGCCGTCATGATTTGCACTGCCGTCATGGTTCTCACTGCCGTCATGGTTCTCACTGCCGTCACCGCCGAGCAGCTCGGCCCGCAGCCGGGTGAACTCCTCGCCGTATCCGGCCTGGTCGGTGCGGGCCAGCCCGCCGATCTCCACCACCGTACGACCCGGCCCGCCGGCGTCGCGTACCGGGCGCAGCCGCACCCAGAACCGCCGCCGGCGGATCGTGAGCGAGGTTCCCAGCCCGGCGAGCACCAGCACCGCGAACACCAGCACCCACTTCTCGGCCGGGTCATGCGATACCTGCAGCGAGACCCACTGGCTCAGCGAGCCGAACCGGACGACCGTGCCGTCGTCGAGGACCAGCTGCTGGCCGAGCTTCAGGTTGGAGCGGGCGACCTTCTTCAGCGCCCCCGACGCCACCTGGCGCTGGTCCACCTCGAAGATCGACTGGCCGCGCCCGTTGTCGAGGCCCAGGTCGCCGCGGTACACGTCCACCGCGAGCTCGGGGTCCAGCGGCGCGGGGTACAGCGAGGTCACGACCTTTCCTCCGGACGAGGTGGGCGCGAAGAGCCCGGTGATCGCGATCTGGCTGCTCCGGCGCTGCGTCTCGTCCGTCATCCCCGGTCGGTCGATCTTGGTCGCGCCTTCGGAGAGCAGCGTGTTCGGGTCGGCCAGCCGCCACTGGGTCGCCACCGTGCGGGTCTCTCCGCCGGGGAAGGTGACGGTGAACACCGGCGCGTACCCGTGACCGAGCAGGTACACCCGGTCCCCCGCGACGCGCAGCGGCGAGTTCACCTCGAGCTGGTACGGGTGCCACGGCCCGCCCGGTCCGGCGTCGAGCTCGGCGCCGGACTGGTAGCCGATGGAGGCCCGGAAGGAGTCGGGGGCGCCGTTGGGCAGGTACTGGGCGTCGAAGTCGTCGACCTTGATGCAGAACGGGTCGAGTGCGGTGCCGTCGACGCGGGTGCCGGCCTTGAACGAGTCGTAGCCCAGGATCCCGGTGTTGCAGAACTGGTTGCCCCCGGTCATCACGATGACCTGGCCCTCGTAGCCGTACAGCTTGCCGGCGGCGATCCCGATCAGCAGGCCGACCAGCGCGATGTGGAACACCAGGTTGCCGGCCTCCCGCAGGTAGCCGCGTTCGGCGGAGACGGCGACGTCGCCACCGGGCTCCTCGACGACCGCGACCCGCCAGCCCCGCAGCCGCGCCCGGACCTTCTCGAGCATCTGGGCGGGGGTCCCGTCCAGCGTCGCGCTCGCGTGGTGCGGCATCCGGGACAGGTTGCGCGGCGTGACCACCGGCGCGGCCCGGAACGCGCGCGCGTACTCCAGCGTCCGGGGCGTGAGGCAGCCGATCAGCGAGACGAACAGCAGCAGGTAGACAGCGGCGAACCACGAGCTGGCGAACACCTCGAAGAACCCGAGCTTCTGCAGCAACGGGCCCAGCGTCGGACGGTTCTGGATGTACTGGTCGACCTTGGCCGAGTTCAGCGACCGTTGTGGCAGCAGGGCTCCGGGCAGCGCGGCGAGTGCGAGCAGGAACAGCAGCGTCAACGCGGTGCGCATGCTGGTCAGCCCGCGCCAGGTGTTGCGCAGCAGGGCCAGCACCCGGCCCAGCGTCGTCCGGCCGCGCGGGGCGGGGCCGGCGGTCTCGGTACGGGGTTCGGTGGTCAGCGACATCGGTTCCGGCTCGTCATATCGGCGGCGTGTATCCGACGAGCGAGGTCTGCAGGCTCGCCACCAGCGACCCCCACACCCCGGTGGCCAGCAGGACACCCACCACGACCAGCATCAACCCGCCGCCGATCTGCACCGCCCGGATGTGCCGGCGAAGCCAGCCCAGGGTCCGCACCGCGCCCGCCGCGCCGACGGCCAGCAGCACGAACGGCAGCCCGAGGCCGGCGCAGTAGGCCAGCGTGAGCACGACGCCGCGCATGGAGCTGCCGCCGGTGCCGGCCGCCACCGCGACCACCCCGGCCAGCGTCGGTCCGATACAGGGCACCCAGCCCAGCCCGAACACCGCGCCCAACAACGGCGCGCCGAGCAGTCCCGCCCGGGGGACCAGGTGGGGGCGGTGCTCGCGGGACAGCGCCGGGATCAGCCCGACGAACGCCAGACCCATCACGATCGTGACGATTCCGCCGATCCGTTGCAGGACGACCTGGTTGCGGGTGAGGGTGTCGGCCACGTAGACCACGCCGACCAGGATGGCGCCGAAGACCACGGTGAACCCGAGGACGAACAATCCCGCCGCCCCGGCGGCCCGCCAGCGCCCACTCCTTCCCGGCGACGTGGCCGGGCCGAGCTCGTCCATCCGCACGGCGGGGGCGTCGGCGCCGACCAGCCCGGCCAGGTAGGCGAGGTAGCCCGGCACCAGCGGCACCACGCACGGGGACGCGAAGCTGACCGCTCCGGCGGCCACCGCGACCGCGGCGGCGAGCAGCAGCGGCCCGGTGGTCACGGTGGTGGCCGTGTCGGCGGCGGCGATGATGGTGACCGCGGGAGCGATCGGGTCGGCGGAAAGCACAGTGCCGTCGAGAGTATGCGAGCCGCCCAGGTCACAGTCATTCGGGCGCGGACACGCTCTCAGCCCGCGGCCACCGGTTCGCTCTTCAGCCGGTCGATCAGCGAGCCGAGGTTGGCCAGCGGGATCCGCGTCAGGTAGACGGCGGCCACCCGGTGTTGCCGGTCCAGCACGATGGTCGACGGCACGACGTTGCGCGGGTAGCCCTGCAACCGCATCAGAACGCGGCCCGGAGGGTCGTAGATCGAGTCGTAGGTGATGCCCGCGCCCTGCGCGAAATCGCGCGCGGCATCGGGGCTGCTGTCGCGGATGTCGACCCCGAGCACCGCGACCCCGGAGCCCGCCATCTGCTTCTGGATGAACTGGAGATCGGCCATCTCGGGGCGGCAGACACCGCACCAGGCGCCCCAGATGTTGATGATCACGATCTGGCCGGGGTAGTTCTCGACGCCCACGCTCGCGGGCGGATGCAGCACGCTGGGCCCACTGAATGCGGTCAGCCTGCCCCGGCTCGCCGGCGGATCGTAGAAGATGATCTCCTTGCCGCCCGGGGCGACGAACTGGAACTCACCGCCGGTGGCCACCGCGTCCTTGCCGGTCGCGCACCCCGCGAGGAGCACGGCCACGAGCGACAGCGTCACGGCGACCAGTCCGGCCGGCAGCGGCCCACCCCGGCCCTTCATGCGCCCGTTGTCGAGGGGTCGCTCGCCCCCGCCGGCTCGGAGTAGCGGATCGCCACCAGCTTGTCGCCGTCGAAGTCGAAGCTGGTCAGGGAGGCGAGCCCGCACTGGCGGTGGCGAGGGTCGTGCCACATGCGCTGGCCCTCGTAGCTGCGCCGGACGGTCCAGATCGGCAGCTGGTGGGACACGCACAACGCCGTGTGCCCGGCGGCGAGATCCCGCGCCCTCTCGACCGACGCCCGCATCCGGGCCGCGATCTCGCTGTACGGCTCACCCCAGGAGGGGCGGAAGGGGTTACGCAGCAGCCACCACTGGCGCGGGTGGCGCAGCGCTCCGTCGCCGACCCCGAACCGCCGGCCCTCGAACTGGTTGCCGGCCTCGATCAGGCGGTCCTCGGTGAGGATCTCCAGCCCGTGCCGTTCGGCGATCGGCGCGGCGGTCTGCTGGGCCCGCAGCAACGGGGACGCGAGCACCACCGTGATGTCCTCGTCGGCCACCGCGTCCGCCACCATCGCGGCCTGACGCTCGCCGCGTTCGGACAGCTTGAAACCCGGGAGGCGGCCGTAGAGGACCTGCTCGGGGTTGTAGACCTCGCCGTGGCGCAGCAGGTGGACCGTTGTCCTGACACCGGCCGGCGGGGGCGCGGGGCGATCCGGTGAGGGCCCCTCCGCGGGCACCGACCCCTCCGCGGGGGCCGGCTCTTCCGCGGGCACCGGCTCTTCCGCGGGCACCGGCTCTTCCGCGGGCACCGGCTCTTCCGCGGGCACCGGCCCGTCCGGGGCGGTCACCGCGGCACCTCGGCCGTGGCGGCGGCACGGGCGGCGGCGGGCAGCGCGGCCTCGATCGTCTCGAATGCCTCGTCGTCCAGCGCCGCGGACACGAACCATGCCTCGAAGGCACTCGGCGGCGGGTAGACACCCCGTTCCAGCAGCGCATGGAATAACGCCGGGAACCGCCACGTCTCGCTGGCCCTGGCCGCGTCGAAGTCGTTCACCGGATCCTCGGTGAAGAAGACCGACAGCATGCTGCCGGCCCGGGCCACCCGGTGGGCGACGCCGGCTTCGGACAGCGCGGCGCCGAGGAGCCCGGCGAGCCGGTCGGCGTGCGCATCCAGCGCGGCGTAGACGGAGTCGTCGGCGGCGCGCAGGGTGGCCAGCCCGGCCGCCACCGCGATCGGGTTACCCGACAGCGTGCCCGCCTGGTACACCGGTCCGGC
>Ga0070741_10016593_pt1 | contig 12241 bp, 6 predicted proteins | sample Coa_R1_4_FD_66440 | JGI IMG/M metagenome (GOLD analysis project Ga0070741, IMG submission 66440) | Surface soil microbial communities from Centralia Pennsylvania, which are recovering from an underground coalmine fire - Coalmine... | ecosystem: Environmental > Terrestrial > Soil > Unclassified ...
TTCGTGTCGTAGAGCCAGCCATGGTACGCGCAGGCGATCCCCCGCTCCTCGACGCGCCCGTAGAGCATGGAAGCGCCGCGGTGGACGCAATGGTCCTGCATGAGGCCGACGTTGCCGCTCTTGTCCTTGAAGAGCACGAGGTCCTCACCCAAGATTCGGACGAACTTCGTCGGGCGGTCGTCCGTCAGCTCCCGGGCGATGGCGACTGGATGCCAGTAGCGTCGGAGCAGCTCGCCCGCCGGCGTGCCGGGGCCCACGCGAGTGAGTCGTTCATTTTCTTCTTTGGTGAGCACGAATCCTTCCTCCAACCCGGTCTCTGGCCGCCGTTGTGCCACATTATGCAATTCCATCGCGGCGACGCGTCAACAGCGACCGGCTTCAGGCTTGGGCCAGGATCTGTTCGATCTGTTGGAGGAGGGCAGGGATGGAGAATGGCTTTTCCATGTATCCACTGGCGCCGATGTCGTCGGCGATCTGCCGCCCCCGGGTGTCGGCCGTGAGCACGATGACCTTCGGCCTGGCCTCCAGCTTGAGCCGCTCCAGCTCGGCGAAGAAGGCCGCGCCGTCCATCTGAGGAAAGCTCACGTCCAGCAGGATCACCTCGGGCGTGTTCTTCTCAACTTGGTCAAGGGCGGCCTGGCCCGTTCCCGCGCCGAACACCACGTAGCCTTCCATCTCGAGTACGGTGCACACGACATCTCGCAGGCTGTCATCGTCCTCGACGACCAGAACCTTTCCTGTCATGTCGCCTGGCCGCGAGCGCTGGCTCGATAGTCAGTCACGAGTCGGGCACTGGTGCGTCAACATGATCTCGCGCCGTTCGCGCGCTGATTGGAGAATCGCGACGCACACTTCGAGGGTCGCCATTCCCCACCGACCGTCGTGGGAGATCGGCTCCCCGCGCGTGATCGCCGCGTGGAGCTCCCGGAGCTCCGCGTTTCCGGATGCCCCTTCGCCGTGCACGGGGAGTTCGTGGTGGCCATCGTCGTCGTAGATTAGCAGCCCGTCCGGTGACTGGCGGATATTGCCGCGCTCGCAGCTCACCACCGTGATCCCAAACCAGTTCCCGGTCGCGATGCGTCGGCCCGATCGGGCACCTTCCGCCTGATCCGTGCCGCTCCGCGTCCGCTCGCGGAGGTCCTCCTTCTGTTGGGCCACGTCGAGGCTCTTGCTCCGCAGCGCGCGACGCACGCGCACGGCCTCCTCTTCCGTATACATCCGATCGCCAATGCCCCAAACCAGATCGGCTGTATTGAAGTAGCCGTAGCCGTTGTAAGAGATGGTCGCGGGTGTGCCATCCTCGAATTCCAGGTACGCGGAGAAATTTTCCGGTGCGGGCCGCTCCGGCATCCAGGCGCCGACCATCGCGCGCACGCTGCGCAGCATCCCGCCGCCGAGGGTCCGAATCGTATCGATAATGTGGGGACCGTGTCGGTAGACGACGCCGCCGCCCCGATTGACGTCCAGCTCCTCCGGCATGCGGGGCTTCAGGAGCCAGTCGGAGTAGAGCCAGTTCGCGACGGCCGTGAGCCGGCCCAGCTCGCCGGACTTTACGACCTGGCGCATTGCCTGGATCGAGGGGTTCAAGCTGTACGTATGGCCGCACAGGAGCTTCACATTCCGTTTCTCCGCGGCCTCGACCATCTCCTCGCACTCCGCGACCGAGAGCGCCATGGGCTTCTCGCAGACGACGTGCTTGCCATGCTCGACGGCCGTCTTGACGTGCTGGCAGTGGAGATTGTTCGGCGTGGCAACCCAGACCACGTCGATCTCGGGGTCTGCGCACAGCGCTTCGACGCTGCTGTATCCCCGCCCCTCATAGCGTTGTTCGAAGGCTTTGACCGCGTCGGGCCGAATGTCGGCGGCGGCCACCAGCTCGGTTTCGCTCATCCGTTCGATGGTCGGAATGATCATCGCGCTGCCAACGCCCAAACCGGCCACCCCGACCTTCAGTGTGCGCGGCTGCCCACCGCTCGCGCGACGCTCTTCCGCGATTCTTGCCACTTCACCACTCCAATCACCGAAGCATTCCCGCCGATCCCGGTCCGTAGGGCCGAGGTCCGTTATGTTACCCGGCGCGGTCGTAGCGTGCCAGGTTGCCTGTGCAAAGTCAAACTGGCCGCCGCCACCGCGCATGATCGGACGCTCACGGTAGTCCCACGCTTGACGGTCGAGTATCATCGCCGACGGTTGCCCATGCGGTGGAACGTTCCGTGAAATTGTTGCACTTCGCCGATCTGCACCTGGACGCCCAGTTCGCGTGGATGGGCGGATCGGCCCACGCGGCCCGCAGGCGTCGCGAGGCGCTCCGCGAGACGCTGATGCGCATTCTCCACCTTGCGCAGGAAGAGCGGGTCGACGCGGTGCTCTGCGGCGGCGATCTGTACGAGCACGACCGCTGCGCGCCTGACACCGGTCCCTTTCTGCGTCAGGCTTTCGCCGACATTCACCCGATCCCGGTGTTTCTGGCGCCCGGCAACCACGACTGGCTCGGACCCGCGAGTCTGTACCGCCTGGTCGCGTGGACGCCAAACGTCCACCTGTTCACCGAATCGCGCCTCGCACCGTATCGCCTCGACGATGGGATCACCCTTTGGGGAAGCGCGCACCAGGCGCCCGCGAACACGCCGGACTTCCTCGCCGAGTTCCGCGTCGACCGGTCGGGCGTCAACCTTGCCCTTTTTCACGGGTCGGAACAGGCTTCGTTCGCATGGGAAGCGGCGGGAAAACAACCGCACGCGCCGTTCCACGCGGCCGAAATCGCCCGGTCTGGGCTGGACCACGCATTTCTCGGCCACTTCCACCGCGGCCGGATGGCCGGGTCTCATACGTACCCAGGCAATCCCGACCCCCTGGACTTCGGCGAAGAGGGCGAGCGCGGCATTGTCCTCGCCACCATACAGCCGGACGGCAAGGTCCTGCGCGAAGCTCGCCGCGTCGCGGTCACGCCCAGCCACGAAGTCGAAGTCGACATCACCGGGTGCGATAGCCTGACGAGCATTCGCCGGCTGATCGCCGAACACCTGCGCGGGCTCCGTGGCGTCGCCAGGGTCACGCTCCGTGGAGAGCTGGACCGGGCCATCGATCTCCGTGCAGATGACATCACAGGCATGGACACTGACCTCGACGGGCTCGTGATACGCACGGGGAACCTCACCAATGGCTACGACTTCGATCTCCTGGCCGGACAGCCCACCGTTCAGGGTCAATTCGTGCGCGACGTCCTGGGCGCACCCGACCTCGATGACGCGGAGCGCCGCCGGATCCTCATCACCGGCCTGCGGGCGCTCGACGGGCGGCGCGACCTCCAGGTCGAGTGAGGTGCGGGTCGTTCGCGTCACCGCGCACGCCTTCGGCCCGTTGTCAGAGCAAAGCCTGGCGCTCGGACCCGGGATGAATCTGATCTACGGCCCAAACGAGGCGGGAAAGTCCTCGTGGCACGCCGCCCTGTTTGCCGCCATCTGCGGCATGCGGCGCGGGCGGCTGAGCGGCGAAGAGCGCGCCTTCCGCGAGCGGCACCATCCCTGGAGCGAGCAACGCTGGGCTGTGAGCGCCCAAGTCGACCTCGAAGATGGACGCAGGATCGAGCTGCGGCACGACCTGGACGGGCGTATCGCGTGCTCGGCGGTCGACATCCAGCTCGGGCGGGATTGCTCGGCTGAGATCATGAGCGAAGGAACACCCGATGCGTCCCGGTGGCTGGGCCTGGACCGAGGCGCGTTTCTCGCAACGGCATGGGTGCGCCAGAGCGACATCTTGAGAATCACCGCTGATCCCGGTCGCCTGCAGAGTCATCTTCAGCGCGCCGCCACGGCAACCACGGCAGACACCACCGCAACCGAAGCCCTGGCGAATATTGACGCGTACCGTCGCCAGAACGTGGGATCGAGTCGCACCAATGCCACCGGACCGCTGCGCCGCGCGATGGATGAGGTGCACGAGGCCGAGTCGATGCTCGAACGGGCGCAAGCGCGACATGGCGAGTATCTCGCCCTGATGGCAGAGCGCGCGGAAAAGGAGCGGGAGGCCGCCGAGGCCGAGCGCGCCTGGCGGATCGCCGTCGCGCGGCGGTCCGCAGAGGAAGCCGAAGGGTGGCGGGCGCGGCTCGCTCGGGCGGAGGAGCTATCCGCGCGCGTTCCATCGGACGCGCCGCCCGCCGATACCCTGCAGGACGAGCTCGCGACGGGTATCGATGCCGCGCTCCGCGGGTGGGATGCCCGCCCGGGGTCACCTCCGCTGACCGGGCCTTCGTCCCAGGAGCTGCGCATGAGCCTCCAGCGCGTTCGCGCGCATTACCGGGGGGCCAGGCCGTCGTCGGCCCTGGCGGCGAGCGCCATCGCCGGGCTCGGCGTGGGCATCCCACTCCTCGCGCTCGGAGTCGAACCGCTCATGGCGGTCGCCGCTTCGGTGATCGCCGCGCTCGCGGTGGGGCTGCTGCTGCGTTGGGTCGCCGCGCATGGGCAGCCACCGAGAGCGGCCGGCGATCCTGTTGAGGCGCTGCAGCTCGCGATCGACGCCCGCGAGGCCGCGGAGCGAGCAGCGGATGACGCACGCGCGAGGATCGAACGACTCAGCTCGGATCTCCGCGCCGTCGCCGCCCAATGCGGGATCGAGACAGGAGGCGACGATGAGGAGGTCGCGCGGCGGCTGCGCGCCTGGCACGAGGCGTTCGTTCGCGCCGACGCGGAGCGGCGGGCAGCTCGGGCAGCGTGGTCCGAGCTGGCGACGCTCTTGGACGGCGGCACGATTGACGGGCTCAGAGCCGCCACAGAGCGACGAATCCGCTACGCGGAGGAGACGTCGGCGGGGCTCGACCCGGCCGACATCGCGGCATTCGCCCTCGAGGGCGACGCGGACGCCCACGTGGCGCGCCTGGAGCAGGCGCATCGCGACGCCCAGGTGGCCCTCGCCGCCGCATCGGCCCGGCTCGAGGAGCGGACCAGCTCGGTACTGAGCGTCGCGGAGGCAGAAGAAGCCCACGCGCGGGCGCAGGAGACGCTCTCCGCAGTGCGGCGCCTCGACCGCGTACTCGACCGCACGGCCGCGTTCCTGACGAAAGCTCAGGAGCGCGTCCACCGCGACATCGCGCCCATCATTCGAAGTTCAATTGAGCGCTGGCTACCGGAGGTGACCGCGGGCCGCTACAGCGAAGCGATGGTCGACCCTGGCCAGCTCGACGTGCGCGTCCGAGACATCGACGGCGAAATCCGGCGCGCCGACTCGCTCTCCCACGGGACCGCCGAGCAGGTCTACCTGCTGCTGCGCGTAGCTCTGGCCGAACATCTCACAGCCCCGGGTGAGACGTGTCCGCTGATCCTCGACGATGTGACGGTGCACTGCGACGACGAGCGAACGGTTGGGATCCTCCGAACGCTGCAGAGCATCAGCCAGGAGCGGCAGATCATCCTCTTCACCATGGAGCGCCGAGTGCTCGATTGGTGCACAGAGCGGCTCCCCCCCGACTGCATCCATCGCCTTCCACCGCCACCGGTGAGACACCGGCCTGATACCTGACGCGCGGATTCCGACGCGCCATAGCGTCAGCGGCGGAGCGCGGCGGCGATCTCGTCCGCCGTCGAGTCCAGCTCTTCGACCTCGTACTCGATCACGGCCGACGGGTCGACGACGATGAACACACACCGGGACGTCCTGCGATGCGTCGCGCGACGCAGCCCGAGGGCGTAGGCCGCTCCCTGGATCCGATACCGGCGGCGCATCGCGTCGAGTTTTACGGTGTCGGCCTGGCCCACCGTCTTGTAGTCGAGGATGGTCATCTGGCCATCGGCGCCTTCGTGGAGCAGGTCGATCACCCCTTCGAGCGTCATGCCGTCGATCTGCACCGTGACGGGCACTTCGCGCCAGAAACGGCCGGCGCTCAGCACGCGCTCGATGGAGGGCGCCTGGCGCACCTGGCGTACCAGCGCGACCACCTCCGCCGCTTTGTCCGGCACCCGCTGCGCGACGGAGGCCTTTGACGCCAGGTCTTCCAGGCCATCGAGCGTTGCGAGGTCGATCGTCTGCAGCACCTGGTGCACCGCTCGGCCGATCTCGGTCGCTCCGCGCCCGCCGCGCAGGCCGGCGCTCGCCGCCGTCTCGAGGCGATCGGGGGGCGCCTCGAGGTCGCCAACCTCGCCGCCTCGTTCGCCGGTCATGCGATCCGCGAGGCTGGTGGGTGTCATCCGGGGAAAGGTCGCGAGCGATTCGATGAGCCAGGATCGACGAGCAATCCAGGCGTTCTCGTCCCTTTCGTGCTCCGCGACCGACGGAAACGCTGGCGCCCGTTCGTCGGGCTCGCCGTCGGCGGGAGACGCGGCCGGGTCGATGAATCGACAGTACTCCTCAGGCGCCGCCTGGAGCGCGGACGCAATGGCCGACGCGCGCGATTCACCGGGGCCACGAAAGAGACTGAGGACCAGATGATCGCGAGCGCGCGTCGCGGCGACGTAGAGCAGCCGCAGGTCCTCCGCGTGCGTCGCCTGGATCTCGCGCACCTCGTCGAAACCGGGCGTCTGAAACCCCTTCTTCAGTCGCACGTCGAAACGTCCGGTCTCCCGATGCGGCGCGACCATCAGACCCCGATTATTCCGTCGCCATGAGCCGAGCCCCGTCAGGATCACGACGGGGAACTCCCGCCCCTTCGCCCCGTGGATGGTCATGATCCGGACCGCGTCCTCGTCTGATTCGGGCAGGGGGGATTCCAGATCGTATTGGCGGCCCCGCTGCAGCTCCTCGAGCCAGTCGACAAGCGAACGCAGGCCGCCCGCTCCGCTCGCCGTCAGAGCCCTGGCCTGCGCCACCACGTAGCGAAGCCGTCGCCATGCCTCGCGCGGCCGAGGCTGGGCCAATGCCGCCATCGCCAACATTCGGTCGCGGATGAACGCCTCGACGGTCGCGGCGGCTGAGCGCTCGAGTCGCGCGCGGTGAAATTCGCGCAGCGAGGCGAACGCCGAGCCCACGCGGCCGTTGAGGCCGGTGCCGGAGGCGTGGTAGTCGAAGCGGCCGCCGCTCTCCACCCAATCGAGCAGGTCCACGTCGGAGCACCCGTATGCCGGCGAGCGCAGCGCGGCGACGAGCGCAACCTGATCCGACGGATCGTCGATAGCGCGCAGGCAGGCGAGCAGGTCTCGAACCTCCTGCGTGTCCAGCACGAGCGCGCCGCTCTCCATGCGATACGCCACGCCGTAGCGGTCGAGCTCGCGCTCGAGGATCGTCAGGTTCGTCCGCGTCGGGAGCAGGACGCAGACGTCGCCGGCGCGCGCAGGTCGAAGCCCGCCGTCCTCGCCGCGGACAAGCCAACCATCGGCTACGATCTGGCGCACGAGGCGCGCAACGGCCTCTGCTTCAACGCGCCGGACCGCCGCGGCGTTTGCCTCCACCTGGCCGCCCATCGCCGCAACGGCGGGGGCTGGGGCGCCTTCGGCGGTCTGTACATCCGGAACCAGCGCCGAATACGGTGGCTGGACGCCGGCGACCGCCGCCATAGCCGCGCCAAAGTGATCGTTCACCCACCGCAGGATCGACGCGCGCGAGCGGAAGTTCTGCCGCAGCCCGAGCCGCATCGCCTCGGGCTGGAATGTCGAGCAAATCGCCTCGTACATGGCGATGTCCGCTCGCCGAAATCGATAGATCGACTGCTTCGGGTCGCCCACGACGAACAGCTTGCCGGGCATCAGGCGGAGCTTGTGCCAGTCCCGCTCATTCGCCTGATCCGGATCGCCGGCGAGGAACAGGGCGATCTCGGCCTGCAGCGGATCCGTATCTTGAAACTCGTCCACCAGAATACGATCGAACCGACTCTGGGCGCGAACGCGGACGTCGGGACGATCGCGGAGGAGGTCCCTCGCCCAGACCAGCAGGTCCTGAAAGGTTGCGACGCCGCGCGCCCGCCGTTCGGCGGCGGAGGAGAGCACCATCTCGCGGAGAAGCGCGATCAGATCGCAGAAGACCCGGGTCGAATGCGACGCCAGCGCATCGCCGACGTCCCGTCTCGCATCCCCCAACGTCGTGCGAGCTGCATGCAGCGCATCGCGGTCCAGCCAGTTCTTTTGCGCTCCCAAATTGCCCGGACTCGGGCCTTCGGCAAAGCGCTGGAGCGCCGCCAGCGCGGCGTCCTCATCCCGCGCCGCCGCCAACTCCTGCGCGATCGGAATGACACGATAGATTTCCCCAATGAGGCGGTCGGAATCCGCGTCCTTCACGTACGCGATCGCGCTCGCCAAGCCCTGGAGACGCGACGCCCAGATATGGGCAACTTCGCGTAGGTCCGGTCCCGGTGCCGCGTCCCATCCCGGGCGGAGAGCCAGGAGATCGTAGTGCTGCTCGAGCAGGGAGGCCAACACGCGCAGATCCTCCACGCGAAGCCCGAGCTTCAAGGCGCGATCGACGGTTTGCTGCCTTGCCGGGAACTCCGCATCCGTCACTCGATCGAAGAACCAGGCCCTGAACCGTTCCTCGAACAGCGCGTTCTGCTCGATCGCACTCATCGTAGCGAAGCCGGGGGGCAGTCCAGCCTCCAGGGGAAAAGCGCGCAGAATCGCCCCCGCGAAGGAATGAATCGTCTGGATGGCTGCACGGTCGATCTCCAGCGCGGCGAGCCGGCATCGCTCTCGCGCCTCGGCAGACGCACCGGGGTGCGCCGCGCGCGCCTCGAGCGCCTGGCGGATGCGATCGCGCAGCTCGGCGGCAGCCGGCTCGGCGAACGTGATGGCGGCGAGCCTGTCCATTCTGAGACCCGTCTCCGCGACAAGCGCGACGACGCGCTCGACCAGAACCGTGGTCTTTCCTGTACCCGCCCCGGCCTCCACGAAGATGGTCGAGGAGAGATCATGGATGATCTGGTCGCGCTCCTCACCGTCCACCGGGACGTTGGCCGCGGTCAATCGGACTCCTCTTCGTCGCCCAGCTCCTGATGGCCAAGCGCGAGCCGGCTGTGGAGCTGATGTGCTGGCGACAATCGCTTGCGTGCCCAGACGTCGTCCACGGCCGACGGACACACGCGGACGAAGTCGCAGTACCGGCAGTTGGCGAAGCTTGTCGACGCCTCAGCGCCGGGCACCTGCGGGAATGCGCCCTGGCCGATTCCGGTGGCGACCTGCTCCAACGCCTCTTTGAGCCTCCTGCGGACGGCATCTGGGTCATCGGGGATCGCAGCGTGCGTTACGCGAGAACCACGGGAAGTGAACCAGAAGCAGCCTGCCGCCGGTACGGGCGCGCCGGCCTCGTCGCGCACCGCCTGCGTATAGAGAGCGAGCTGGAGGTGCTGGCCGCCCAGGACCGGATCATCCCGAATCGATTCGTACGATTTGCTGTCTCCGGTCTTGTAGTCGACGACGTACGCTCTGGAGCCGTCGGCCGCCCGATCGACCCGGTCGATGACGCCGCGAAAGCGCATCGATGCATCGCCGACGGGAATTTCGACCTCCGGCCAGGAGGCGGATGCTGGCGTCCCAAACGCCTGCTCGAAGCGCCACGGGTGGCAGTTGTTGGCTTCGCGCCACGCCTGGTCGCGGGCGAGAAAGGCCCGGAGCTCGGCGACAATGGCCGACCGGACGGTGCTCCACACGAGCGGGTGGCCGGTCACGCCGCTTCGCTCCCGCTCCGTGAACGAGCTTCCCGCGATCGATTCGATGAGCGCGATGTCGTCGTCGCCGTAGACCGCGGGCGGCCCGCCGCGCTGGACCTGCTCTCGCATGAATAGACAGAGAATCTCGTGGATTAGCGTTCCGCGCTCGAGGGGATCAAGCGACCACGACTCCTCGGGGCGCCGCGTCGGCTCGACGCGCAGGACGTGTGACAGAAAGTACCGGAACGGACACGTCGCCCACTGCTCGATCGCGGTCGCTGACGTCGGCTGGTTCCCTGTCGATGTTCCCGACAAACGGCGCGAATCCGCGGCTCGGTCGATCAGATTGCCATCGAACGCGGTGAAGGCGCTGCTTCGGCGCGCACGGATCGATGCCAGACCGCGCCCGAGCGGGAGGTCCTCCCGGAGGGCAAGGGGATGCCGCGCGAGCTGCCCGCTCCGAACGACCGCGATGGCCTCCGCGAGCCGCCGATCCTCCAGATCGGCCGCCGCGCTCGCCCGCTCAACGCCGTTTTGCGCGGAGAGCACCACTCGAAGCCACGGGCGCGAATCCCCGTTCCGCAAACGTCGAAATTCCGACGTGGCCAGGGACGAGCGCCCCTCCAGCCCGGCCGCCACTTCCAGGAGCCAGCGTGATGGGTACGCAGGGCGGCCTCCGGTCGAATCCGGGGTCGAGAGGACCAACCGACCGCCGTCCGCGCAAGCGACCGCGACGAGGAACGCGCGCCGCTCTTCCGCGCGGCGTCGATCGACCAGCCCCATCGGGTCGCCGAACGGATCCGGCGCGGGCGTGGGGGGCAGAGTCCCTTCGACGAGTCCCACGACGTACACCCGTTCGAACGCGAGGCCGGTCACCGATGGAATCGGCCCTACGACGACTCCATCCCCAAAGTGACCGGCTTGCTCCGTCTCTCCATCGAGGGCGGCTTCCAGAGCGTCGAGAAACTCGGCGAGGGTCGGACCGACGTCCCTCCTGAATTCGTCCGCCTGTGCCAGATCCCCAATGGCTGCCGCTATGCGGTCGACGGTGGGACTGAGGCGATCGGGCCACCCCCCGCGCGGCTGGCCGAACCGCTCCATCAGCCTTTGCGCCCACCCGACGAAGCTCGCCCACGTTGAGCCGGACTCTGGCGGGCGGAGCGCGACGTCGAGATCGCCGATCGTCTTCGCCATTGCGCGGGCAGCCGAACCTTCTCGGCGCAAGCCGGCAGCGACCGCGACCATCCCCTCTTGCTCCTGCTGCGCCGCCGAGTCCTCGCACGTCGCCGCGTAACGCGTGAGCCGCTCCACCCACTGTTTTGCGCCGCGGACGACGTTGGCGGCGCGCGTTACCCGGTCCCACGCGCCCGGTTCGAGATCAGGCCCGTCAGCCTGAACCTGGCCGCACGCGTCGATCCACCTGAGGACGGCTGTTCGCTCGAAACGCCGCTCTGGGAGCCGCAGCAAGGCGGACAGCGCGCGGCCCGGCAACGTATCCGCGAGACGGACGCCTTCGAGCGCCGACCACGGGAGACCTGCCAGGGTCAGAGAATCGCGGACCAGCGCAGCGTACGTCTCTGTGTCGCGGTAGAGGACGGCCACTCGATGGAGCGGCATTCCTGCTTCGAGATCCGCTGCGATGCCGCGCACGACCTCTCGAACCTCCTCGCTCGGGTCCGGGGCGCGAACGATGCGCACATCTGTCCGGGAGCCCACGGCCGTGCGCGTGTCCGGCCAGGTCGGCGGGTCGCACCCGAGGACGCCGGTGAGCTGCGCGGCCGCCTCCCGGGCGGCCTGGTCCCCCCCGGCGATCGGATCGGCGACCCACCCGAGGGCCACGACGACCGGGACCCAGCGCGCGGCGGCCGCCACGAGGCGAGCATCGACGGGATCGACGCGTGTTGGCAGGTAGAGCACCAACATCCCCAGCTCGGCGAGCTCCGGCGGACACGCCGCCGCGTTTGACAACCGCCGCGCGGCAATCTCTCGCAGCTCAGTGGCGTCGGCGTAGGGCCGGCACAGGGCGGCGTAGGCCGCCCACGCGTCGAGAGCCGCGAGGCCGATCTGGCCCTCCAGCCGCAGCGACTCGAGTCGAGCTTCCGAGCGGCGGGCCTCGCGAAACAACTCTCCGAGCGCGCGATGAAAAAAGCGGTGACCAGCCACATCGCCGAGGGACGAACGCAGGCGTAGCGCCGCGGCGCGCGTGGCAGCAGCGTCGAGGGCCGGGGTGAGCGCCCTCCGGCCACCGAGCGCGGGTTCGGCCATGATCCGGGCGACCTGCCCCAGCAGGCGCGTGCGCACGTTGACGAAGCCGCCGTCTTCGGCCAGTCGCCACACGATCGCCCGCGCCGCGTAATAGTTCGGCGCGACGACGGTAACCGGCGCGAGCGAATCCTCGGTCTTCGCCTCACGGACGACCTGCGCCAGCCAGTCGAGTCCATCACGGCCCGGTCGGACGACAGCAAGGTGTGGGGCAGGCTGGCCAGGCCCCATGAGCACCCCTTCGCGCGAGGATTCGGACGCGATTGTAGAGACGCGCGGGATCGTGTCAAATCGTAACTGTGCGGGGACCGACAGATCCTATACACCCCGGGCGGGAGCGCTATGCACGGTACGTCGCGGCGCTGTATGAATCGGCGCAGTTCGCATCGGGGGCGGGGATGGAGCGCTATCGGGAAT
>Ga0070741_10016594_pt1 | contig 12241 bp, 8 predicted proteins | sample Coa_R1_4_FD_66440 | JGI IMG/M metagenome (GOLD analysis project Ga0070741, IMG submission 66440) | Surface soil microbial communities from Centralia Pennsylvania, which are recovering from an underground coalmine fire - Coalmine... | ecosystem: Environmental > Terrestrial > Soil > Unclassified ...
TGACGCGAAGATCGGTCAGCTCGAGCGAAAGCGTGTCCTCCGCTTTTCCAGACATCGACAACAGAATCAAAGGCCGCTCCTTCGTTGCCCCACCGCCACTAGCAAGCCGCGTACCCCATGAGATTCGCTCGGAGATACTTTGATCAACGCGCCAGCATCGCCTGCTGAGCGCATCCGACAAGTCGGCGCAGCACACCTTGAGGGGTAGCGCCGCCGCGATCTCGCCGCCCGCGTCCGAAAACGGCCAGTGCGCGAACGCTAACGGGCGTAGCATCCCTGCTCCACAACGCTGGAGGTGGGCGATGATTTATTGGCATGAAACCGATACGCCCATCGGGCCGCTGCTCCTGGCCGGGACCGCGGAGGCACTCACACGCGTGAATTTCCAGGCCGGCCCTCGGCCACTCGAGCCGCCCGCCCAGTGGCAACATGACGCTGCGCCTTTCGCGCCGGCGCTGACACAACTCCGCGAATACTTCTCCGGCAGCCGCCGCACCTTCACGCTGCCCCTGTCCCCGGTAGGCACGCCATTTCAGCTCCTGGTGTGGAAGGGCTTGTTGAGCATTCCGTATGGGCAGACGATCTCCTATGGCGAGCTGGCGCAACGGCTCGGTCTCACCAGTGGCGCTCGCGCCGTCGGTCTTGCCAACGGCGCCAACCCGCTTCCAGTCATCGTGCCCTGCCATCGGGTCATTGGCGCGGATGGCTCGCTCACCGGCTTTGGCGGAGGACTCGACATCAAGCGCGAGCTGTTGGCACTGGAAGGCGCAGCGTGCGTCGCCGATCTGTTCTCCGAAACACAACCTGGCACTCTTTCCGCCGGAGAACGGAGCTCTTCCGCACCCCAACCCAGCGCCGGACCGACTGACGAGCTCGGCGGATTGCGCGCCAGAGCGCCCTGACCGCAACGCTCGGCGCTAGTGCCGCCCCAGCAGCTCGCCCCCGCCGTCCTTCAGGCAGGAGCTCGGATCATCAGCGTGTACGTCTCATCCGTCGTCGGCTCGCGAAACTGCGCACGCTTCTTGAACCCGAGACGCTCGTAGAACGAGTGGCTGCGCGGACTGAAGGTCTCCAGATAACAGGAGATCGCATGCCGGTCGGCCTCGGCGAGCGTGGGGGCCAGCAGCTGTGCACCGATGCCTTGGCCTTGCACGGCCGGGTTCACCGCCACGATCGACAGATACCAGTCGCCCTCCGCGACGATTCGCTGCGCCCGCGAATGCATGAAAGTCACGATCTGGTAATAATTTCTGACCCCCTCTGCGGCCAGCACATCCGCCAGGAACGCCCGCTTCTTCGTTGCCATCAGCGCGGCCCGGTCGGCGGGCTGCGGTAACAGCCAGACGGCGACCCCGAGGCCGGGGTCATCGAGCTGCACACAACGTCCCGCTTCCCGGCCCTCTCGAATCGAGTACTCGAAGTATTGCGCCAAGGCGGCCTGCCGCAGCTCGGGTCGGTCAGGGCCCGCGGCGATGGCGCGATAGAATGGATCAGACTCCAGCGCGACCGCCGCCGTGAGACTGGCGGCATCTGCTTTGCCCGGCAACCTGATCAATGACCCACCGCCGCCGTCGCGGGCTCGAGCCGGTTATAGCGCTTCAGGATCGCCTGCAACTCGGCATGCGGCAGCGCGTAGAAGCGATAACCATCGGCACCCGTCATGGTTTGGGCGGCCACCAGCGCATTGACGATGGCTTCCTCGCTCGCCTCGACGACCGCCTTGAAGAGCGGATCGAGATCGGGGTTCGGCACCGGATCGATCTGAGCCGGATGACCTTTGTCCGGATCATTCGCCACGACAGCGGTCGAGAAGCTGACTACGAGGTCTCCCGAGCCGTTGCCCGAATAGGAGCCGAGCCGACCCAGCCCCAAGGCGGCCCGGCGCGCCATGCGGTTGAGTTGTGTCGGAATCAGCGGTGCATCGGTGGCGACGACGATGATGATGGATCCTTCATCAGGTGGCGGCTTGCCGGCGGTGCCCTTTGCGTTGCATTTGGGTTGCTTGTCGTTCGGAGACAGCTCCGCGACGTAGCACGGCAGCCAGCGCTTGGACATGTGCTGCCCCACAGGCGCCCCCGCTACCCGCAGCGTGGTGCGATCCCCTGTGTTGCATTGAACGAGAACTCCGACGGTGTAGTGTTTGTTTGGGATGCTCACTTGACGGGAGGCGGTGCCGGTTCCGCCCTTGAACCCGAAACAGACCATGCCCGTCCCACCGCCCACGTTACCTTCCGCGACCGGCCCTGGCTTCGCCGCGTCGATCGCCTCCACGGCATCAGCGGGCTCAATGTGAAAGCCGCCCATGTCATTGAGCCAATCGTCGGAAGTCTCGGCCACCACGGGCGTGGCCGCCGTGCCGAAGCCCTTCTGTGACCACTGCATGATGCCGGCATACACCTGACCAATGGCATTGGTATTCGAGATGCCGATGGGGCCGATGACGATACCGAAGTCCTGCAGATAGGACTGCCCGGTCATCTCCCCATTGCCGTTGAGATTGAAGAACCCTCCATAGACTGGCGTGACGCTCTTGCGCCCGCGTGGCAGAACGACTGTCACACCGGTCCTGACAGGGCCGCTGCCAATCTTCAGCCGCCCTTCCCCGCTGATGCGCGTCACCTGGCCGACCTCGACGCCGGGCACATCGGTGATGGCGTTATGCACACCCGGCGTGCCTTCGAATGGAATACCGAGTGCCCGCGCCCGCACCGGTGCCCGGGGCGAATCCACCGCAGATGCAGGGAGCCCGTGCGTATTCAAAAAAAGCGCGGCGCAAACCCACCCCGCCAACCCCTCTCTGCCCGCCTTGGACCTAGATCGACGCAACTTTCTCTCCAGCCTTTTTCCCGTATTCCATGGCCGAGCCCCAGTGCTGTGCGCCATTGAGCTCAGAATGGCCGATCGCGATGCGCCCATAACCCTCGCGGACCCGCTCCAGGGGACTCGCCCTGCCATTCTGGCCGTAATGAAAGCCCGGCGGCTCGATCAAGCGCGCATGTCCCCAGCGGTTGAGAACGATCGCCGCGATATCCCGATCCGGTTTGAATCCGGACGCGCCAAACAACCGCGACATGTGCCGGCGTATGCGCACCTCGTAATCCCTGTAGGGTGTGGCGAGGAACTTCGTTCTCGCGGCAATCCCTTGCTGAGCGGCGGGCAGCCCCGGTACCGGCAGCCCCATGTAGAACGACAGCACCACTGGCCGATCCGGATGCAATTTCGGCGCCTGCCCCTCCGACACCATGTTCCTGCGGATGTTGCAGCAGTATCCGAACCCCTCCGCATCGAACCAGCGACAGGCGGTGACCCCCATGTCGTAGAGGAAGCGCCATTGTCGCAAGGCGACGTTGACGATCAGCGCCGGCGCGTAAGCGAATTGTTCGTACGCTGCGCGCAGGTCCTCGGGCATGTCCACCAGCAGATGCCTGTTGACCCAGCCGCCACTGGCCATCACGACGCTGCGGGCCCGCACCCGATACAACTTGCCGCCTTGCTCATAAGTCACCTCGACTCGGCCGCGACCCGGATCTCCTCCCTGATGCTCGACCCGAATGGCCGTCGCCGAGAGCCGCATGCGCATCTGCTGCGAGCGATCCTCCAATGCCGCGAAGTGGATCCGGCCGTACATGAGGCTGCTGAAGTCGGTTCCCGGCAGCGCCGCCGGTAACAAACCGCGCAACAGCGCCCGCGCAAACACCGAATTCCCTCCCGGATAAGAAAGCGCCAGGGGACGATCGGGGGACTCGACCAGCTGTCTGCCGAGACGAGCGCAGGCGGCATCGGCGCTCACGCCACCCAGGAGCCCGACGATGGGCTCGACGAAGCGGGTCACGGCCGGGTCATAGCCGCGATCCTTTTCCAGATAGTCTTTGTACGTGAGCGTATCGAGGCGCCGACTCTCGGCCTCGCTCACCGGCCCGTGGTCCGCCCGCCAGCGCAGCAGATCGCGCCGGGCCGCCGCCGAAAACGGGGTTGCCTGCAGATCGTTGCTCCAGATATTCTTCAGCCAGTGCGGCCCGCTCGCCCCCTGCGCCTGATCGAAGTAGTAGCCGACATCGATCTGCTTCTCCTGAAAGCCATCCATGTTGGAGTAGTTGTCCGAGGCGAAGCGCAGCGGCTTCAGGGTCGGGTCCCAGGTTTGCCAGCGGTATTCGCGTGGCAACGCAAACTCCCCAAAAAACTCATCCGTCGCCGACCCGCTCCCCCGCACCGGCACGGCGAAATCGTTCGAGCCCTGCGGGCCCAGCAGCCGCTCGCCGTCGACGAGAAATTCGTTCTGGCGCGCCTCGCCGCCCGGAACCGGGTGATTCTCCAGCACGAGCACGCGTTTGCCATGAGTTGATTTGCGGAAGTAGTAGGCCGCACTGAGTCCGGCGATGCCGCCCCCGACCACGAGCAGTTCCACCTCGCCTTCCTCTTGCGCATGCGCCAGGGCCGCTGCGTCATAACCGCCATCGCGCAGCCGGTGCGCCGCCTGGACCACGGGCCAGGTGTTGCCATTTGCGTTCGCGTAATCCCCCACGCCACCGTAACCGGTGAAGGTGTCGCTCGAACCGACGCTGATGCGCGGCGTGCCGGCGAGCGCCGCTCCCGCGGCGACCAGCGAGCCGTTTACGAAATCGCGACGCGTAATCCGCGTATCCAGACCAAGGGAGTGGGCCTCCTGCTCGCTGACCGATTCACCCATGGTTGAATATCCGCCCGGCGCCATTTGACGCAGCAAAGCATCTCACGGGATGATCCGCCGTCCAATGGGGGTCTCGCATGCCGCTGAGCGCACTTCGCCGTGTGATTGCACTTCACCGCGTGATTGCAGGCCTTTCACTCGCGATGCTCGCAGCCCAGGCGATTGCGAACCCGTCCGCGTCTGCAAATTCACATTCCCTGACGCCGGACGAGCTGCTTCGCGTTCAATCGGTGAGCGATCCGCAGGTATCCCCCGATGGTGCCTGGGTCGCTTATGTCGTGACCTCGAACGACCTGCAGGCGGATGAAGCGCGCAGCGCCATCTGGATGGTGAGCTGGGATGGGGCTCAGCGCCTGGCGTTGACGGGTGAAGGCGCGGACACGAGCCGCCCACGTTGGAGCCCGGATGGCCACTACCTGGCCTACCTCGCCACCCCCACGGGATCGGAAAAAAGCGAAATCATGTTGCTGGATCGCCGCGGTGGCGAAGCCAGTCAGATCACTGGCGTCACCGCGGACATTGCGGATTACGCCTGGTCCCCGGATGGCAAACGAATCGTGATCGCCATGGACCAGGCGGATGAGGCGAAGACGCCCAAGCCCATCGTGATCGAAGCCTGGCATTTCAAACAGGATGAGGAGGGCTACCTCGCCAAAGGCCACGAGCGTCATCTGGCCTTGCTCGATGTGCAGAGCAAGCGGCTCGAGGCCTTGACGAGCGATCCGGCCTTCAACGAGGACCTGCCCGTCTGGTCCCCGGATGGCAGCCAGATCCTCTTCGTGAGAACGAAGGAGCGGCCGGTGGACCGCGACGGGCGGGAAGAGATCGCGCTCATCGAGCCGCGCCCGGGCGCGACCCCGCATCCGCTGCTGCGTCCCTTCGCACCCAACAACCAGAAGCTCGCCTGGAGCCCAGACGGCAAGCTGATCACGTTTCTCGAGGGCCTCGAGCCCCGATACAACGCCTACATGCAAGACCACCTGTACGTCGTACCGGCTTCAGGCGGCGATCCGCGCCCGCTCACCGACAAGCTCGATCGCGCTGTGCAGTCCTACACCTTCACCAGCCGCTCGAAGATCGCGCTCAGCGTCGAGGACGATCGAGTGGTCTACCCGGCCGAGCTGGCGGTTTCCAGCGGCGCCATCACGCGTGAAGGCGGTGCCGAGCCCGCCGTCGTTTCCGAGCTGAGCTCCGCTGGTGGGCATACGGCCTTGATTCGGACGACCGACGCGACGCCGGGCGAAGTCTACGCACTCGAACACGGAAAGGTACGGAAGCTCACCCCCCACAACGACACCTGGCTCTCGAGTGTCACCCTGGGCCGCGCAGAGGACATCCAGTTCAAGGCCAAGGACGGAACGGAAATCCACGGCGTCGTGATCAAACCGCCGGGTTTTGTAACCGGCAGAAAATACCCGACCCTGCTATGGATTCACGGCGGCCCGAATGGCCAGGACGAGCACTCCCTCGGGCTCGATGGCTACCAATTCGAGCCCCAGATGTTTGCCACGCGCGGCTTCGTCGTGCTGCGGGTGAACTATCGTGGCAGTAGCGGACGCGGCATCGCCTTCGCCGAGGCGATCTACGCGGACTGGGGCGACAAGGAGGTCGCAGACCTGCTCGCCGGAGTCGATGAGCTGGTTTCAGCCGGCATCGCCGACCCCGACCATCTGGCGGTCGGCGGTTGGAGCTATGGCGGCATCCTCACCGATTACACCATTGCCTCCGATGGCCGCTTCAAGGTCGCCGTCAGCGGCGCAGGAAGCGCCAATCAGATCTCCATGTTTGGCGGTGATGAGTACGTACTGCAGTACACCCACGAGCTGGGCCCCCCCTGGACCCACACCGACCTGTGGCTGAAAGTCTCCTACCCGTTCTTCCATGCTGACCGGATCCACACACCCACGCTGTTTTTGGGCGGTGACAAGGACTTCAATGTCCCGGTGATCGGCGGCGAGCAGATGTACGAAGCGTTGCGGACTCTCGGCGTGCCGGCGCAGCTCGTCGTGTACCCCGGGCAGCATCACATTCTGACGCGACCGAGCTTCGTGAAAGATCTCGCCGAACGCATCCCCACCTGGATAGACCGCTACCTCGCCCGCTGAGCCCCGCCCTCATTCCAGCGTCAAGGCGGGCTTGCCGGCAAATCGTTGCGCGAGGTGCTGGCCGATACGGTCGGCGAAGCTTCCGGTCCTCCCGAGCGTCTCGTTCACGAGCACGACCGCCGCGAAGTCGAATTGCGGATTGAAAAATACGAAGCTGCTATAGCCGCCCGTCCCACCGTTGTGCCAGTACGTGCCCTTCGCATCCTCACGCAGCCAGGCGAATGCGATGTGCATCCCGGGCAGTGCCGTGTTGCGTACTTCGTGGGACAGCGCAATCGCTTTCGGCAGCGTGCGAGCATTTGCGCTCGCCGAGGTATTGACCGATTCCGGATGCAGATTGGCCTGCAGATAGGTCAACAGGTCATCGGCGGTGGACCGGATGGCGCCGGCGCCGCCCAGGGCATCGAGGTTCCACTCGTGGACCTGCTCATGCTGTGCGTTGTGCCCAGGAATGAAGCGAGACTGCTGTTGCGGTGTCAGGGTGACAACCGTGTCTTTCAGGCCCAGCGGCACTGTGATCTGCTCCTTGAGGAGTTGCGGGTAGGGCATGGCGGCGCGATTGGAGAGCGCCTGGCCAAGTAGGCCGAAGCCGAGGTTGCTGTAGAGGAAGGTCGCATCGGCCGGCTTCACCAGGCCATGCTGTTTGATGAATTGATACAGCTCGGCCGCGTGATAGTCCGCGTAAGGGTTGTTCGGATCGGCCGGAGCGAAATTGTCCGGCATCCGCGCAAGGCCGGAGTGCTGCGTCACGAGGTCGAGCAACGTGATCTCATGATCCTCGGCCTTGGCCACCGTGCCCGGCGGCAGGAGCTCGCGCACCGGCGTCTCGAGTTTCACCTTCCCTTGCTCGATCATCTGCGCCAGCACCAGGCCGGTGAACGTCTTGGTCACGGAGCCGATCTCGAAAATGGAGTCGGGCTTCGCCGTTCCGTAGGAGAACACGCGGCGTACGCCACCGCGCAGCACCCCGACGCTCACCCCGGTTGAGCTTCCGGGGGCCAGCATTCCACTCTTGAGTGCTCGCGCCAGGTCCCGAGTGAGCACCGCCTGCATTTCGCTCACCTCTACAGGCGCTATCGCAGGGTCATAGGTGGCCGGAGGGATCGGAGGAGCGGCTTGCGCCTCCTTCTGCCGCGCGAAATCCAGCGGTAATGAGCGACGCTGTGTCCAGTGGCCCGACAGAGATTGTCCATCCGCCGCGAGTTTTCCGGCCCAGCTCGCCTTCACCGAGGGCACTTCGAACGAGAAGTCCGCACCCGAGTGCACAACGTTCGCGCATTGGAGGCCGAAAGCTTCCTGATCCAGACTGTCGACGGTGCAGAACTCGTGCCCGCTCTGATCGCTCTTGACCGTGATTTGAATGCGCAGCGACTGAGTGTCCGCATGCAGCGTGCCGAGCCAGAATCCGTCCACCGGCGATGGCTTGGCTGCGGGCACAAACGTATCGCGGACGAATTTGAGCGGTTTCGAGTTGACCTGTGTCCAGGTGCCCGCGAGTGTCGCGCCGCCATCCTCGATCGAGCCCTTCCAGCTGCCACGCACTGACGGAACCTGGAAAGACAGTTGCGTCCCTTCGAGCTTGAACTCGCTGCAAACCAATCCCATCGCGCCTTGCTTGGGGCTATCGATCGTTCCGCTCAACGTTCCATCGGGAGCGGCATGGAGATGCAGCTTCAAGGAGAGCTGGCCGAGATTGCCCGCGAAGTCCCCTGCCAGGGCGGCTGCGCCCTGCGCCCTGACATGGGTCGACAGGAAAGCACTCATGAGAAGCCACCCAAGCACCGCGACATACCGGGATTTCCGCGAGTTCATCTCCCGCTCCTCAGTCCTCGACAAACAGGTCCCGAGTCTGCGTGCCCAGCCGCTTGGCCAGATCCTCAGCCACCACCGATCGATGACACACGGCCGGATCACGCTCGAAGCACATCAGCGCGACACAACCACTCAATGTCTGCGCGAGATCCTCGAGCAATGCTTCCTGTGTCGCCAGGTGCTGCTGGTATTCGGCGAAGAAGCGCTTCATGTCCCGGTCCCGGCGCAACCGATGCCGGATACGCTTCGGCGTTCCGAGCGCCCGCACATGTCTGTACGCAATACCTGCCGCCCCGAGTGCCTGCGACAACGGCGTTCTGGAGAAACCCGTACGGCGCGACATGGGCAGCTCGCGCACATCGAGCAATAGCGTCACGCCCGCCTTCTTCAACGTTTCGAGAAACCCCTCCAGGCTCACCCCCTGATAGCCGATCGTGACGAGCCCAGACACCCGATGCGCTTCATTCACAATCCGAAGTGCCTCCGTAGGCTCACTGTTTTCGGGGAGCCGCCTATCGGTGGTCTACCATCCAGGCTGCGCAAACCCGCCGACCTGACTTAAGCCGGATTCTCCAGACTGAACGCCTGCTGGTTGTCATCATAGGCGAACGCCTCCGCGTACCGCCCCCAGCTGATCACGGTCCGGATTGTCTGCTCCGCCGCCTCTTCCGCCATGTAGTCCTCGAGCTCATCGAAGAACCGGCTCTTGGGAGCGGACTTGCCCTTGCGCTCATCGAGCACCCGCCGAATATGAGCGGCGAGCGGTACGTAGGTGAGCAGGTGACGTGAGAACAGCCGCTTGCGCTCGTCCGTCTCGGAGCGCACGAACTGCGCCCCCGCCTCGGTCAGGCGGATGTCGCCGCGCTCGATCTCGGCGAAGCGCAGCATCTGCAGCGACTCGGCCACCGGCAGAAGATCGCCGGCCTCCATGTGCAGCGTCTCGGCAATCTCCGGCAGGTCCGCCTTGCCGCGGAAAGGCTCATCTGCGAGCGCCTCCATGAGACCTGACAGCAGGTTGGAGGAAACATGGGTCAGCACCGTGCCGATGCCTGTGCCCGGAAAGCGCTCCATGCGAGCCCCGGGCCGATGCTCACCGCTGGGCCGCGCGGTCATCTCCGCGTACACGCGATCGACCAGCGCGATGTAGCGCGGGTCGAGGGCGCGGCGCGGCTTGGGCAGATCGATGGAGATCTCGCTGACCACCCGCCCCGGATGAGTGGAGAAGATCAGCAGCCGATCGCACATCTGCACGGCCTCGTCGATGTTGTGCGTCACGAGCAGCACCGACTTGATGGGCAGCTGCCCCTCGCACCACAGATCGAGGAAGTCATTGCGCAACGTCTCGGCAGTCAGCACATCGAGCGCCGAGAACGGCTCGTCCATCAGCAGGATATTGGGGTGCACGACCAGCGCGCGGGCGAAGCCGACCCGCTGGCGCATGCCCCCGGAGAGTTCACGCGGATAGGCAGACTCGAATCCATCCAGCCCAATGAGGTCGATCGCCGCAAGCGACCGCCGCCGCATCTCACCCTCCGGCACCCGCGCCGCCTCGAGCCCGAGCTGCACGTTCTCGAGCACGGTCAGCCACGGAAAAAGCGCGAAGCTCTGAAAGACCATCGCGATTCCGGAGGCAGGCCCCGATACCCGCGCGCCCAGGTAACCGACGGCCCCGGCCGAGGGCGCATCAAGCCCAGCGACCACACGCAGCAGGGTGGACTTGCCCGAGCCGGAGCGTCCCAGCAGCCCCACGATCTCGCCGGGGCGCAGACTCAGATTGACGTTCTCGAGCACGATGAGCTCGTCGCCGTCCGGCTTGCGGAAGGACTTGCAGACACCCTGGACGTCGAGCAGCGGCGCCAGGTTCAGTGCGGGGTTGGCATTCACGGTATTCTCTTTCGAACTCTTTCAGGCTGCTTTCAACTGATGCGGAACTTGCGCTCGGCACGAGCATATAACGGCCGCCAGAACAGCCGGTTCACCGTGATCACGAACAGACTGAGCACGACCGTGCCGAGCACGCTGCGCTGGAAGTCTCCCGCTTCCGAAGCCCCGGCGATGTAAGCGCCCAGCCCATGCGCGACGACCTTCTCGTGCCCCCAGGTGGCCACCTCCGCGGCGATGCTCGCATTCCAGGAGCCTCCCGAGGCGGTGATGGCGCCCGTGACATAAAACGGAAACACCGCAGGCAGCGCCACCCGCTTCCACCACAGCCAGCCCCGCACGCCGAGATTCTCGCTCGCATACTTCAGCTCGGGTGCGATGGCGGAGGCCCCCACGATGACATTGAACAGGATGTACCACTGCGTGCCGAGAATCATCAGCGGGCTTAGCCAGATGTCAGGGGTCAGCCTGAAGATGACGACCGCCGAGACGACGATCGGAAAGAACAGGATCGACGGAAAGGCCGCCAGAAACTGTGCGATCGGCTGAACGATGCGCGCCACGCGCGGGCGGGTCCCCACGGCGACACCAATGGGGACCCAGATGAGGCTCGCCAGGCCGATCAGCACCGCGACTCGAACGAGGGTGATGAAGCCCAGGACGATGACATGACCGATCTCCTCGGGTGACACCTTGCTCAGGACGAAAAGTGTCGCTTTCCACAGGGCCAGCAGCCCGATGATGACCAGGACTGCATACCAGAGGTAGTCGCCCCAGCGGGAGCGCCGTTGGACCCTCGCCACAGGCTCCTTCGAGGGTTGGGAGCGTCGATTACCCGCCCGCAGCAGCGCCCTGAAAGCGCCCGCAATCAGCCGCAGCAGACGCGAGCGGCGCATCATCGTCAGCGCCCAGGGCCGATCGGGAGTGAGCCCGGACTCCTGCTCGAGGCGGAACCAGTCCGCGCTGGCGACCAGCGGGCGAAACAAGAGCTGGTCGTACAGCAGGATCACCACAAACATCGCCGCGATGGCCCATCCGATGGCCGCGAGGTTCTTTTGCTCATTCGCCAGCCAAAGATAGGACCCGACGCCCGGCAAGGTCACCGTCGTGTTGCCGACGCTGATGGCCTCCGAGGCCACTACGAAGAACCAGCCACCCGACATCGACATCATCATGTTCCAGATGAGTGCCGGCATGGCGAAGGGGACCTCCAGGCGCCAGAACCGCATCCACGGGCTGAGCTGAAAGTTACGCGCCACCTCGACCAACTCATCCGGGATGCTGCGCAGCGAGTGATAGAAGCTGAAGGCCATGTTCCAGGCCTGACTGGTGAAGATCAGGAAGATCGCCGCCATCTCCGCGCCGGCCACTCGGCCGGGAGTGAGCTGCAGGAAGACCACGATGATGATCGAGAAGCTCAGGATGGGCACCGACTGCAGGAAGTCCAGCAGCGGCACCAGCACGATCTCCGCCCGGTGGCTCTTGGCTGCCAAGGTCGCGTAGGTGAAGGTGAATACGAGCGAGGCGACCATGGCGATCAGCATGCGCAGGGCGGTGCGGGCGGCGTACCCTACCAGGGCCGAGGGTGCGAGCGAGATCGGCGTGGCTTCCAGGCGCGGCAGGGACTGGGTGAGCCCATGTGCCGCCTCCGCGAGATAGATGAAAAACACCACCACCAGCAGGAAGGCAAGCACGTCCCACTGGCCCGGGACGAACCGGCTTCGCAGCGCAGAGAGGGGTGGCAGCTCGGGCAGAC